>JAEIGA010019710.1_pt1 | contig 10279 bp, 6 predicted proteins | sample 9270691 | NCBI WGS metagenome assembly JAEIGA01 (sample SAMN17057246, study PRJNA624740) | gut metagenome | biome: biome; isolation source: fecal sample | host: Bos grunniens | place: China: Xizang | collected 2019
GATAAAAAATGATGAGCAAAATGAATTGCTACTCCTGTTGTTAATGACAATAATCCTAGAACAATTAATGCTAAATCTGTTTTAAATATTGGTTTCATATAAATCTATTTTCGACGCAATTTACTAAATTATTTCTAAGTTTGGCATATTCCCTCACAAAAAATCTAGAAAATAGAATATTATCAACATAGAAATTTAATAAATAAATGATATATTTGTAAAAAGATTTTAGAATATGTCTGAAAAGGAAATGAATTCATACAGATTTGGTTATAATGAGGAACCAACTGATGAAATGTTAGCTCAAATAATGAAAGAGGTGGCAGAAGAGGCTCGGGAGAGTAGCAAAAGAGTTTTAGATGGGCTTTTTGAAAAGATGCGCCATAATGCAATTGCTAAACAAGCAAAATGGGAAGAAGTATTCAGAAAAACAAGCTAACGTTATGACAGAAAGAAAACCAGAACTCATTATAATAGCTGGACCAAACGGTTCTGGCAAGACGTCTGTGACCAAAAAGTTCCTTCATCACGAATGGGCAGATGGAACTACATACATAAACCCAGACGAAGTTGCAAACGAAATGTTTGGCGACTGGAATTCTCTTGAATCTATTATAAAAGCAGCAAACTACTGCGCCGAATGGAGAGAACGTTGTATAGAAGAAAAACAAAGTTTTGTATTTGAGACAGTAATGTCTTCAGAGGACAAAATTGATTTCATTAATAGAGCAAAAAAAGCAGGATTCTTCATTAGATTGTTCTTTATCTCTACAGATAGCCCAACAATTAATGCCTCTAGAATTGCTGATAGGGTAATGAAAGGTGGACACGATGTACCTATTACAAAGATAGTTTCTAGATATTTTAAGTCAATAGAAAACTGTAAAAGTGTAAGTTCTATCGTAGATAGATTATATATTTACGACAACTCAATAGATGGTGAAGATGCAAAAATTCAATTTAGATTGTCCAATGGAAAACTAGAAAAGGTCTATGTAAAAGATATTCCCCAGTGGGCACAAATCCTACTTCCTAAAGAATAATCTCAATACAGCACTGAAAATTTCGGGATACATCATTTCTGCCGATTGGTTGACAGAATATAAAACACAAGAGGTCGCATCAGAAAGGTGCGACCTCTTGTTTGGTATTGAGAATTTATTTAGAATCTTGATTTGACGTAGGTGCCGACGAATTTGGCGTCGTATTGGTTTGGGTAGGTTTCTTTCATGAAGTTCATGATTTTGCCCATATCTTTGATGCTGGTGGCACCTAGGTCTGCGATTGCTTTGTCTAGAACTGCTGCGGTTTCTTCTTCACTCATCATTTTTGGAAGGAAAATGTTTACATATTCTAGTTGAGAAAGTTCTTCTTTAACTAGGTCTTCTCTGCCTGCTGCTTGGTACATATCTGCAGACTCTTTATGTTGTTTTGCGATTTTTTGAATTAGGTTCAAAATGTCGGCATCGGTGCACTCGCCTTTATATTCTGCAGAGGTTTTGAATTTCATAATCGCGGTTTTGATTTCGCGGATTGCAGCGGTTTTTTCTGCGTTTTTTTCTTTCATTGCAGACATTAGTTCTGCTTGTATTTTCTTTTCCATTTTTATGTTTTTTATTATTGATTTCTATTATAGCTAAGCAAAGGTACAATATTTTATTGGTTTTTCTTTTGTAGAATGTAAAAAAAAGTTAATTTTGCTCCCTAAATGCGTTCTTACCTAAATTTTAATGATGAAAAGACTATTTTTTTGCATATCAGTGTTGTTATGCGGTATATGTTTATATGCACAACAAAGTCAAGCGGCGATTGATGCTCCTAATATAGATTTCTCTAATGGCGACTTCACCAATTGGACACGTGAAATTTTATACTTCAAACACATACCAAAAACAGACCCTAACGACCCTAACGAAAAAGATAAATACGCCTTCAGATATGTTCCTATGGCAGAGAGTGATAAGCGTATTGATATTATGGGGACAAATATGACAGACGACCCTATTATAGCATGTAATGGTTTACTAAAGATTAACCCAGATGCAGGCAAGGTTGTGGCACGCATAGGTGTGCCTCAAGGAACAGAAGCTTATATAGATGGTTCTTACTGCGAAGACAGACCAGAAGAGGCACAAGGTGAACGCCTTAGCTATACATATCAAATAACAGAAGCTACCTCTATTTTATATTTACGCTATGCTGCGGTACTTTTCTTACCTCCTAATGGTGACGATCACTTAGGTGAAGAACGTCCTAGTTTTAAGATAGATGTTGAAATTGTAGATCGCAACACTGGTACTACATATACTCCTCCTTGTAAGACATTCCAAACTATTTCTGAGGAAACTAGCGATATATTAGAATCATTTCCATCTAATGCAACATGCGGTTCAAGTTTAGCTAAAGAAAATTATCATAACTATCAATATCGTCCTTGGAGTACTTCTGTAGTAGATTTGCGTGAGCATGTAGGTAGATGGGTAACTCTTTCTGTTGAGGTTCATGACTGCCTAGTTCGCTGTGGTGGAGATTTAATTGTGCCTGGAGGACACGAGGCATATGGTTATTTTAGAGCTGAAGCCACTTCATACAAACTAAATGCTATGGTATGTAATGGTAACGATCTCGAATTAACTGCTCCTACTGGCTATGCACGTTATGAATGGCGTTCAAGCATTGGTGATGCTCCTGTTACTCGCGATGCAAATGAGCCAAATAAAGCATATCTCGATCCCACTCGTATGCAAATTGGCGCTACATATTATTGCGATATGTACGACGACATGCACTGCGCTAAAATTACTCTTTCTGCACAAGTAGATCCTGTGCAACTTACTCCAAATATTAGTTACCAAAATTTCTGTAATGGTAAAGTTGAATTCGAAGACTTCTCTACTGCTACTGGCGACAATATTGTAGGCTGGCTATGGGATTTTGGAGATGGTCAAAAATCTAGCGAACAGAATCCTGTTCACGTTTATGACAAACCAGGAAATTATACTGTTACACTTACTCTTAATAGTGAAAAAGGATGTTCTGAGACTCTAGAAAGTGCTATAACTGTACGTTATTTCCCTAATTTAAAAATTCAAACAGAACCTTCTGTCTGTGAAGGACAAGATATCCATTTGTCTGTTCTTAACGTAGTAGAAGAAGGTAGCTATATTGAGTGGAAGGATGGCACAGGTAATATTATTGCCACAGATGTTTCATCATTAGTGTTACCTACTACTAATAGTACCACTTCAGGTTCATATTATGTATATGTTAAGGACATAAATGGCTGTGAATATACAGATGATGAGCACGTTAGTATCTTTAAGGCTACAGACATATACATCGATGGACCTACACATGCATGTCCAAATACAGAGGTTACACTTGATATAAAAGGTTCTAATGTTGGAAATATTAAATGGAATGCTTTTGATAAATCTGACGCAAGTGTAACATTCTTCCCTACCGAAACAACTGTGTATAAAGTAGAAGGTACAGACAACAATGGTTGTAAAGCTAATGCCGAATTTACACTAAATGTATATGAACAACCAGTATTATCTGTAGATGCACCAGCGGTATGTAAAGGTAATGATGCCACTATTATTGTTACTGGTGCGGATTCTTATACTTGGAGTCTACCTAGTTTAAGTAGATACTCTGGTGGTGAAGTTACTTTAACTGCTGTAGAAGAAGATGTTGATTTTGAGGTAACTGGCCACAGTATAGATGGATGTACTACTAAGGTGCCTGTGACACTGAAAGTAAAAGATATTCCTACTGTAAGTATTGAAGGATATACTACACGTTGTTTCAACTCTGAGCCTTTTGAATTATTGGCACATGGTGCAGACACCTATTTGTGGAATGGCACAGAAGAAGGTTCTACGTTTACTGCTACTTCTGACAGAAACCATAGAGTAACACTAGTTGGTTCTATTGAGAATTGTAGTTCAGAACCTTTACTAATAGAACTTAACACCTATCAACCTCCTACTATTAGTCCTCTACAAGAATCTGTTACTATTTGTGAAGGCGATATTGCCACCTTACAAGTAACTGGAGCAGACCAATACCAATGGTACGATTACCCTGAAATCACCAACACATTGGCAGTTTCTCCTACAGAAAGTAAGATTTACACCGTGCAAGGTGTTTCTGAAGATGGTTGTCTTTCTAATAAAGTAGAAATACCTGTTACTGTTCACCATGCTAATCAGGTGTCGCTAATTATAAAAGAAGAGATAGCTTGTCCATATAAACCAGACTCTGTGGTAATTGTAGCAGAAGGTGCACTTGCATACAAATGGAGTTCTGAACCTGCACTAGAAGGAATTGAATTTAACAATTCTGATAGACTTGACGCTGTTTATGATTCTCCTGTGACTATTACTGTAGAAGGCACTAACGAGTTTGCATGTAGTTCTAAAACTCAAATTATGCTTAATCGTCTTCCTATACCTGAATTTGAGTTCAAATTAGAGCCTAAATGGATAGAAGCAGGACACTCAAATGTACATTTAACAGGCATTCAACCTACTTCAAATATGAAATGGTTCTGGGATATGGGTGATGGCAGTGAAATCATACAAAGTAGAGATTCTATACACAGCTATGATATAAATAACTTCACTCTGCCATTTACTGTAAAAGTAACTGCTATAGACGAATATGGTTGTAGATATGAGGGCGAATCTGAAATAAACATCTGGAAACCAATCTGGGCTCCTAACGCCTTTACTCCTAATGGAGACGGAATGAATGATGTGTTCAGGTTTTATGGAACACACATACTAAGCACTTTAGATTTCTACATCTACAATCGTTTAGGAGAAGTGGTATATGAGGGAAAAACACCTGACGACAGTTGGGACGGCACATTTAACGGAGCTCCATGTCCATGGGGTATATATGGCTGGGTGGCACATTATACTGCCAATGTTAATGACGAACTGAGAGAGGAAACCTTAAAAGGTCAAGTATCCATTGTTAAATAAAGGAGGCAGAAGAAGATGAAACGTATTATAACTTGGATATTAAGTTTGGTATTTTGTGCTACTACACTAATGGCACAAGATTACACTTTGAGCAATCATAATGTTGTACCTTTTAGTTTAAACCCATCATCTGCTGGTAGTGCTAATACATTGCGTCTAGGTATAAACTACCGTATGCAATGGCCTATGCTAAGTAATAATTATCATACAGTGCGTGTTTCTTACGACCAAAACGTTTATAAACAAATGTGCTCTGTAGGTGCTTCATATGCATACGACCAACACTCTAATGTTTTTGGTACACACGAATTTGATGTTGTATATGCACATACATTTCGCTGTGCTGATAAGCATTTTATAAGAATGGGTCTGCAAGGATCATTCTTTTTAAATCAATTACAAATGGATCACCTAACATTTGGAGACCAATACGACCCTTCAAATGGTAGCATTTTACCTAATAGTGCAGAACAATTTGAAAATCAAAGTAAGAGTTTCTTTGACTTTTCTGTAGGTATTAGTTACGTATTTCAAGATAAGTTAATGTTGGGATTTGCTGTATATCATTTAGCAGAACCTGATAACGGTTTTACTCCTAATAGTCAGTTTTTACCACGTAAGTATGTCGGTCAAATAAATTTTGTACAAGACCTAAAACTCAATCATGGTTTGAAAAGTCAGGGATTTTCTGATAACTACTTTTTTGCGAATGCTTTTTATCAACAACAAGCAGACTTTAAACAAGCATATATAGGTGCGGGTATTTGTTATCAACCAGCTATCGTAGGTGTTTCGTATAAAACTGATTTAGACCAAGTGCACACCGTATCATTTACATTAGGTGGTTATTACAAAGGTTTCCAGCTTTATTATGTATTTGATTTACTTACATCTAATAAAAAAAATGGTTCATGGTCTAATGAAATATCACTTATTTATACCATGCCAACTAAAGTTAAATGCCTTTGCCCCGTTACATATTGGTAAAGGGGCATAAGACAAATTATTTATTACTCATTTTTCTTAAGGATAGACTCTACTATATTATTGTGCAGAATAGAACGGAAGTTTACATCTTCTTCGCGGATAAGAACTCCACCTTTGCCTATCACTGTATTTGAGTCTTTAAACTTAACTCCTGCTAGTTTAAATTTGATATTATCAAAATCTTTACCATAAACATCTAAACCTAGTCTAATAGGTTTAAGCAGAGCTATATGATAGTTAAAACTTTCGTCTAATCCTTGAGTTCCACCTATTCCTAAACGATATTTATCCATAGAAACCATGAACGGATAGATTTCTATCTCATTGTTTTTTACTAACATTTCCACAGAAACACTATCGATTAGATTCTCTGTTTTCTTACTAAACATTAGCATTTTTGCAATCTCAGTGAAAGTTTCTCCATCTAACAATACTAGATTTTCACCTTTAAGTAATACACCAGCATTTACAGAAGGCATATCTATATTCATAGCAGAATCTAGATTTGCTGTTAAAGATGCATCGCATGACACACTTCCTTTAAAGGACCTAAGCATTGGCATTACAGTGTTTAATTCTGGCAGGGCATCTACCAATTCACCTATCTGAACGCTATCCATTTCTATTGCAGCAGCTGTTTCTGCTAATTTAGGGTCCTTGCACAAATAACTTAAATGCATAGCCATTCTGCCCACCTTTGTAGATGTAGATAAATTGCCTATACTTAATATTTGATCTTTTACACGCACTTTCCCCTTAAAATCTATAAGCTTCATATTAGATAGCAGAACAGTATCTACATCTGCCCTAAATTTTAAATTTAAGTTATTAGGAACAACTATTAAAGATGCCTGTGTTGTAGAATCTATTTCGGCTGTGCTTTCTAATTCTTCTGTATTTAAAGACTCATTTTCTATCATCGCCATATTAGCATCGGCAGACAATGTTTTATTCTCTTCTACACGACTGTTTGCTACAGTATATGCATTAGTTAGCTGATTAATATCTATACGTCTAGATTTTAGATTTAATTCCCCATTAAGGGTTCTTCCTCTAAGTAGGAATCTGCGAACATTATTTACCTCTCCTGTTAAATTTACAGCAGAGCGTCCCACTCTCAAGCGGAAGTTTTTAAGGTCGAGTGTATCGCCATCAAAGTCCATATCCACTTTTCTCACAGACATAGGAAGTGGGAAGTATGGGTCTTTGTATCTGAATTGTTTAAGTGCTATTTTGCCTGTTGCCTTAAATTTCTTTAGGAATTCATCTGCCACATCTTCTTTTTCCATCACTCCCATAACAATTTTGTATAGGCTGTCCGTATTAATTACTTTTTGCTCGCTTTCTGGGATAAGGACTGGTTTTTCTCCTTTCTTGAACCTTTTATATTTACGGAAATTAGGAGTGACAGAAGCCATAATTCTAGTAGAATCTAAAACTAAACCAGACTTTTTAGAGGCAAAGAATACAGAGTCAAATGAAAGTCTTACAGATGATGTTGGAACAAATTTATACTCTTTGTCTGGAGAAATATTTGCACTTGCAGAAACTCTCTTTGCTTTGAATCGAACAGTATCCTTTGTTTGTGCATCTATACCTCTAAACGACAGCATTGTTCTTAATTTTGGAGCTTTGTTTCCACTTAAATCATCGGCATAGAACATCATGCTAAGTCTTTCTATATCTGCCTTGACATTGCGTTTGTATCTGAGTGTAAGATTGCTAAATGCCAATCTAGAATTAACTAGTGCTGTGTCTATTTTGGTATTTCTTCTATTGGCTACACCTGTATTTGTATTAACTTTTATACGTAATGAATCTACAAATAGGCTAAGTTTTTCGCTTGGAATGCTCACCCTCACATTATCGCCTGTAACTGTGCCATTGGTGTGTATTTGGCTCACATTCATATTTGTCACATCTTCTAGGAAGAAGTATGTATTAAGGTCTGCCGACATGCTACCTCTTACCCTACCATTCTCTAAGAATGGATAAAGTTTATTCATAGCATGAAGGTCAACATTGCCTTTTACGTCGGCTTTGATGTATTCTTTGCCTTTATTATAATTGGCATTTGCTTGTAGTTTAACGTAAGAACGACCTGTTTTTACGTAAAAATTATCTACTTGTACAAAGGTAGAGTCCTTACTTTTTTGATTATAACGCACTTTAGCCTTTAGGTCTAGTTTATCAAGTTTGGCGTTTCGCTCGGGTGCAGAACCCTTTATGTTTTTTAGGTCAACATTTAAGTTTACTACAGGGAGTTTATCCTTTCCATCAAAATAACCTTTTGCTGTGGCATCCGCTTTAATTCCACCTTGAAGTCGTATGCCTTGAAGCATATCAACTACAGATTTTGGCGCCAGTGCTATGATATTTTCTATTTTTGGAGAAGAAAGAGCAAGAGCAAGGTCTGTATAAATCTCTTCTTTTGATATAATTTCTGCATTGCCAGAGGCAGAAACAGAAGAATTGTCTAGTGTTAATGCAAATTCTTTTATATTAAATTTACGGAATGTAGTGTCTGCCGTAGCACTTGCCTTAAGAGCACAGGAGGTACTATCAATAGAAAATTCTGCATCGTGAAGTTTCACGTATGGCATAAGAAGGTCTGTCTTTAGAAGTGTTCCTCGCTCTGAGTTTGCCGCTATAAGTTTTGTTGAGAATTTTCCTACAGAATATGTGGTATTTGGGTGAGCAGAGTAAAGGATATTTTCTACCCCCAGTTCCGCTCCTGCTATAATGGCATCAGACTTAAACAAACCTTTTTTTGAGTGTAAATTAAGGTCGTTTACAGCTAAAGAGAACTGTGCGGTGTCGTTTTTGTACGATAAGTTTACCCTGTCTATCTCCACATTTTGCCAACGTATTTCTGGCATTGCAGTAGAAGTGGTATCAGTATCTTCAGAAGGTGGGAATACATCCCAATTGTCCTTACCATTTATGGTTTGAGCATTTACAAGTAGATCTTTTACCTTTGCGTGCTCAATATTTACTTTATTTTCGTTAAGAAACGCCATTACATCCACTGCCAGGTCTAGTGTATCCACAGCCAGCAGGGTATCTCGCACCTGAGGGATATGAGTGTAGATTACAAGTTTATTTGCCTTAAGACCTACAATTGGCCAAGTCTTTATTTTATAATCCAACTTTCCTATCTCTGCTTCTGCTTGCATATAGTCTGGCAAATATGCCAATACCTTGTTAGTAACTTTTGGAATACAGATTACCTCTAATGCTATAAAAGGAAGCGAAAGTAGGAATACTAAACAGCTTAGTGTTATGGCTAATATCTTAACTAAAGTTTTCATTTTTCTGAGGAACTAATTTGTATAATTTGTCGCCGCGGCGTACTAGTTCTGATGTTTTAATAGAGAAAAGTTGACCTTTTACTACTTCTTCTACTGGTTTAAGGTCGAAACGAAGTTCATCAACAACTGCTTCGTATGCACCAGTGGTGTCGCCTGTGATAAGTATTTTTTCGCCAACTTTAAGGTCGTATGTTTCCATTAGGCATTCGGCAACGCCGATATTTTTAAAGTAATTGGTAATTTTGCCTATATAAACTTTCTTTTCGGTAGCAGAAGAACCATAACGGTGCGACCATTCTCCTAGGCGTCTGCCTAGATAATAACCATCCCAGAAACCACGGTTGAACACGCGAGATAGGCTTTCGTCCCATTTTTCTATCTTGTCTTCTGTAAATGTGCCGCTTAGGTATGCATCGATGGCTTCTTTGTAGCAAGTAACCACATTTTTCACATATTCTGCACCACGTGCACGACCTTCTATCTTAAACACTCTCACACCTGCATCCATCATTTTGTTCATAAAATGAATGGTTTTAAGGTCTTTTGGAGACATAATGTAAGCATTATCTACATCTAGTTGCACATCGCCTTCTTTGTCTAGCACGGTGTATGCACGGCGGCAAACTTGCATGCAAGAACCTCTGTTTGCAGAGCGATTGAACTCGTGTAGGCTCAAATAACATTTTCCAGAAACTGCCATACAAAGTGCTCCGTGACAGAACATTTCAATACGAACTAGTTCGCCATTTTTACCACGAATTTGCTCTGATTGAATAGCATCGTAGATGTGTTTTACTTGGTCTAGATTTAGCTCACGAGCAAGCACCACCACATCGGCAAACTGTGCGTAAAACTTAAGTGCCTCTACATTGGCAATGTTTAGCTGAGTAGAAAGGTGCACTTCCACGCCTTGCGAGCAAGCATATTGCATAGCTGCCACGTCTGCCGCAATAATAGCAGAAATACCTGCCTCTTTTGCCACATCCA
>JAEIGA010019711.1_pt1 | contig 10279 bp, 8 predicted proteins | sample 9270691 | NCBI WGS metagenome assembly JAEIGA01 (sample SAMN17057246, study PRJNA624740) | gut metagenome | biome: biome; isolation source: fecal sample | host: Bos grunniens | place: China: Xizang | collected 2019
CCATGGACGAACGCATGAAGTATGTGCAGCGGCTGGTGGGACTCCACATGCGCCCCATTGCCATTGCCGATGACGAGGTTACAGACTCGGCCGTCAGACGCCTTCTCTTTGATGCCGGCGACGACATCGATGATTTGATGATGCTGTGCGAAGCCGACATCACATCCAAGAACGAGGTGCGCAAGAAACAGTTCCTCAACAACTTCCAAATTGTGCGCCAAAAATTGAAGGACATTGAGGAGAAAGACCGCATACGCAATTTCCAGCCACCCGTAAACGGCGAGGAGATTATGCAACTCTTTGACCTTGCCCCCTGCGCCGAGGTGGGAACGCTGAAAAGCGCCGTAAAAGATGCGATACTCGACGGCATAATACCCAACGAGCACGATGCCGCACTGCGCTACATAATTGAGCGTGCCGCCAAAATGGGGCTCTCTCCAAAGGCATAACAGAAGCAAACACCCCACACATATCATAATGAGACTATGAAACGACAGCTTATACCACTACTACTATTCATTGCAACCACCGCAACTGCCCAAAAGATTTCCTATGGCGAATATATGCAACGCGTCTTTGAAGACAACATAGCACTTGCCGCAAAAAAGCTCGATATTGAGATTGCCGATGCCGGCGTAAAGAGCAGCAGAATATACAACGACCCCACCGTTGCACTCACCTACATCAACAACGAAGACTGGCGCACGGGGCTTGGCCAAGGCATTGAGCTGGAACTCGGCCGCACATTCACATTTGGCGTGCGCCGCAGCCGCATAGACCTGGCCGAAAGTGAGCGCCGCCAGACAGTTGCACTTTTCGAGGAGTATATGCGCAACTTCCGCGCCGACGCAACAATAGCCTACCTTGAACATCTGCGCGCAAAAATGCTCCTTGACGAGGCACAGCAGATATACAAAGACCTCACCGAGGTGGCCAACAACGACAGTATATGCTTCAACCGCGGCAACATACCACAAAGCGACTGGCTGGAGAGCCGTATGGCACAAGGCATAGCAAGAAACGGTATGCTTGACGCCGAGGCCCACCTTGCCAACACCGCCATAAAATTGGGCTACTATATGGCAAAACTCGACAGTGCAGCAAACCTTATGGGAACAGGCACGCTCGAGATTAGCGAGCAGGCAGCCCCATTGGAGCACTACACCACACAGGCACTGACCAATCGCCCCGACCTTGTCGTTGCACTGAGCAAAGCCGACATTGCCACAGCAATGCAAAAGTTCAACAGCGCAGTGCGCCGCCCCGAGCTTGACGTAACAATAGGTGCCACATATAACATCGCCGACCCCAACTTCACAAGCCTGAAGGCCGGTGTTGCAATACCGCTAAAGTTCTCAAACCTGAACAAAGGAGCAAAGATACAAGACGAGGTACTTGTGAGACAAGCCAATATGGAGATTGAAGAGGCACGCCTGCTTGTAGCAGCCGATGTTATGCAAGCCTACAACAATTTCAAATATGCCACAAGGCAAAGCGAAACCTTCACCGGCAAGATGCTCAATGATATGCAGCAAGTTGTAAAAGGCAAGCGCCTGGCCTATGAACTTGGCGAGATACCATTCCTTGACTATCTTATCGTTGAGCGCAACCAAAGCGAGATGCGCAGGGAGCATATCAATGCCCTGTTCAACAAAGCCGCCGCCTGGGTGGAACTGCAACGCGCAACAGGATTTACAATGGAGTTTGGGGCAAAACCCATAAGTGAATAACAAAACAGTAAACGCGGCAAATTTGCCGCGTTTACTGTTTATATATACTTTACTTGAATAGACTCTTATGCTTGTATGAGATACCATTGACTGTCTCAACGCCTGCAATATCCATAATGGAATACATTATGCTATCGGTGCGGTATGGGCGGTTCACTGCGTTCTCTATTCTTTCTTGCAATTCGGGGTGTTTTTCGCGGAAAAGAGATGAGGTATATACCATCATGGGGATATTTCTCCCGGCCTCTTCCGATTTTGCATTTCCTAATTTTGCATGGCCGGCATAATCATCCGAACTGTCAAAAACATCTTGTCCATGGTCGGAAAAGTATACTACGGCAGCATCCTTATTTTCAAATCTCTTCATAATTTCATAAACGATAGAATCGTTATAAAGAATTGAATTATCATACTCAGAGAGCATAATTCTACTTTCCGTCGGCAAATGTGGATGAGAACAAGAGTAGTTTTCAGCATTGAATTTAGAAAATCTTTCAGGATAACGCACTTTATAGGCAGGATGTGACCCCATAAGATGAATCACTACAAATTTTTTTTCAATATCTTCTGAAAGACAACTGTCTATATACGGAAATAATTCTTCATCAAGATTTATCCTTGCCATACCAGAATATATATCACCAACAAACCATTCAACATCACACAATTCCGCATAACGCCCAATTTCATTATCTGCAAGCCCTCTTTTAGACTGATTTGAAATCCAATAATTCTTAAAACCTGCATTTTCCATAACATCTATAATATTCAAACATCTGTACCAATCAATACTATCTGAAAATTCATTGATGTATGATGACATTATTGCTATAACATTTGATATTGTACCTGTTGAGGAACTTTTTACCTTATCATACACAAACAAGGTTGAATCTGACATCACCTTACCAAGTAGTGGATTTGTATTTTTTTCGTAGCCATATATAGAACTATGTGATTTTGAAAAAGATTCTCCAATTATCATAACGAGATTCTCCACTCCCGATTCCTTCATAACAATATCTGGTTTCTGTCTATACTCCCTTAAATCAGGAGTTTTTTTAGCACAAATAATTTTATAAATATTCACAGCCCGCACCTTATTTATATTTGTTGTAACTACAAACACAGAGAATAGTACACATATAAAAAGCACTATTTTAGGTAACAGACTTAATTGCATCTTAATTTTATTTAGTTTATAGAAAAGCAATAAGAATAAAGATATTCCACATAGTATATACAATAACTTATCAAGTCTGAAATAGGTTATAAAATATTCGTATACTTCAGAAGTGTTTGTTGCCAATATCGCCGCAACCATGTCAACACTCAACGAATTTAAACTTCTATCATACAAGCTTATAGTATAAATGTTACACGAAAGTAAAAAAAGTCCTATTATTAATAATAACACTTTATAATACTTAAGCAGATTTGAAGACAGCAACACTGTAGGCACTAAAATTATATAACAAAGAAGAATGTCAACAGCAGATACCACATAAGGAACCAAGTCTACTAATACAAGAAATGCAAAAATATCTGGAACTATCAAACAAAGAAAAAGAAGTAACGAGTATTGTGGATTTATAGTCATTGGTTTTGTAACAATATTCAAAACGCTGATTACAAACCATTTAAGAGTAGCGAAGGGGGGGGAGGAGAATTTCATAGCAATATCTATTTTAAATTGTGTTGTGTTTTTTTTGTTCTAGTAATCAGTGTAAGGCAAAGTACCGCAATTTTCGAAATTGCAAGCTACTTACTGCAAGCGAAGTTTACAAGTCCTTACTTTCTCCTTCTATAAAATATTTGCGTTCTATTGTCTTACCGTCGAGCACCACATAGGCAAAATCCTTTATCCAATCGCCAAGGAATATGCAGCGGGAGCTCTCACCCAATGGAATATCCACATCAATGTGGCGGTGGCCGAAGATGAAGCAGTCTACAGAGCCGTGCTTTTCCAGATACTCGTTGGCAAAGGCCACACAATCCTCCTTTTCGGCACCCAAATAGGGAGTATCGCCCTTAACCTTGTGTTTTATCATACTCTTGCGTGCCCAGCTGTGGCCCATCCAAAGGCTCCAACGGGGATGCAGGTTCGAGAACATCCAACGCAGCAAACGGCTGCGGAACATAGCTCGCAACACCCTATATAGCTTCTCGCGCGAGAACTCATCGCCGTGGGCAAGAAAAACCTCGTTGCCATAGAGCTCCACAAGGCAAGGCTCGCGATGAATTGTAACACCACACTCCTTTTCAAGATAGTCGAGACACCACTGGTCGTGGTTACCTGTGAAGAAGTGCAGCTCCACTCCCCTGTCTGTAAGTTCAGAGAGTTTGCCCAAAAAACGCGTATAACCCTTGGGAACCACATAGCGATGCTCATACCAAAAGTCAAAGATGTCGCCAAGCATATACACAGCCGCAGCCTCATCCTTTATCTTGTCGAGAAAAGTAACAACGCGACGCTCGTGGGTGCGGCGGTGCTCAATAGCCCAGGAGCCAAGATGTATATCGGATAGAATGTATATCTTTTTCATAGCAATATCAAGGTTACACCTCACTCTTCAAAGGAAAGAAAAAACATTAAAGCAGGCCCAGTTCAAGCTTCGCCTCCTCGGTCATAAGCTCCTGGCTCCATTCGGGCTCAAACACAAGATTTAAATTCACGGCTGTAACACCCTCAATGGACTCCAATTTCATACGAACATCCTCCATCATAAAATCGGCAGCCGGACAGGTGGGAGCGGTAAGCGTCATATCAACATCAACCGAGAAGTCCTCATTGACTTCAATGCGATATATGAGCCCGAGGTCATAAATATTGACCGGAATTTCGGGGTCATAGACCGTCTTAATCATCTCCACTATTTTCTCTTCAATCTCTATCTTTTCCATATATTATATACCTTATATTTATTACAGGCACCCCTCGTCGTTATAACTATAGTACGCGCCATCCGTGAGCACAATGTGGTCGAGCAGACGTATATTCATAACCTTGCAGGCCTGCAAAAGGTTTTGTGTGAGTTTGTTGTCATCGGCACTGGGCTTTGTGTTGCCCGAGGGGTGATTGTGGCAAAGCGCAATGGTGGTGGCACGTTTCATCAACGCCTCACGTATCACCAATCTTATATCAACCACCGTAGCCGTGAAACCACCCGTTCCAATGAGCACGTGGTCTATCACACGGTTCATCCTGTTCATAAGCAGTACATAACATCTCTCAACAGGCGAGTCGCACAAAATGGGGTGAAAATAGCGGTAGAGGTCGCAGGATGAAGTTATGCATCGCTGCTCATCACCACTCTCCTCGCGGCGCTTCCACAACTCGCACGCAGCCATTATGCTTATAGCCTTCGCCGGACCAATTCCCTTGAAGGAACACAAGTCATCGACTGATAACCTTGCAAGCTCCGATATGCTGTTGCCGCAAGAGGCAAGCACACGCTTCATAAGGTCTACAGCACTCTCCTCGTCGTTGCCCGAGCCGACAAGTATTGCCAGCAGTTCCGACTTGCTAAGAGTTGATATGCCGTTCTTTATAGCCTTCTCGCGCGGTCGCTCATCAACATCCCACTCCTTTATACTCTTTTTCTGTATGGTCTCCATCAGCCCCTGTTATAAATCTTTGTCAGGTTTTTCTTTGTCTCAAGCGGCTGTTTAAGTATCATCTTAAACCACAAAGCCTTCAGAAATCCCGTTCCATAGCCTGCAATCTGCACAGCTGCGGCAACCACAGAGAGGGCAGCCACCTTAATATTCCCATCCTTTATCAATGAATCGCCAAAGATGAGCAAAGCATATATCAGCGGCAGCAACAGCAGCCAGGGAAAGAACAACGAAGCCACAAGCAGCGCACCTCCCATAAGCAACATAACTGCGGGAGCCGTGTGAACAAGCTTTAATGAGCCGGGGTGCAATATCTGCAACCATATTCTTGCCTGACCGAAATTGTTTACCTGTTTAAAAAAGCGCTTCATATCTATGCGACGCTTGTGATAGACAAAGACAGAGCGCAAGAGACGTATGCTGAACCCGGCATTGCGTATGCGTATGCTGAGGTCAATATCCTCGCCCATCATATCCTTGAAGTCGCCCACTGTCTCATAGACCTTGCGCGAAAGGCCCATATTGAATGTTCGAGGGCAGAATTTTTCCATTACAGCCTTTCCTCCGCGTATTCCGCCGGTTGTCCAGAATGATGTCATTGCGTGGCTCACCGCTTTCTGCATATCCGAGAAAGAAGCATCGGCAGCATCGGGACCACCAAAGCAGTCGCAATACTCCTCGGCCATTGCAGCCTCAAGCCTCTCAAAGTAGGTAGGAGGCAGAATTACATCGGAATCGAAAAAGAGCATATAGTCGCCATTAGCACGCTGCATACCATAGTTGCGCGTTTCACTGCGGCCCGAATTCTCCTTATAATAATAGTGGATAGTAAAAAAAGAACGATAGCGACCAAGCAAATGGTCGCATCGTTCTTTTGAGCCATCCTCTATAATAAGCAACTCAAATGGCTTTACCGTCTGAGCCAACAGGCTGTCGAGAAGTTCCTTTACCTCGCCCGGCCTATTATAAACTGGGACAATTATAGAGTATAACAAACCTTTTTATTTTAAATGGGTGCGCAAGAGCGCAACGCCGTTAATGAATATGCTGCCTGGCAGCATTCACCGGTTCCTTCAATAGCGCGGGAGTGAGGAGTTCTTCACCTTGTTCCCGCCCTCTATGAAACAACTATTATGCCTTTACGCGGCCAACATAAGAGCCGTCGCGGGTATCAACCTCAACAAGCTCACCCTCGTTAATGAAGAGAGGAACGCGAATCTCGGCGCCGGTCTCCAATGTAGCGGGCTTTGTTGTGTTGGTAGCTGTATCACCCTTGAGACCGGGCTCGGTGTATGTAACAGCAAGAACAACCTTCACGGGCATATCGGCGAAAAGGATTGTCTCGGTAGAAGCATCGGTTACAACCTCAAGTGTCATACCCTCCTTCATAAAGGCAACACCGTTAATCTGGTCGGCAGAGATGTTTACCTGCTCGTATGTCTCATTGTTCATAAACACATAGTCAGCACCCTCCTGATAGAGGTACTGATAGGGGCGGCGCTCAACGCGAACATCCTCGAGCTTCTCACCAATATTAAAACGACGCTCCAGCACATAGCCATCAACAACATCCTTCAGCTTTGTGCGCATAAAAGTGTTGCCCTTACCCGGCTTCACGTGCAAGAAGTCTATGCAAAAATACAACTTGCCATCCATACGGATAGCTGTACCGATTTTAATGTCTTGAGCGTTAATCATAACTTTATATTTTTTAATTGAATTATATACTCTGCAAAAAACTTTGCAAATATATAAAAACACGGCGACTTATACAATATTATATTGGATTATTGCTCTGCCAACTGCACAAAGCCACCAATTTATGTGCCAACTTAAGGGCAAAAATCATCCTACATAAGGCTTTTTTCACTAACTTTGCAATGTTTTTGAACAAAAAACGTTGCGCACAGCAAGAAGCAAGGTCAAAAGATTAAACCTTTGCCAAATGCAAGTGTCAAATAAATTGACCATCGACAAAACAGAAGAAAATACAAACACTATAACATTAACGCAATGAACAAATATCTAAAGTGGGGACTTGTTGCGGCTATAGCAACAGGCGCAGGTATTCTCGGATACAGACAATTAAGACCTAAGCAGAACGAAGAACTCACCGTTGCACCAAAGACAACTGTCAATAAAAAGAGGGAGCTTGCGGTGAATGCAAGAATTCTAAAGCCACAGATGCTCACGGATGAGATATTTGCCGTGGGCAGGCTTGTACCCGACGAAGAGGTGCAACTCACATTCGAAAGCGCCGGAAAGATAACAGCGATATATTTCGAGGAGGGCAGTTTCGTAAAGAAAGGGACACTGCTTGCCAAGGTCAATGACTCGCAGTTGCAAGCGCAATTAGAGCGTCTTGAAGCACAGATTCCGCTTGCCGAGGAGCGTGTATACCGCCAGAGCACACTTCTGCAGCGCGACGCCGTGAGCAAGGAGGCTCTGGAGATTGTAAAGACAGAGCTCGCTACATTGAACGCAGATATTGAAAAAATAAAGGCACAGATTGAGATGACCGAGCTGCGTGCTCCCTTTGACGGCATCATCGGTTTGCGCCAGGTGAGCGTGGGAGCATACGCCTCACCCACCACAATCGTGGCAAAGCTTACATCCATTTCCCCCATAAAGATTGAGTTTACAGTATCGGAGCGCTATGCAAGAGATGTAAAGCGCGGCACCAACCTCACATTTGGTGTAGACGGACACAACACATTGTTCGATGCACAGGTCTATGCAACCGAGTCGAGCCTCGACGCCGCCACACACAACCTCACCGTGCGTGCGCTCTATGCCAACAGCGATGGCGAGCTTATGCCCGGCCAATACACAAGCATCAAGCTGAAGCAGAAAGAGATACCCAACGCAATATCCGTTCCCGCCGAGGCCATCATCCCCGAGATGGGCAAGAGCAAGATTTTTGTATATCGCAACGGAAAAGCCGAGCCCGCCGAGGTCATCACCGGCCTGCGCACAGACGCCGAGGTACAGATTATCAGCGGCCTGCAGAGCGGCGACACAATCATCACATCGGGTACTCTGCAGTTGAGAAAAGGCTCGGCCGTGAAGCTTGAAAACATTGAATAACGCACCAAAAACAGCAAGAAAATGAACATTTCGGAACTGAGCATACGCCGTCCCGTGCTTGCAACGGTGCTCACAGTAATAATTGTAATATTCGGCTTCATTGGCTACAACAGCCTTGGTGTGCGCGAATATCCTTCTGTAGACAACCCCATAATATCGGTTACCTGTAGCTACGCCGGTGCCAATGCCGACGTCATCGAAAGCCAGATAACAGAGCCGCTTGAGCAGAACATCAACGGTATTCCCGGCATACGCTCAATATCCAGCGTCAGCCAGCAGGGACAATGCCGCATCACAGTGGAGTTTGAGCTGTCGGTAGACCTTGAGACGGCCGCCAATGACGTTCGCGACAAAGTGTCGCGCGCACAGCGTTTCCTGCCACGCGACTGCGACCCGCCCACAGTCTCCAAGGCCGATGCCGATGCAACCCCCATTCTTATGATAGCAATACAGAGCGACAAGCGTTCGCTTCTGGAGCTTAGCGAGATTGCCGACCTCACCGTAAAAGAGCAGCTGCAAACCATCTCCGACGTGAGCAGCGTGCAAATTTGGGGAGAGAAGCGCTATGCTATGCGCATTTGGCTCGACCCCACAAAGCTTGCGGCCAACGGGCTAACCCCTGTAGACGTCAGAAACGCCATCACCAACGAGAATGTGGAACTGCCATCGGGAAGCATTGAGGGCAACACAATGGAGCTCACACTGCGCACAATGGGCCAGATGCACACAGCCGGTGAGTTCAACAACATAATCCTGAAGGAGAGCAACGGCAACATCGTGCGCATCAGCGACGTTGGACGTGCCGAGCTTGACGCAGCCGACATAAAGAGCTATATGAAGATGAACGGCGTGCCAATGGTGGGCGTGGCTGTCATTCCACAGCCCGGCGCCAACCACATTGAGATTGCCGATGCCGTGTATTCAAGAATGGAGCAGATGAAGAAAGACCTGCCCGATGATGTGGAGTACACCTACAGTTTCGACAACACAAAGTTCATCCGTGCCTCAATCAACGAGGTAAAGAGCACTGTCTACGAGGCATTCATCCTGGTAATCATCATCATCTTCCTGTTCCTGCGCGACTGGCGCGTAACACTTGTACCCTGCATCGTAATTCCCGTTTCACTCATCGGTGCATTCTTTGTAATGTACATTGCAGGTTTCTCCATCAACGTGCTGACAATGCTTGCCGTGGTGCTTTCGGTGGGACTTGTGGTGGATGACGCCATTGTGATGACCGAGAATATCTACATACGCATTGAACAGGGTATGCGCCCGCTCAAAGCCGGCATCGAGGGCTCAAAGGAGATTTTCTTCGCAGTAATCTCCACCACCATCACGCTGGTTGCAGTGTTTATGCCCATTGTGTTTATGGAAGGTACCAGCGGCCGCCTGTTCCGCGAGTTCAGTTTTGTGGTGGCAGGCTCTGTAATCATCTCGTCGTTTGCAGCGCTCACCTTCACCCCTATGATTGCCACCAAGCTGTTAAAGCGCCGCAAGGAGCAAAAATGGTTCTACCGCAAGACCGAGCCATTCTTTGCCGGGCTGAATAACGTCTATGCAAAGTCTCTTGATGCATTCCTCAAATGGCGTTGGATTTCAATACCCGTGCTTTTGGGCACATTTGTTCTCATAGGTTATCTGTGGAATAAAATTCCTGCCGAGATGGCACCAATGGAGGACCGTTCACAGATTACCGTGAACACACGCGGTGCCGAGGGAGTGAGCTATGAATATATGCGCGACTACACCGAAGAGATAAACCAACTTGTCGATTCGATTGTACCCGATGCAGAGTCTATAACAGCACGCGTATCGAGTGGTAGCGGTAATATTCGCATTAC
>JAEIGA010019712.1_pt1 | contig 10279 bp, 6 predicted proteins | sample 9270691 | NCBI WGS metagenome assembly JAEIGA01 (sample SAMN17057246, study PRJNA624740) | gut metagenome | biome: biome; isolation source: fecal sample | host: Bos grunniens | place: China: Xizang | collected 2019
GTGGGGGTTGGCATACTGCAGGTCGTAGAAACGTCCGCTCTGCAGGGCCTCCTCGCTGTTGCAGAGTGTCAGCAGTCGGCGGTGGTAATCTTGGTGCTTTATCTCATCGGCGGTGAGAAGCTCGTCATTGTATTTGCCGTTGTTGTTGCGGCGGCGCAGTGTGTCGACACTCCAATAGTCGAATATTGTGGTGCGGCCGTCAACTCCGCTGTAACCCTCCTTGTCCATACCTTTCTCGCCAAGTTCCTCGCCTGCATAAAGCATAAAAGGCTGGCTGTCGACAGTTGCCGACACAATGAGCGCCGGGAGTGCGCGTGTGGCATCGGTTGCGAAAAAGTCCGATGCAATGCGCTGCTCGTCGTGATTCTCGAGGAATGTGAGCATATGCTGACGTATGTCCGATGTTGCCTGCAGCGCGTATGTGATATTGTTTGCCGAAGCGCAACCGCACATTACAGCTCTCAATGTATCGTAGAGTCCTACCTTGTCGTAGAGGTAGTCGAAGTGTCCCTCATAGATGAAGCTGCGGTATATGTGAGGCTGGTAAATCTCGCCGATGAATATGAGGTGAGGGAACTCCTCCTTGATTTTTCCTACAGCCCAGTGCCAGAATTCAACGGGAGTCATCTCGACCATATCGCAACGGAAACCGTCAATACCCTGTGACGCCCAATAACGAAGTATCTTGAGCATCTTTACCCAAGTGTCGGGCACGGGCGAGAATTGTCTCTTGCCTGTACGGTAGTCTATTCCGTAGTTGAGCTTTACAGTATCGTACCAGTCGTTGCGCGAAGGAGAGCCGAAGCAGTCGTTACCTGTTGCACGCAAAGGGCTCTCGCTGTATTCCTCGGCAGCGCAATCCTTTGCGTCTATATTGCAGCCGTAGGGATGCTCGCCCAAATAGTAGAAGTTATTGTGTCCAAGGAAGAAACAGCTGTTGTCGTCGTTCTGTCCAAAATCGTATGTTCCAGCAGGACGGTTGTCACTCTTGTAGTGACGTGCCACGTGGTTGGGGATAAAGTCTATTATTACCTTCATACCCTCCTTATGGGTACGCTCCACGAGCGCTGTGAACTCTTCGCGGCGCTTCTCTATGTCCACTGCAAGGTCGGGGTCCACGTCGTAGTAGTCCTTGATTGCATAGGGTGAGCCAGCCTCGCCTTTTACAGTTGCAGGGTGTGTGCCCTCAATTCCGTACTTTGTATAATCGGTGCGGGTGGTATGCTCCAATATTCCGGTATACCAGATGTGGGTAGCACCAAGACCGCGAATGCAACGCAATGCCTCGGGAGTTATGTCATTGAATTTTCCGCAACCATTCTGCTCAATGCTGCCGCCTTCGACACAGTTTGTGTTTGTGTTGCCGAACAGACGGGGCAACATTTGGTATATTATGATTTTCTGAGCCATTTCAGTTATATATTTATATTAGTTTGCTGATGTTATTTTCTTTATCAATCCCTGGAGCACATCGCCAGGGCCGCACTCCACGAATTCTGTCGCACCGTCTGCAACCATATTCTGCACGGTGGTTGTCCAACGCACGGGCGAAGTGAGCTGCGCTATAAGGTTTGCCCTTATCTCTTCGGGTGATGTGTGGGGCTTTGCATCCACATTCTGATAGATGGGACAACGGGGAGTATTGAACGGTGTCGACATTATCGCCTGCTCAAGTTCCTCCTTTGCCAATTGCATAAGGGGCGAGTGGAACGCGCCGCTCACGCTCAATGGAATGACGCGCTTTGCACCAACCTCCTTAAGAGCATCCGACGCAGCGGCAACACCCTCTTTTGTACCCGATATAGCAATTTGTCCGGGACAGTTGTAGTTTGCTGCAACAACGATATTGCCATTGCCGGTTATCTCGTTGCATACTGTCTCAACCTTGTCTTCGGGCAAGGCAATTACAGCAGCCATTGTCGACTCCTGTGCCTCGCAGGCCTTCTGCATAGCCAACGCACGCTTGTACACAAGGCGCAGTCCATCCTCAAAGGACAACGCTCCAGCAGCTGTCACTGCCGAAAGTTCACCGAGCGAATGGCCTGCAACCATAGAGGGTGCAAAATCCTCGCCCATAGAGAATGCAGTCACCACCGAGTGTATGAACACAGCAGGCTGTGTTACCCTGGTCTGCTTGAGTTCATCGGCTGTGCCTTCGAACATTATATCCGTTATTCTGAAACCTAATATTTCGTTTGCTCTGTCAAAATATTCTTTTGCAATAGGGTTGCTCTCGTATAAGTCCTTTCCCATTCCACTGAATTGGGCACCTTGTCCGGGAAATACAAATGCTTTCATCGTTTTACAAAATTATTTAATCTATAGCGAGGATGCCATCGTGCCAACGTTGTCCATCATAAGCACCATATCAAACAAAAGCGCACCTCGCAATTTCTTGCAAAGATACGCTTTTTTGTACAATTTGTTTAGCTTTTCACATCATAAAGTGAAATTTTATAAAAAAACAGCATTGTTTTAACACTTTTTACGCTACCGCAAGAGTTATATGCACCCTATGGACAATTAACAGGATTTCACAAGCCTATAATGACCAGCAGGCATCAGTCGGCAAGCAGTTCACATATACATCCGTCCAGAGATTTCGGCACATCAATCACCCTCTGGTTGCGGCTGCCCCTGAAATGCAGCGACAGATCCCTCTCGGCTTCGACATACCGTCCGTCGACAATCACATCGCAAAGCCCTACAAGTTCCCTGCGGAGCGGATGCCTGAGCAAATCCTCGAAACAGTACCCCGTGTAACACCAGATTGTCTTGTCGGTATTCTCCTTGATGAGCCTTGCCAATGCAATGAACCCCTCGGGATGCAGCATTGGGTCGCCGCCCGTAAAGGTCACATTCATATCGGCATCGACAACAAGACGATAAAGTTCCTCTACCGGCACCGCATCACCGCCATTCTCGTCCCACGACTGAGGGTTGTGGCAACCCTTGCAGCGGTTCGTGCATCCGGCACAATAGAGCGAGGTCCTGAGCCCCACCCCATCAACGGAAGTACCGTACTTTATATCCAGTATCCTTATACTATTTGTGGATGATTCTGTCATTCAATTCCGCCAATTTAGCCTTGTTCCAACGTTCGGTAGTTCCTACAAGATAGCCCGTTATACGCTGCAGCTTATCGATGTTGCTGCCCTGGCATTTGGGACACACAGCCAACTCCTGCTGGGCATCCTCGTAGCCGCAATCCATACATCTGTTGCGGTTGTGGTTCACCGAGCAGTAGCCTATATCGTGCTTGTCCATCAAATCCACTATATCCATAATGGCTTGCGGATTATGTGTGGCATCGCCATCTATTTCGATATAGAAGATATGTCCGCCACGAGTCAGGTTGTGATATGGCGCCTCAACCTCGGCCTTATGCTTGGGCGAGCATTTGTAGTATACTGGGATGTGGTTGGAGTTAGTATAGTATATCTTGTCGGTCACACCTGCAATCTTGCCGAATCTCTCGCAGTCTATCCGGGTGAAACGTCCCGAAAGTCCCTCGGCAGGTGTTGCCAATATACTGAAATTGTGCTGGTAACGCTCCGAGAACTCATCGGCCCTGTCACGCATATATGTAACGATGCGCAATCCCAAAGCCTGCGCCTCCTCACACTCGCCATGATGCTTGCCTGTCAACGCAATGAGACACTCGGCAAGACCAATGAAACCTATACCGAGAGTTCCCTGGTTAATGACACTGCCTACAGTATCGTTGGGCTTTAGGTTCTCGCAGCCTCTCCAGAGAGAGGACATCAGCAAGGGAAACTGCTTGGCAAGGGCTGTCTTTTGGAAGTTGTAGCGGTCGCACAACTGATTGGCAGTTATTTCCAGCAGGGCATCGAGCTTGGCAAAGAAGTTCTCTATTCTTTGAGACTTGTCCTCAATGGAGATACACTCCAGAGCAAGACGCACGATGTTTATCGTAGAAAAAGAGAGGTTGCCTCGCGCAACAGAGGTCTTTTCGCCGAAGCGGTTCTCGAACACACGTGTACGGCAACCCATTGTCGCAACCTCGTAAAGGTAGCGTTGCGGGTCGTTCGCGTCCCATTTCTCGTGCCGGTTGTATGTGGCATCAAGGTTTACAAAGTTGGGGAAGAAACGTTTTGCGGCAACCTTGCAGGCAAATTGGTAAAGGTCGTAATTTCTGTCCTCGGGCAGATAGCTTACTCCACGTTTCTTTTTCCATATCTGAATGGGGAATATGGCTGTCGAGCCGTTGCCCACACCCTCGTATGTCGACTGCAGTAGTTCACGGATTATACAGCGTCCCTCGGCCGATGTATCTGTACCGTAATTCACAGAAGAGAAGACCACCTGATTGCCTCCACGCGAGTGGATGGTGTTCATATTGTGTATGAATGCCTCCATAGACTGGTGCACTCTAGCCACTGTCCTGTTTATCGCGTGCTGTCTGAAGCGCTCGTCGCCCTGCATAAAGTCGAGGTCACGTACTATGTAATCGTCAATCTCGGCCTCGTACAGATGAGCGAGGCTTATTCCTGTAAGATGTTCTATATTCTTCACCTCCTCGATATAGCTGCGTCGCACATAGGGTGCAAGATAGAAATCGAGTGCAGGTATTGCCTGTCCGCCGTGCATCTCGTTCTGCACGGTTTCCATAGAAATGCAAGCCATAATGGACGCAGTCTCTATGCGCTTTGTAGGACGGCTCTCGCCGTGTCCTGCCTGGAATCCCCTGTCAAGTATCCTATCCAAAGGATGCTGTATACAGGTGAGCGATTTTGTGGGATAATAGTCCTTGTCGTGGATATGGAGGTAGTTGTTCCTTACCGCCCATAATGTCTCCTCGGAAAGCAGATAGTCGTCGACGAAAGGCTTCGTTGTCTCCGAAGCGAATTTCATCATCATACCGGCAGGTGTGTCGGCATTCATATTGGCATTCTCGCGTGTTACATCGTTCGATTTTGCCTCTACTATCTCGAGGAACATCTCGCGTGTCTTTGCCTTACGGGCAATGCTACGCTTGTCGCGATAGGCAATATAGCTTTTTGCGACCTCCTTGCGCGGCGACGCCATAAGCTCCACCTCGACCATATCCTGAATGTCTTCTACGGCCGACTGCTCTTTTCCCAAAAATTCTATGCGGTCGACAATCTTGTTTATAAGAACCTCGTCTTCACCTGCTTCGGTGGTCAACATTGCCTTACGGATGGCAGCAGCAATTTTCTCGCGGTTGAAACCCACGATACGACCATCTCTTTTGACTACAGTCTGTATCATACTTGTAATTAGATTATAAATTTTACGGTTTATAATATAATGCTTGCGGGATTGTCCTGCTGGGATAAAATCCAAGAGTCTTGTCTTTGATGCCTTATCTCCCGAAAGCACCTTAAAAGCAGAGAAAGGCAGGTCTTCTGACTTGTTCCCTCTGCGCTGCCTTCCCGCCTTGTGGCAGTGGCCTTTGGAATGCACAGAGTTGTTGCGAAACTCACAGCTACGGGTATAGTCGCGGATTCTCACCGCTGTTCCCTTTTCATTCTTTGCCTCGGTCGAGGCGACGAACACCTTTATCCGTCGGCAAAGATAGTGAAAGGAATGAGAAAAATGAAAATTAAATCTGTTAAATTTTCGGGCTTTTCGGCGTAGCTTGGCAACAGTGTCCTGTGGCGCTGTTTCTTAGTTTCTCCTTGTGCCAGCAGGCTTTTACTGGCGACGGAACTCGGCGCAGATAATGGCTGTGGCTGTAGATACATTCAGCGACTCCGATGTGGGGCGCTCTGCTGGGTAGCTTGGGATTAAGAGCCGCTCTTTGATATGTGCTGCGCACTCCTTGCCGATGCCGTTACCCTCGTTGCCCATAACAATAATGCCGTTCTTGGTAAGCGTCTTGCCGTATATGTTCTCTCCGTCGAGGAATGTCCCGTAAACAGGTGCTCTGCCACTTGTCGACTCGAGCAATTGGGGTAGGTTGACATAGTGTACGTTCACTCTTCCTATTGCGCCCATAGTGGCCTGTACGGTCTTGGGGTTGTAGACATCGGCTGTGCCTTGTGAGCAGAATATGTGCTCAATGCCGAACCAGTCGGCTATACGTATTATTGTGCCCAGGTTGCCGGGGTCCTGTATGTCGTCCAGTGCCAGGCATAGTTGTTCCTGCACTACGGAAGTGTCGAGTGCAACGTCGCGCTGCCCGAAGATGCCTATTACTCCTTGTGGCGCACGCAGGAAACTGATGCTTTTCAGTTCCTCCTCGCTTGTTTCTATTATGCGCGGAGCCTCGACTCCTCTGTTGTTGGCGAGCCACTCCTTTGTGGCTGCGATATATTCGCAACGGATGCCCGAACCAAGGAGGTCGCACACGGTTTTTCCGCCTTCGGCAACAAAAAGACCAGTCTCTTTGCGGTGCTTCTTTTGCTCGAGTGAGCGTATGAATTTAATCTGGTTTTTACTCAACATATTTTTATATATAAAAGTAGTACAAATCTACAGCAATTCTTCGAGGTTTTTTGTATATTTGCAAAATATTTTTTTGTATGGTGCGTATTTCGTTTTTTAGGAATGGAATATTTGCACAATGTGATACATTGCTTGATAGGAAAATGTCGTGAAGAGTGCTCAATTCATAAAATTGATGTTCGTTGTAATAGGCACGCTGTTGCTTTTCTCCTGCTCGGTTACGAAGCACGTACCCGAGAATGAGTATTTGCTCAACAGTGTTGATATTGTGCACGACAAGGATAGGGCAATAGCCAAGAAAGCATACTCTTATGTAAGGCAGAGACCTAACTCAAAATGGCTTAATACGTTCAGGCTGCCGCTCTACATATACTCCTCGTCGGGTAGTGACACTACAAAATGGAACAACCGATTCCTGCGCAGGATAGGTGAAGAACCTGTAATCTACAGTCGCAGGAAAGCCGAGCAGACACAGTTTAATATTGAGCAGATGATGCGCAACGACGGCTATCTGCACGCGACGGTGGATTTTGAGGAGAGAATATCACACAAGGATAACAGAAAGGACCTCATCTATTATCTGCACGAGGGGCTCAGGTACAGAATAGACAGTGTAAACACCCAAATCGACAATAACGATATTGCGCGTATAGTAGAGGAGAACAGCTCGGCATCGCATATCCGCAGCGGGGAGTATTTCAGCATAGAGGCACTTGAGGCGGAGCGCAGCCGTATAACGTCGTTGCTTAAGGAGGTGGGATACTACAAGTTTACAAAGGATTTGATAACCTTTGTGGCCGATACGGCAAAAAACTCGTTGGGCGTAAACCTCACTATGAATATCTTGGCAACCGATGATGTAAGTAGGCAGGCATTCAAGCTTTACAGGATAAACAGGGTGGTGTTTGTCTCGGACCCGAGCATCTTCAACCGTCAGACAAAAGAGACGGTAGATACAATTGCGTGGGGCGCATACACGATGCTCTGTTACGAGAAGCCTGCCGTGCATCGTAAGATGCTTGAAGGTAGCACATACATCGAGCCCGGGGAGTTGTATTGCCAAAGCAACGTAAACCGCACATACAATTCGTTTGCACAGTTGAGCGCATTGCGGTACACCTCGGTGCACATTGAGGAGTGTCCCGATACAGCCTTGCTCGATTGTTATATAATATTTGAGAAGAATAAGCGTTACTCTGCTGGTGCCGAGTTCGAGGTTATCAACACTAAGAAGGGCGGTGGTACAGATTCATTCTCTTTTACGCTTGATGATTTCCTCAACAGTCTTGGAGCATCGGCTTCTGTGGCTTTTTCCAACAGAAACCTATTTCGCGGTTCGGAGCTCCTGTCGTTGCGATTGTCGTGGGCGTGGGAGAATATTTCGGACTTGAGTGAGTATCTGCGAAACGAGTATATAGAGTATGATGCCGAGCTGAGTCTCAGGTTCTACAAAGGAATATTCTCGTGGCTGTTACCCTCGCAAAAGAACCTGCTTAAGTCCTCGAGCCTTGTCTCGCTCAAGTTCAACTCGCAGCGTCGTCCCGAGTATGACCGTCTGAATATGGCACTCTCTGTGGGTTATACGTGGAGTCGTTCGCCACGTTCATCGCATAAGCTCGAGATTCCGGGAATAAACTGCATACGCGTGCCCTGGATTGACAATAAGTTCAAGGAGGAGTACCTCGACAGTATATCGAGCAGGAACTCCATTCTCAAGTACAACTATGAGAATCTGCTCATTACAAAGGCGGGTTATACATACGAATATACTTCGGCTGTGGACGACCGTTACCGAAATGATGCATTCAGAATGAGTGCCTCAATAGAGACGTCGGGAAATATATTGGGTGCGTTCAACGAGGTGTTAGGCATTAAAAAGGGCAACGACAGGAAATATGCCTGCTGGGGTATTGCATACGCGCAGTATGTCAAGGGCGACCTTGAACTGACAAAGTCGATGAACTTGGACAACAGGAACTCGCTTGTGGCGCATTTGGGGCTCGGCATTGCTTATCCTTACGGAAATTCAAGCGTACTGCCCTTTGAGAAACGCTATTATGCAGGAGGAGCAAACTTTATGCGCGGCTGGCTGGTGAGGACTTTGGGACCTGGCAGTTACAAGGGTAACGACAAGAATATCGATTATATAAATCAGACAGGTGACCTTAAGCTCAACCTAAGCGTAGAGCTTCGTTCATACCTGTTCTGGAAGCTCTATTCGGCGTTGTTTATAGATGCCGGAAATATATGGACGCTGCGCAATTACGAAGAGCAGCCTGGTGGACAATTCAAGTTAAGGACATTCTGCGAAGATTTGGCTTTGTCCTATGGTATGGGTCTGCGAATGAGCTTTGACCAATTTATGCTTAGGGTTGACGCTGGAATGAAAGCTGTTAATCCCGCCTTGCGCGGAAAGGATAAGTATCCTATAATCCGTCCGCGCCTGGGACGCGACTTTGCGTTGCATATTGCTGTTGGATACCCGTTTTAAGAAAGGAGGGTTTTGTTATTGAAATAAAAAAATATAATATATGAATATAAGATTTATGAGTATTGGTAGCGGTAGCTGCGGCAACTGTTACTATTTGGGAGTGGACGATTACGGCATACTGATAGATGCTGGAATACCGTCCAAGACAATTAGGGCGGCACTAAAGAAAGAGGGTGTGGCCTTCGAAAGTATATGTGCGGTTTTTGTTACACACGACCACGCCGACCACATAAAGTCGTTGGGCGTGATAGCAGCAAAGGCCAATATCCCTGTATATGCGACAAAAGAGGTTCACAAGGGTATAAACAACAATTACTGTATGCACAAACCCATTGACCCTATGTATGTGCGCTATGTAGAGAAAGGCGAGCAGACAGTATTCCGTGCGTTCACAATAACCCCGTTCGAAGTTCCGCACGACGGCACCGACAATGTGGGTTACTTTATCGAGGTGGGCGATACAAACTTCTGTATAGCAACCGACCTGGGCTGTATAACTGATACTGTGTCCTACTATCTTGAGCAGGCGCATCACCTTGTGATAGAGTCGAACTACGAGGAGGAGATGCTCAAGATGGGACGCTATCCGCAGTTTCTCAAAGACCGTGTTTCGGGAATGACGGGACATCTGAGCAACCAGACAACGGCGCGCTATCTTGCAAAGAACCTTAACGAGCATCTTAAGAATATATGGCTGTGCCACCTGAGCGAAGAGAACAATCACCCCGAGCTTGCATACAAGGCTGTTGAGATGGAATTTGCACAGTACGGCATTATTGCAGGAAAGGACGTGAAGCTCTTTGTTCTCAAGCGTGCGACACCATCGCAGATGTTTATCTTGGAATAATGGGAGAATATCTGCGCTTTATTGTCATTTTTTTGTAACTTTGCAAATATTTCCACTATATATAGGAAAATAGGACAGGAAAGACAATTGAACAGAAAATTAAACTAAAATAAAATAATAAAGACAATGAATTTTGTACAAGAATTGAAATGGCGTGGTATGATACAGGATATGACGCCGGGAACAGAGGAGCAATTGCAAAAGGAGATGACAACAGCATATTTGGGTATCGATCCCACTGCCGACTCCTTGCACATAGGTCACCTTGTGGGAGTGATGATGTTGCGTCATTTCCAGCGTTCGGGGCACAAGCCCATTGCGCTAATCGGTGGTGCAACAGGTATGATTGGCGACCCCTCGGGAAAATCCAAGGAGCGCGTGCTCATCGACGAGGAGCGTTTGCGCCACAACCAGGAGGCGCTGAAGAACCAGCTTGCACGCTTCCTCGATTTTGAGAGCGATGCACCCAATGCGGCTATCCTTGTGAACAACTACGACTGGATGAAGGA
>JAEIGA010019713.1_pt1 | contig 10279 bp, 5 predicted proteins | sample 9270691 | NCBI WGS metagenome assembly JAEIGA01 (sample SAMN17057246, study PRJNA624740) | gut metagenome | biome: biome; isolation source: fecal sample | host: Bos grunniens | place: China: Xizang | collected 2019
AGTCGGCGATAAACGGCTTCGACAGCTCGATGGGAGAGCTCTCGACCGAGGTGCTGGGTGTGGAGGAGAGATGAAAGAGAATTCAAAATTCAAAATTCAAAATTCAAAATTGCGATTAAGCGAGGGCAGAGAGAATTTATTCACTATGCCGAGCGGGAGCAATTAAGGGAAGTCCTTGTGGCTTGCCAAAATTGCCTTCGGACGGTAATCGTCGCAAGATAATATTGATAGTGGTATACAATTTTAGTCTAATTTTTTAGAGATTATTTCGGTGCGTCAGCCAAATAATTTTGAATTTTGAATTATTTAATGTAATCCCTAAATTCCTTAAACTCCTTAACCTCCTTAAATTCCCTGACCGCCCTAAAAAATAGAAAAACCACAAAAACGAAACGATATGAGACGATTTTTTTACCTTTTGACTTTGGTGGCGCTGGCTGCTACGGCTGCTGGCTGCGACGAAAACAGCACTTCGTTGGAGATTTTCCGCCATGCGACCATAACTTTCGAGGGCGAGGCTTGGGAAAGCGCAATAGCCTCAAATTCATCCTCTTTCGACTTCATGACCGAGGGCTATGTGTGGGAAGATGCTGCCACATCGCTCACCTCTCGACCTAAATTCACCTCGTCGGATTGGGGCAGCTTCTATGAAGGGGGCTGCACGGTGTCAAATTTCGGCTCGGGTAATCTTGCCGAGCGAGGAAGCTATGGCTACGACCTCTATGTCTATAATGCTGATGCCGAGGATGTTAGGGCGGGCTGTGGCGCCGAAGGTTCCGACAATTTTTTGATTTTCTATGGCGATATCAAGGGCCTTGCTGCCGTCGTGGGGGTCGATTGTCGTCCCGAGATATATTTCCGCGATGGCAAGGCGCGCATTATCGAAAATTGCCAGATAAACTCGACCGCCTATTTCGTTAATATCGTCGAAAATGGCAACGAGTTCTCGCCTAAACTCGCTGAGGATGAGCAGATAACACTCAGCGCTACGGGCTACGACGCCGCAGGCGAGAAAACCGCCGATACGACATTCACTTTGGCGACCTATGGCTCCACCGTCAAGGAGTGGACCGAGTGGGATTTGTCGTCGTTGGGCGAGGTCGTCAGGGTCAGCTTCAACATCATGGGCGGACACAGCGACGACTATGGCATGACCACGCCGAAATATTTTGCTATGGACAATATCCGTGTGAAGTGGGTTGAATAACCCCTTTTGCATAGCCGATCCGGGGTCGAGCCGCTGCCGACTCTGCCATTTTTTTCGTCACTTGTGAGGGCGCGCAACCCCGCAAGTGGCGATTTTTTTTGCGACCGGAAATTTGGCATTTTCTCCTGCAAAAATCTCGTTGCCATCCTCTTTTTAGCACAAAAAATATGCATTATATCGCATAAAGTCTGCATATATGCAACTATTTTGCGTATTTTTGCATAAATATGTCAAAATTTCGGGGGGGGGAATTTTGTTAGGATTTTTTTATTACCTTTGTATTATATATTGACAAAAAGTCGACAATTTTATACAATTTAACCAAATTTTTATTCACTTTAATTTTTAACAATTATGAGAAAACTTTTCTTGGCTGTTGCCGCATTGGGTATGTTGGCAACATCATGTACCAAGGATGACACATCTGTTGTTGTAGCAGGTGATTCTTTGGTATCGTTCGAGGTTTCTGCTCCTGTAATTGGTACTCGTGCTGATGCTTACGACATCTACGGTATCGGTGAGGCTGTTGAGCACCTCCACTATGCTGTTTACTTGACCGAGGGCACTAAGGAGAATCCTAAGTACACTAAGGTTTTTGACGGTGTGTTTGAGGACGCTTTTGCAGGCAATGCTCTCTCTAACACAAGCCTTAACCTCAAGCTTGTTAACGACCAGACTTATACAGCTATCTTCTGGGCTGATGCTCCTGGTGCTCCTTACACTTTCGATGCTGAGACTATGGAGGTAACTATGGATCCTTCGGATTTGGATGCTCAGGATGAGAATCTTGACGCATTCTTTGGTCACCACAAGTTCGTCGTTGCTGGTCCTACTGTTGAGTGCGTAGAGCTTGCTCGTCCTTTCTCACAGCTTAATATCGCTACTGCCGACATCGCTGAGGCAGCTGCTGCTGGTGTTGTTGTTGATCATGAGACTACAACCAAGGTTCAGGTTTCTGGCCTTTACACTACTTTGAACCTCTTGTCTGAGGAGGTTGGTGGCGCAATGACTGAGCTTACAGTTTACAACGCTGCTCCTAAAGCTGAGGGTAAGATTGACGGCACTTACGAGATGCTTTCAATGAACTACTTGTTCGTACAGAAAAACCGCAAGTTGGTTGATGTTACTTTCGATGTTGAGACTAAGGCTGGTCAGAAGGTTAACCGTTTCTTCCAGAATGTTCCTGTTGAGCGTAACTACCGTACAAACATCTTGGGTAACCTCTTCGTTGACAATATTGGCTTCGAGGTTACTATCAATCCTATTTTCGACGGCGTTATCCCTACAACCGAGGCTGAGAAGCTCCAGATGGCAGCAAGCATGGGTAATTCAGTGTACACTTTGACTGAGGATGCTGTTTTCAACACAGACGAAATTCCATTTTTGCAAGTAGAGACTGAGTTGACTATTAACGGTGATGGCCACAAGTTGACTTCTGGTGATGCAGGTAATTATGCTGTAATTGCAAGAGGTGAGAATGCTAAGGTTACTGTTAACAACACTAATGTAGTATCAAACGGTGGTGGTGTAGGTGCTACAAATGGTGCTCAGGTTGTTTTCAACGGCAATAAGGTTTATGTTGACTCTCCATCTACTTCAGGTCGTTATGTATTCTATACATCAGGTGCGGGTTCTACAATCACTATCAATGGTGGTGAGTTCTCTTGGGATCCTGCTGATAATACAAAGCGTGCTTATATCTATGCTGACGCAGGTACAACTGTATATGTAAATGGTGGTACTTTCGGTAAGGCTTCTACTCGTTCTGACTATAAGGCAGGTATCATGGGCCCAGGTACAGTTGTTATCACTGGCGGTACTTTCGGTTTCGATCCTACTAAATGGGTAGCTGACGGCTATTTTGTTAACAAGGTTGGTAACAACAACTGGGTAGTTAGCGATGGTCTTATTGTAAATACTAATGAGGCTTTGGCTGCTGCTTTGGCAGCAAATACAAAGGTATACTTGGCTAATGGTGAATATACTTTGGCTTCATGCCCTGCAGGTGCTACTATCGTTGGTTATGGTGACAATGTTGTTCTTGATGTTCAGGGCAAGAAATTTGGTGTACATGGTAATGTTACTATCGAGAATGTAAAGCTTGTATTCTCAAATGCAAACTACACTGGTTTCCAGCACACTGGCGCAGAGTACTATAAGAATTGTACTATCGTAGGTCAGCCTTTCTTGTATGGTGAGAAGGTTGTATTCGACGAGTGTACTTTCGAGCAGACATCTGCTAATGCTTACAATGTTTGGACTTATGGCGCTAAGAATGTAACTTTCAACGGCTGTACTTTCAATTCAGCAGGTAAGTCTGTACTTGTTTATTGCGAGACTAAGAGCTTGGTACAGGTTGTAACTTTCAACGATTGCGTTCTTAATGCTTCTGCACCCGCAGACGGTAAGGCAGCTATTGAGATTGACAGTAGCCTTGTTACTGACTATACTGTTAATATCAACAACACCGAGGCTAACGGTTTTGCGTTGGGTTCAGTAAGCTTCAACTCTCTCTGGAACGAGAAGAAGGGCGACAACTGCACCGTTTATGTTGACGGCGTAGCGCAGGGTAAGACTGTGGTTGGTTCAACCGAGGCTTTGACTGCTGCTTTGGCTAACGCTGCTGATGGCGCTACTATCGTTTTGAACGATGCTACTTACGAGGGCTTCTTCAGCTTGGAGGGCAAGAATGTAACTTTGGTTGCAAATGGCGAGAACGCTGTTATCAACGGTATAGTTTGGGCTAACAACACTACAGCCGAGCTTAAGGGATTGACTTTGACTAACGCTGCAGGTGCTCAGCATCCTAACCCAACCAACTCAAAGTATTACACAGATATCAACGAGGAGTATCCTTGTGTTGCTGCATACCTTAATTCAAACATCACCATGACAGAGTGTACTTTCGACTTGGTTGGTCCTACCGTATACGGTTTCTATGGTTATGCTGAGAACAATCCTGTATTCGAGGGTTGTGTATTCAACTGCAACAAGATTCGTCCTATCGCATCTAACGGTGATGCAATCACTGTAAACGGTTGTACTTTCAACAACCAGTATCACTATGCAGTTCGTATTTTCGAGAACGCTGGTGATGCTCAGACAGTTGTTTTCACTAACAATGTAATGCAGGGTGCAAACGATAAGGGTGAGTTTGAGGGTATCAACATCAGCAAGAAGGGCTCTACAGCTACTGTTGTTGCTGACTTCACAATCACTGGCAACTCTGTTGCAAAGTATCGTCACCACAAGAATGTAACTATGAGCGACGCTTGTACTTACACTACTGATATTGCTGACTTTGCTTTCGAGAGTGAGGAGTAGTAATATTCTGTGAAATTGAATGCCGCACCTTTTCGGGTGCGGCTTTTTTTTGTCGCTGTGACGCTGTGTTTATGTCTTGGCGCAGGGAGTATACCTTATATATAAAGAAAGAGCGCACCGCCTCGGGGTACGCTCTTTTTCGTTATGTGGGGGTGTTACAAATTCTTTATCATCTGCTCGGCGACCTTGCGGTAGTACTCCTCGACCAGAGGGTCGGTAGCAACTGTGGGAGTTCCGCACTCGCCACCCTCCATAATGGTCTGTATCAGAGGGATATCGCCCAGGAACGGCACGCCCGCCTGCTCGGCATAACGGCGTGCGCCACCCTCGCCAAAGATGTAGTAGCGATTGTCGGGCAGCTCCTTGGGGGTAAACCACGCCATATTCTCTATTACGCCCAAAACGGGGACTGCGACCTGCTCGTGGCGGAACATCTCAACGCCTCGCACAACATCGGCAACAGCTACCTGCTGTGGGGTCGATACAATCACCGCGCCATCGAGTTTAATCTCCGAAATGATGGTCAGATGTATATCTCCCGTGCCCGGAGGCATGTCGATGAGCAGGAAGTCCAGCCCGCCCCACATGGTCTGGTGCAGAAGCTGCTTGAGGGCGTTTGTTGCCATGGCTCCGCGCCACATCAGGGCGTCGGTAGGCTGGATGAAAAAGCCGATAGACATCAGCTCGATATCCATGCTCTCGGCGGGCACGATATAGTCCTGCCCATCCTCCCTCACAGCGTCGGGGATATAGCCCTCGCAGTTGAACATTTTGGGCTGCGACGGGCCATAGATATCGGCGTCGAGGATTCCGACGCGATAGCCCATATTTCGCAGCGTGAGGGCGAGGTTTGCCGTGACGGTAGACTTACCTACACCGCCCTTTCCCGATGCTACAGCGATGATTTTGCCCACCTTTGCGGTTGTGCTCTCTCGCTTGGGTTGCGGTGCGCGCGGAGTGCCCTCCTTGACGGCGATGGTGATGTTGTCGGCGGCTGCGGGGAATGCCTCCTTCAGCAGTTGCTCGACCAATGTGCGTATGCGCTGTGAAAAGGGGTCGCGAGCCTTCGAAAAACAGAGCACGACGACGATTTTATCTTCGCGCGCAGTGACCGACTCGACGATGCCGCACTCTACTATGTTTTGCTGTGTTTCGGGGTGTACAATCCTCGATAACAACTCTTTTACTTGCTGTTCCATAGTGCTCAGATTCTTTATTTCTGTATTGTTTTTTATTTGTCTTTTGTCTTCTGTTTGTGGCGGATATATTACAAATATATCTATTGTAATTATAAATTTATTGTGGGTTTTGCGGCGTTTTTCTCTGCAATTTCACCCCGAAAATCAAAATCGTTACAAAGATACAAAATTCTTTGATAAAACCCTATTTTGGGGCTCGATTCTTGCTTTTCGGGGCCTCGGATGTTTGTGGTGTTCAGGAGTGTCGATTTTGATTTGAAAAATGCAAATTTTGGGCGTACTATATAAGAAAGTTCGAAAAAATCTTGAAAACACTTGCACATTTGAATAAAAAGAACTACTTTTGCATTCAGTAAAACTATGTCCAGCCTTGCCGCGAGGTGGGTGGATGGGTTAAAAGTTTGATTTAGAGATAAATGCGACAGAAAATTCTCATATCGTTGTTGTTCGTGATGCTTTGGAGTATCTCGTGTGCCTTTGCGCAGGAGCAGGAGCATCATGTCGAGATTGGTATTGCGTTCCGTCAGGGTAAGAGCAATATCGACCTCTCGTACAGGGACAACCGCGCTAAGCTGGAGCATGTTCTGCATATCCTGGATTCAATCCGCAACGATAATTCTGTGGTTTTGCGACAGGTGGAGTTTTCGGGTGCTGCTTCTCCCGAGGGTAGTGCTGCGATTAACCGCTGGTTGAGTAGCCGTCGTTTGGCGGAGCTGGAGTCGTATGTTCGTTCGAGAATAGATATTCCCGATTCGCTGATTGTCCGCAACGATCTCTATATCCCTTGGCGTGAGCTTTCCGAGAAGGTTGCTGCCGAGGATATTGCTTACAAGGACGAGGTTTTGGCTATTTTGGCTACGGAGTATCCCGAGGCACGCGATTGGAACGGTCAGATTGTGGATGGCCGTATCGTTGAGTTGAAGAAACTTGATGGTGGTAAGGTTTGGAGCGATTTGTATGCCCGCTACTTTAGTGAAATGCGAAACGCTTACACCACAGGTGCTACATATATCGTTCGTCACGAGCCCAGCATCAAGATTGTGGCTAAGATCAAGGAGCGTCAGCCTATGCCGGTGTTGAAGCCTGCGCGTGTTGAGGCTGAGCCACAGCGCCCATCGAAGCACATGTATTTGAAGACAAACGCCATTGGTTGGGGTATGTCGGTTGCGAATGTTGCTGTGGAGTTTGACTTCGCAAAGCATTGGTCGGCACAGCTACCTATATATTATTCTGGCGTAAACTATTTCACACAGACTTTGAAGTTCCGTACTTTCTGCATTCAGCCCGAGGTTCGTTACTGGTTCTCTGGAAACATGAACGACAAGTTCTTCCTCGGAGCGCATGCGGGTATGGCCTATTATAACTATGCTGTGGATGGTCAGTACCGTATACAGGATAAGGATGGTAAGCGTCCTGCCCTGGGTGGTGGCTTGAGCATAGGTTATCGTTTGCCTATCAGCAAGAATGGTCGCTTGAAGATGGAGTTCACGGTAGGTGGAGGTGTCTACTCGTTGAAGTATGACAAGTTCTACAACACCCAGAGCACCTCGCAGGGCGAGAAAGCCGAGACTATCGATAAGATATGGTATGGCGTAGACCACGCTGCCATCTCGTTCTCATATATGTTTAACCTTAAGCGTAAGAACAAGTAATGAGAACGACACGATACATATCTATAATTAATAAGGCAGTGCTGATGTGTTGCATGCTTATTCTTTCAGCATGTGCCGTGCATGAGTGGCCCAAGGAGAAGGAGGAGAAGTTCTCGACATTCATTCTCCACTTGGACTACAATACTTCAATGCCTTTGTATAAGGAGGAGATACACCAGATAAGCCGTGCCGGTATGGCAACGGATTATGATGTGCGTTATATAATAGAGGTATACACCAAGCCTTATGACCGCAGTATTCCACAGCGTCTTGTTATGCGTGATGTCTTCAGCCGTGACGATGTCACCTCGTTGAATACAACTCACCAGATGACGCTTGCTGTTGGTCGTTATGAGTTCTTGGTTTGGACCGACTATGTAGACGCCAACTCTTTGGAGGATAAGTTCTACAATACGGCCGATTTCGAGGCTATCACATTGCGAGGCAAGCATGTGGGTAACAACGATTTCCGTGATGCCTTTGCCGGACAGTTGATTGCCGAGGTATTTGAGGAAACTACCGATGTTCAGATGGTGAACTCGCGTCCTATGGCGAAGTTTAACTTCATCACTACCGACTTGGAGCGTTTCGTTGAGCATATGTTGGAGCTCAAGGCGGAGGCTGAGGCAGAGGCACAAGCCGAGGCCGAGGCTCAGGCGGCAGAAAGCGGCGAGGAGACTCCTCATGTCGGAGGTTCAGTTCCCGGCAATGCTACAGCAGATGGCGAAACATCAGAGACACCTTCGCGTGTTGTTGATATCAGCGAGTATAAGGTAGTCTTCCGCTATGCATCATCTATGCCTAACGAGTTCAACATGCGTATGAACGAGCCGGTATGGGTTGCAGCTCCGAATACCATTACTTTTGAGTCTACAATCAAGAAGTTGAATGAGTCGGAGGCGGAGTTGGGCTTTGACTATGTCTTTGTGAACGGTCGAGAGCTTACCATGAATGTGGATGTTGAGGTGTACGATCAGAAGGGTGTTCAGGTGACATCATTGCCTAAGGCGGTGCCTGTGGATTTGATTCGCAGTAAACTTACTACGATTCGTTCTGCGTTCCTTACCGCCCAGACATCGGGAGGTATTGGTATCAATCCGGGCTTTAATGCAGACCCTGACGGCGAGTTTATATACTTCTGGCCGCCCGAATAGTGGATTGACTATATAATATAAGGTGTAAGCTTGCCAAAAGAGTGCGTTCTCTACGGCAGGCTTTAGCCGTCAAGGTAGGTGAGGTTGCCTGCAACGATGGTTTAAGGTTGTAAGAAGCTGAAAACTAATAAATTAACACACAAAATAACTATTAACTAATTAATTTACTTAATCATGAGAAAATTATTCGTAGCTGTCGCAGCATTGGGTATGTTGTTGACATCATGTGCGAAGGATGAGTCTGCAGCAGGTGGTAACGCCGCTGTTGTATCGTTCAATGTAGCACAGCCGACAATCGCAAGTCGCGTATTGGGTACTCAGGATGCTACTGAAGTTTTCGGTAAGGGTTTCGCTGCCGAGGATTTGGAGTATGCAATCTACGAGGCAGAGGTAGACGCTCAGGGCGTTTATTCTATCCGTAACAATGGCCAGGATCCTATCGAGGGCGTTAAGGCTGATTTCTTCAAGGGTAATGAGTTGATGAATACTCTCGACGGTATTCGTCTTGTACGCGGCAAGCACTACATCGCGCTTTTCTTTGCGCAGTCAGATGCTGTAAACGGTAACTACAAGTTTGATTCAGCTACAAAGAGCATCTCTTTGAAGAACGCTAACGCTTTGAAGGCTCAGGATGAGTCTTTGGACGCATTCTTTGCTCGTGTAGACTTCGCTATTAGCGCAGAGTCAGGCGCACAGACTGTAGATGTAGAGTTGAAGCGTCCTTTCGCTCAGGTAAATGTTTTGACAGACGACGCTGTTGAGGCACAGGCTGCAGGTTTGGATGTTTACCAGTCATCTATCGTTGTTGAGGGTGTTTACACTTCTATGAACCTTCTTGATGGTTCAGTTGAGGGCGAGACAACTTTGACATACGACATGGCAGAGGTTGGCAGCAAGTATATGGAGGTAAATGCTACCAAGTACGACCTTCTTTCAATGAACTATTTGCTCGTTAACAAGCGCAAGACCGTTGATGTAACTTTCAAGTATAACGAGGATGCTACTGTTGCCGGCAACGACAACACTGTTTTCGAGGCTAAGTTCGATATGGTTCCTGTTGAGCGTAACTACCGCACCAACATCATTGGTTCTATTCTTACCAGCGCTGTTACCTTCAAGGTTGTTATCAATCCTATCTTCACTGAGCCTTATATCGGCTACGATCCTTCAAAGTCTGCTGAGCAGTTGTTGGTTGAGGCTGCCGAGAAGGGTGGTACTTATACTTTGGGTTCAGATGTTCAGTTGACTTCTACTTTGGTTGTAGAGAAGGACTTCACACTCGATTTGAACGGTAAGACTATTACAAACTCTGTAGCTATGCGTTCTGCTGCTCCTTCTACCGATGTTATCGTAGTTAAGGAGGGTGCTAAGCTTACTATCGAGGGTGACGGTGTTGTTGAGGCTGTTTCTGGTAACGACGGCTATGCTGTTATCGCCGAGGGTGAGGTTGTTATCAATGGTGGTACTTTCAAGGCAGGTGTAGACGCTGATGGCGCTGCAAATGCTGTTATCTACGCTCGTGGCAATGGTAAGGTATATGTAAATGGTGGTTACTTCCCCAACGATGCTAACTCTACATTCGTTCTTAACAAGAAGGACGCTGACCGCGAAACTACTACTATCGAGGTTAAGGGTGGTCAGTTCGTAAACTTCAACCCTGCAAACAACGCTGCCGAGAATGCTGGCACAAACTTCATGGCTTATGGTTACACTACCGAGGCTGCCGAGGTTGATGGCAAGACT
>JAEIGA010019714.1_pt1 | contig 10279 bp, 7 predicted proteins | sample 9270691 | NCBI WGS metagenome assembly JAEIGA01 (sample SAMN17057246, study PRJNA624740) | gut metagenome | biome: biome; isolation source: fecal sample | host: Bos grunniens | place: China: Xizang | collected 2019
ACTGTAAAAGTCTCGACGAAGAAAACCTCAGTCGATTAATCAAATACTATAACAATCTCAACCATTAATCATCCAGCTTGATGGAATCCATTACCTCACCGATATTGTCATGGAAAACGAGCGCAGCCGTCCTGTCGGCAAATGTCTTGTCTCTGTTGATAACGATGAGATATTTACCGCTGAAATCATATGCAAGTGAAGCAGCCGGCTGAACAGCCAGAGACGTTCCTCCGATAATGAGACAGTCTGCTCTGAATACCAGTCTCTTGGATTCTATCCACGCAGTTTGAGGCAAGCCTTCACCATATAAAGTAACATCAGGTCTTACCATGCCGCCGCACTTGGGGCACTTCGGAATGGGGCCTTCGGATTTGAAGATGAAATCATAAGGAAATTTCTCATGACACTTCATGCAGTAATTGCGGTAAGTCGTGCCGTGAACTTCCTGCACATTCTTGCTTCCCGCTCTCTGATGAAGTCCGTCGATATTCTGTGTGATGATTCCGTCGAGCTTACCGGCTTTTTCCATTTCAGCAAGCTTATAGTGAGTCCTGTTAGGCTCAATGCCTGCAGTGTTGAGTTTCTGTCTGTAGAACTCATAGAACACGTCAGGGTGATCTACGAGACAGTCAATGCTGAGGAGATATTCCGGACTGTATCTGTCGAACTTTACATCGTGCTGGTTATAAAGTCCGTCCTTGCTTCTGAAATCAGGAATTCCGCTCTCGGTAGACACGCCTGCGCCGCCGAAGAAGACGATATGCTTGCACTCTCTGATTATCCTGTTAAGTTCAGCAACTTTCTGTTCGTCCATGAATATTCCTCCTTTATATCATCTCGATGTTTTCTGCTCCTACAAGTTCTGCGAGTTTGTTAAGCACCGCTTCATCAGGTGCTATCCTGCATATGTCATCAAGTCTGGTGATGCTTTTATCGGATTCGAAAAGGATCTCCACCGCCATATTACCATGGAAATAGGCAAGGAAGTTAAGAAGTCTTGCAAAGCCCTTTGAATCAGGCTTGCCTGAATAATGAATGCGCATGACATGCTCTTTGTTATCTTCGGGAGCCTGAACTGCAGCCTGCTGAACAGGTGCCTTGGGAGCAACCGTTTCTTTGGTTATAACAGGCTGTGAAGGTCTTGCTATCTGACCTCCGTCTCTTTCTCTTAAAGCAGTCTGGTAAGACCTGTCATTTCTTATCCTGGAAATGAGCGAAGGATCGTCTGTCAGTTCAAAACAGCAGTCGGCAAACATCGAGAGTTCGCCGCCTTCTCTCATCTGTCTTCTTCCGACGAAAAGGTAAGGTTTGTTCTTCTCGATAAACCTGTTGAAAGTATCAAAGTTCTTGCCGAAGAGAAGCACTTCAAAAGAGCCGCTTAAGTCTTCACAGCTGACAGTGCTCATCATGGTTTTTTTCTTGGTATATCCGGTCTTCTTGTCGGTAACCATTCCGCACATCGCAACCTGCTTATTGTCATCCAATGCATCGCTACCAGAAAGAGCTAAGATATCGGATGCTTCGGACATGTCGAACGTGGCGATCTCAGAGATTATCTTCGTATATGAAGCAAGAGGATTTCCGGATAGATAAATGCCTACCATTTCCTTCTCGTAACCGAGCTTCTGGCTGTCGGGATATTCAGCAATATCAGGTATGTAAATAGATGGTCCTGCCGCTGACGCATCTCCGAAATCAAAGAGCGATAACTGTCCTTCGATATTGCGGCTGCCTTCGTGTGCAAGCCTGTCCAATTCAGTCTGAACGCAAGCGGTCATCTGGCTTCTTGTAAGCCCGAATGAATCCATGCATGAAGCAAGTATCAGTGATTCGGCAACAGGTTTCTTAACACCTATCTTAGAAGCTCTTACAACGAAGTCTTCAAAAGACTTGTACTCGCCGTTCTTATCCCTGTCATTAAGGATATCCATAACGGCACCTTCACCGACATTCTTGATGACGGACAAGCCGATCCTTATCCTGCGGTCACCTTCCGTGGTAAATCTTTCACGGCTCTTGTTGATGTCCGGAGGAAGCACTTCGATTCCCATCGCGGAACAGCATGAAATGTAATAAGATGCCTTGCCGAGATCGCCCCTGAAAGAGTTAAGCGTAGCGGCCATAAATTCAGTCGGATAGTAGTATTTGAAATATGCAGTCCAGTAACCTACGACCGCATAACAAGCAGCATGCGATTTGTTGAATGCATAACCTGCAAATCCCGATACGTCATCGAAGATCTTCGCAGCAACATTTTCAGGCACGCCACGCTTGATGCATCCGTCGATCTGGCGTCCCTTGTCATCAGTTCCGCCGTACATGAAGAGGTTTCTGTAATTCTCCATTATCGACTTTTTCTTTTTGCTCATGGCACGTCTGATGTTATCGGACTGACCCATTGAGAAACCCGCAAGATCTCTTACGATCTGCATTACCTGTTCCTGATATATCGCACATCCGTATGTGACGTTAAGTATTGGTTCGAGCAGCGGATGATCGTATGTGATATGCGAAGGATTTTTCTTGCAGTCAACATACTTCGGGATCTGATCCATAGGACCCGGTCTGTAAAGCGAGATGCCTGCGATGATATCCTCAAGACTTCCCGGCTCAAGCTGCTTCATGAATGACGTCATTCCGCGGCTCTCAAGCTGGAATATGCCGACTGTCTCACCACGGCCTATCATCTTAAATACTTCAGGATCATCCAAAGGTATTCTGTCGAGATCGATATCTTTTCCGTAATTGTTTTTAATGAGCTCTTTTACGTCCTGCAAAACAGTTAATGTTCTGAGACCTAAGAAGTCGAATTTAAGAAGACCAATGCTCTCAACATCGCTCTTTGCAAACTGCACCGCAACCGTATCGTCGTTAACTGCAAGAGGCGCGATATCTGTAATGTCTTTACCGGAAATGATTATTCCCGCAGCATGCGTGCCTGCGTTACGCGGAAGTCCTTCAACACGCATGGCCATATCGATTACCTTATGCGCTTCAGGATCGGTATCGTATGCTTCTTTAAACTCGGTGCTTATCTCAAGAGCCTGCTTCAAAGTCATGCCGACGGAGAAAGGTATCATCTTCGTAAGTTTGTTGCTCTGGGCAATCGGCATGTTAAGAACTCTCGCAACATCCTTCACAGCCTGTCTTGCTGCAAGCGTACCGAAAGTGATTACATGCGCAACTCTTGTCTTACCGTATTTTTCAGTAACGTAATCAATCGCAATCTGCCTTCTTTCATCGTTGAAGTCAACGTCGAAGTCCGGCATGGATACTCTCTCGGAATTTAAGAATCTTTCGAAGACAAGACCATACTTGATAGGGTCGATATCGGTGATGCCGACGGCATATGCGACAAGTGAACCCGCGCCCGATCCTCTTCCCGGACCTACCGTAACATCGTGAGTCTTAGCATAGTTGATGAAGTCCCAGACGATTAGATAGTAATCGGTATATCCCATGCTGTTTATGACCGAAAGTTCATACTCGGCACGCTTCATGTATTCTTCTTCACTGCCTGTCGGCGGTGTTACTTCGAATCTCTTTTTAAGGCCCTTATATGTCAGGTCGGAAAGATATTCTTCGTGGCTGCTGTAGCCTTCAGGCACTTCATAAACAGGAAGATGAATCGTCTCAAAATCGTATTCGGCATTGCACATGTCAGCGATCTTGCCGGTATTCTCAATAGCCTCCGAAAGTTCAGGGAAGAAACGTCTCATCTCAGTCTCTGACTTAACATAGAAATCATTGCAGGACATGCGCATCCTGTTCTCGTCATCTATTCTTGCAGCGGTAGATATGCAAAGCAGGATATCCTGTGCTTCGTAGTCTTCCTTCAAAAGATAGTGGCAGTCGTTTGTAGCTACCAAAGGAATGCCCGTTTCATTGGAGATCTTAACGAGAGCTGCATTTACTCTTGCCTGTTCAGGTGTGGTATTTGCCTGTATCTCCAGATAGTAATTTCCCCTGCCGAAAAGCTTGTCGTACCATACGGCAGTCTGTGCGGCTTTCTCCATGTCGCCGTCAAGAATGAGTGAAGGAACTTTACCTGCTATGCATGCTGAAAGGCAGATAAGTCCGTCATGCCATTTTTCAAGAAGTTCCTCATCGATTCGGGGACGTCTGTAAAAGCCTTCGGTGAATCCTGCCGAAACAAGTCTATTGAGATTAGTAAGTCCCTGATTATCCTTTGCAAGAAGGATCAGGTGATTGTAGTATTTGTCTTCTCTTCCCGGAACGGCAGTCTTATCGAATCTTGAACCGGGTGCAACATATACTTCGCATCCTATTACGGGATGGATTCCGTTTGCTTTCATCTCCCTGTAGAAAGAAACAGCACCGTACATAACGCCGTGATCGGTTATGGCGCATGATGTCATGCCCATCTCTTTAAGCCTTGCGGCAAGATCCTTGATCTTTATCGCGCCGTCAAGAAGACTGAATTCGGTATGAAGATGTAAATGACAAAAACCACTCATTATTTCTTCCCTTTAAGTTCGATGATTATGTCTCTTATCTCTGCCGCCTTCTCAAAGTCGAGATCCTTTGCTGCCTTCGTCATCTCAACAGTAAGCTTCTCGATAAGTTTCTTGTTCTCTTCTTCCGTTCCGCCGGATACGCCTTCGTTAATAAGCTTGGCAGCGTCTATGCCGCCCTTGGAAGCTTTGCCTCTGCCCTTGCCTGAAGAATCCTTGCTGCTCTCGGCAACGATGTCGAAAACGTCTCTGACGGCCTTTTTTATGGTCTTAGGAGTGATGCCGTGAACTTCATTATATTCCTGCTGTATCTTCCTTCTTCTGTTTGTCTCGGATACGGCATTCATCATGGAATCAGTTACTTCATCAGCATAGAGAACAACTCTTCCGTGATCGTTACGCGCGCATCTTCCGATTATCTGAATGAGAGATCTCTCAGATCTTAAGAAGCCTTCCTTATCAGCATCTAGTATCATGAGAAGCGATACTTCAGGAAGGTCGATACCTTCTCTTAAAAGATTGATACCGACGATTACATCGACTTCATCATTACGAAGCTGGTTAAGTATCTGCATACGTTCAACAGCCTTGATATCGGAGTGAAGATATGTGACCCTTACGCCCTCTTTTTTGAGGAACTCCGTAAGGTCTTCAGCCATCCTCTTTGTAAGTGTCATTATGAGGCTCTTATCGCCTGTCTTCTTCTGCTCTTTGAGCATACCTAAGATGTCTTCGATCTGGCCTTCAACGGGACGTATGAATATCTCAGGTTCAAGAAGACCGGTAGGTCTTATTACCTGTTCAACAATCTGTTCGCTGTGTTCCTTCTCATAATCCGCAGGCGTGGCGCTGACAAAGACAGTCTGACCCATGCGCTGCTCAAACTCATCGAACTTCAAAGGTCTGTTGTCAAATGCAGAAGGAAGTCTGAAGCCGTACTGTACGAGCATCTCTTTTCTTGATCTGTCGCCGTTATACATGGCGCCGACCTGAGGAATCGTCTGGTGTGACTCGTCGATGAAAAGAAGGAAATCATCCGGGAAGAAGTCCATTAATGTGCACGGCGGCTCGCCTGCCTGTCTTCCCGCGATATGTCTTGAATAATTCTCGATGCCTTTGCAGAAGCCCGTCTCCCTTAACATATCCATGTCGTAACGGGTGCGCTGCTCAAGTCTGTAAGCTGCGATCATGTCGCCTGCATCTCTTAATTCCTTAAGCCTTACTTCAAGCTCTGCTTCGATCCTGTCTATTGCGGTATTGAGCTTTGCTCTTCCTGTCGCATAATGCGATGCCGGGAACAGCTCGATGTAATCCTTGGTATATTCTGTCTTGCCTGTGATGGCATCAACATAACTTATCTTGTCTATCTCATCACCGAAGAAACTGATCCTCGTGAGCGTATGCTCGGAATCAGGAGTCCATATGTCGATGATGTCGCCCTTGCGTCTGAAACAGCCTCTTGAAAGATCAAAATCATTACGCGTGTACTGCATGTTTATGAGCTGTCCCATAACTACATCCATAGGGATCTCAAGACCTGTCTCGAGCATGAGTGCGAGCGAGAGATAATCTTCCTTCTCACCGATGCCGTAAATGCAGGATACAGATGCGACGATGATCACGTCTTCACGCGTAAGCAGCGACTTGGTAGCCTCATGACGCATACGGTCGATCTCGTCATTGATCGATGAATCCTTCTCGATATACGTATCCGTAGCAGCGATATATGCTTCAGGCTGATAGTAATCGTAGTATGAGATGAAATACTCTACGGCATTCTCAGGGAAAAGCTCTTTGAACTCAGCGTAGAGCTGGCCTGCCAGAGTCTTGTTATGCGCAAGGACAAGCGTGGGTCTTTGAACCCTCTCGATGATGTTGGCCATGGTAAAGGTCTTACCTGAACCGGTAACACCCAAAAGAGTCTGGCCCCTCATGCCATCCTTAATGCCCTGAACCAGGGAATCTATCGCTTCCGGCTGGTCACCGGACGGCTTGTAATCAGATACGAGCTTAAACATAAATCACTTATCCAAAATAACTTCGCATATCAATGCGGATACTGACTATTCTTATACGCTCAATTTTAGAACGTTTGTTCTATGATTGCAATACAGTCAATTCTCATTGGCCGCATATCGGGATGACTTCACAGAGCTCCATAACGCGGTATTTGAAAGGAGGCTTTGTACCTTCCGTTTCAGCAGATGCCGTTGCAAGAGCCATGCAGAGTCTGAATGTTTCTTCAGGCTTCATGCCCTCTTCAAATGAATAAGCAAGGCCTGCTACCATTGCGTCTCCGCATCCTGTCGTACAGTTGACCTTAACATTAAGTGCTTCGGAAGTGAACTTGTCGCCAAGATCGTTAACGAATACTGCGCCGTCTTTGCCCATGGAAACCATGCAGCAGGAAACACCTCCTGAAACTATCTCTGAAGCTTCACCAAGAGCTGCTTCCCTGTCGTTTTCCATTCCGAGTTCGTCACAGGTGGGCTTTACGGCATAAGGAACGGCCTTCAATCCTTCCCTGAGATATTTGTCGGCGCTGTCGAGTATTACCTTTACGCCTTCGACCTGTTTAAAAGAACTTACAAGGTCGGCATAGATATCAGAAGGAGATCCGAGAGGCGGTCTTCCGCAGATGATCACAATGTCACCGGCTTTAAGCCTGCCTTTAAGTATTTCTTTCATATTGTCAACGGAAGCCTTGTCGTAATAAGGACCTTCTGCATTGATATCGGTCGTTACGCCGTTCTCACCTGTTATCTTGATATTGGTTCTGGTGTTTCCCGAAGGATAAACAACGCTGATGACTTCGAATTCAGTCTCGAGTTTTGCCTTGAGCTTATCGCCGTCTTCACCGCAGATTCCGACGCAGACAACAGAATCCTTGCCCATGGACTTAAGCGTTTTGGACACGTTTATACCCTTGCCGCCCGGATCACTCCTCATCGAATAAGACTTGTTAATGCTTCCGGGCATGAGACCGTCTTTAACGTGGAGACTTACATCGATCGCGGGATTAAGAGTAAGAGTGTAGATCATGGCCTTACGCCTTTCTTTTCAATGTCTTGAGATATTCCTTCTGTTCCGGTGTGATGCGGTAACTCTCGACCGCTTTCTGAATGGATTTGTTATGTGTCCACTTATCGAGTTTCTGCTTTTCGATGAAAGGCAGAGTATCTTCATACTGTTTTGCAAGCGCTGTCGCAAAATACCATGCGATCATCATATTCACATAGTATTCTTCAGAACGGATCTTCGATACCTTTGTAAGATAAGAAGTCTTGAAATCCTCATCGAGAAAATGCTCCATGAGCATTCCTATCGCAAATCTCTTCACGTATGTGTGATCTGACTTGATCCATTTATCGACATACTCAAGAAGGAGTTGCTTATTTTTCTTGAAAACCTTGGGAGACATCTGGTCGCAAGTAGCCCAGTTGTCCACAAAAGGAAGGAATTCATCTACAAGCTTGATGCAGCTTTCAGCGTCTTTCATTCCTGAAAGAATGAATGCGTGAAGCTGGTTTTCTTCAAAATACTTATGCGGAACATCTGAAAGAAAAGAAGATATGTCCTCTCTTTTGGATAACTCTTTTGCCATCTGGCGCAGAGCAGGCGTCCTAACACCTATAATCGAATCCGCATCCACTGTGGGGATAATGGTCACCTGCATCTTCTGGTAACCTTTATCCTGAAGTTTCTTTAGTTCTTTGCGGATATCATCGGTAATCATGGACGTATCAGAATATGAGATACATGATTATCGCTGTAGCAATACCCAAAAGGCAGCCTGCCGCAACCTGCAAAGGTGTGTGGCCGAGGAGTTCTTTGAGCTTCTCCTCATTGGGGAGATCTGCACCTGTGATCCTCTCGAACATGTCTGCCATGGCGTTAAGGAGCTCTGCCTGCTTACCTGCCTGATATCTTACATTCATTGCATCGTGCATTACGACGATCGCAACTATCATGGCAACGGCAAAAGCAGCCGAGTTAAATCCTTCATAAAGACCGGTGGCAACGGCAACGGAAACAACAGTGGCAGAATGTCCGCTGGGCATGCCGCCGTCTCCGAAAAGCCTTTCAATGCTGAATTTCTTTGTGAGAATCAGATTGCTTATGCATTTGAATACCTGGGCCAAAAACCAGGAAGCAATGCCCACGATCAAGATCTTATTTGTGATTATCTGCAGAAGGAAGTCCATGCTATCCCTTTCTATTCCATAAGTCTAATTAATTTTACTCTATAAAATGTAAAAATAAAGACTTGCAAACCGCGAAAGACATAAAAAAGATGCCGCAGGTCTTCCCTACGGCATCTCTACAAACAAACTCAAAACTTATATATTGCGGTCTCGTTCTTACGCTTTGATAATACATTACCATTAAGGCACTACAAGGAAACGTCTGTTAACAATATGTGAACAAAGCCGCCCAATTTTGAAGTCTTAGTCATAATAATCAAATTCAAGCTCACAAACCTTGACCGTATCGCCCTCTTTGACCCCCATTTTCTTGAGTTCCTCAAAGACGCCCTCGTTCTCAAGGGTTCTCTGAAAGAAGTTGGTCGATTCGGTATCTTCAAAGTTTGTCGAGTTGAAAATCTTGTTGATCCACTTGCCGGTGACTTCGAAGTTGCCGTCCTCATTGATGATGATCTCGAACTTCTTGCCTTCGTCAAATGTGTAGACCTTCTCACCGCCTTCAGCGATATCGTGAAGGATCGTAGGAGGAAGCTTTGACACGGTCTCTGTGATCTTGTCGGCAAGCTCTTCGATGCCGATACGGCCTGCAGCGGAGATTATGTATACGTCTTCATAACCCATCTCCTTAACTGCCTTTACGAAGTCCTGTGCTTCCTCATCCGTGATTCCGTCACATTTGTTGCCGACAACGATCTGAGGTCTTGAAGCAAGCTCAAGGCTGAACTCCTCAAGTTCCTTGTTGATCGTCTTGAAGTCCTCAAGAGGATCTCTTCCGTCTGTTCCGGAAAGATCGACAACGTGAACAAGAAGTCTTGTTCTCTCGATATGTCTTAAGAAGTCGTGGCCCAGGCCGGCACCTTCGTGTGCATTCTCAATGATTCCCGGAATATCGGCAATTACATATGAGAAATCGTCCTTTGTGACAACACCCAAAACGGGTTCAAGAGTTGTAAAAGGATAATCTGCGATCTTCGGCTTAGCTCTTGTAAGAACTGAAAGAAGCGTTGATTTGCCCGCATTTGGGAAACCTACAAGACCGCAGTCAGCGATGAGCTTAAGCTCGATTGCAAGCTCACGCTCCTCACCGGGAGCGCCGGGAGTTGCGAACTGGGGAGCCTGTCTTACGGAATTTGCATAGTGCATGTTTCCGAGACCGCCCTTTCCGCCTCTTGCAACAACAATCTTCTGGCCTTCTTCCGTAAGGTCAGCAATGATCTCGCCTGTAACGACATCTTTTACGACAGTACCGATCGGGACACCGATGATAAGGTCCTCGCCGCGTCTCCCGTACATCTTCTTGCCCATGCCCTTAGCGCCGTTCTCGGCAATGAACTTGTGCTTGAATCTGAAGTTCTGAAGGCTCGTCAGATTTCTGGCTGCCTGCAGCACAACATTACCGCCGTCGCCGCCGTCACCGCCGTCAGGACCGCCGTTGGTAATATACTTCTCAGTATGGAAGCTTAAAGCACCGTTACCGCCGTCGCCGGCCTTAACATAAATCTTGGAATGATCTATAAACATCTGATTCTCCCTCAAAACAAGAGCAGCCTGATCGCTATATTGCGACAGACTGCTACTCTTGGTTTTCCGTTAAATACC
>JAEIGA010019715.1_pt1 | contig 10278 bp, 23 predicted proteins | sample 9270691 | NCBI WGS metagenome assembly JAEIGA01 (sample SAMN17057246, study PRJNA624740) | gut metagenome | biome: biome; isolation source: fecal sample | host: Bos grunniens | place: China: Xizang | collected 2019
AAAAAAATCAACATCAATTATCTTCTTGCCGTCAAGCTTAATTTCCTTGATAAGCCCTTGCCAAAATCTCTGTTTTTCCTCATCGTTCAAAGTTTCATAGATTGCTTGAAAATCAGATTCCAAGACTTCTTTCAATGGTGTCAGGTCTTTTGGTGCAGGCGGTGCTTCTGATTCTGCTTTTGCAATCAAAGCCTTCAGTTCTGCATCTTCCTTCAAATACTGATCGTCAGGAACATTCCCTGCCATATACGCAACAGTCAAACGGCGGTGCTTTTCTTTCAGTTTCTTCACATCCGTCTTTGGCTTTGGTTTTGGCTTTTCGTGTTCTAGTTCAACTCTTGCAATCTCGCTTTCCATGTATTCAGCAAGGTTGTTCAGAAGATGCTTTTCGATTTTCTTTTCTGAAACAATACTGTGATTTTCGCATCCTCTGCCACGGATTGTACATCTGTAACCTTTGTAAATGCCATAAGGCTTTTTGTTAGTTTCACCACAAAGCTTGTGTCCACATTCCGGGCATCGCATCAACCCACGGAAGAAATAAACGCTGCCGCTTGGAGTGCCTTTGATTGTGTCACGTTCTTGGAATTTCAAGAAGTTTTCAACTGACACATACGGCTCACAATAGTCAAGCACGCCACGGTGTACACCACAATAGAAATCTGATTGTGTCATGCGCTTCCAAGATTTCCAATCTTTCGTGTAGCCGTATTCGCCCATTTTCCTGATCGCTGCATTTAGGTTGTTTGTTTTGATTAGAACATCCCAAAATTCTTGAACAGCTTCTTTTGTTTCAGTGTCTTTCACAAGTCGCATATATCCGTCTTCGTCTTTTTCTTTCTTATAACCAAACGGAACAGCTTGACCGCCGAAACAGGCTTCTTTGTTCTTGCGTTTATTTTCCAGTACGGCTTTTACACGTTCTGCGCCTTTTTCACGCTCATTCTGCGCAATGGCAAGGAAAATCGTGATCGCCATTTTCCCGTGTGAAGTTGTTGTGTCAAATTCTTCCCAAATGGCTTTCCATTCAACGCCGTGCGCTTCAAGGATTTCCTGCACTTTGAAATATTCCGGCACGTTCCTGAACCATCTGTCCAAACGTGTGAAGATAACTAGATCAATCTTGCCTGCTTTTACATCTTCCAATAATCTTTTCATTTCCGGGCGTTTTAAAGCAGGCTTGCCGCCGGACACACCTTCGTCCGTGTAATGATCTACTACTTTCATTGTGTTCTTTTCGCAGTGTTCGTTCAAAGCATCAATCTGCGCTTTGATAGAATACCCGAACTTTGACTGTTCTTCTGTTGATACCCTTTCATAACAGCCAACCCGCAGAACCTTCAACATTGTCATCCTATCATCCCTTTCTATGTTTATCTATGTTGCCGGATGTTTTGGCATCCCCCCTTTCAAGATTCGACAGAATATAATTTCCCTTTTTGGTATAATTTGTTCGTTGTCAGAAAAATTCCTGTTTTGTAAAATATTATTCAGAACATTCGTTCCCGCCCCGGATGAAAGGAGAAAGCCACATGAAAGAAAAATACATATCTGAAATTACTGAAATCATCAACAAATTAGATGAAAACAAATTGCTTTACATTCTCACTTTCATCAAAAAAATCTTTGGAAGCTATTAAGGCTTCCTATTCTGTCTCTGCCAAACTTCGCACCAAATCCTTCACAATCTTTCTTTTCTTTGCATCCAGTGTCTTGAAATCCTCGAAAATTTCTGAAATATCTTCATCCATTATTATTTCAAAGTGACGTTCTGCCATTCCGACAGGGTCGTTTTCTATGGTCTTTTCCTCTATTAAATCTGATTTTAAAATCCCAAAATAATTTGCAAGCATTTCAATTTTGTCGATTCGTGGATATTTTTTGCCCTTTGTCCATTCATTGAAAGTGGAAGGGGCAACGCCAATGGCTTCCGCTATTTCCTTTTTTGATTTTCCTGATCGTTCTATATAGAAAGATAAGTTTTTTGCAAAGGTTTCTTTATTTCCAATGTTACTCATTAACACACCACCTTCCTAGTAATAAATTACACCATATTCGCTTAAAAGTAAATTAAAAAGTAAAAATAATTCGCTTTAGGTGTTGACAAAATTATATTAATATATTATTCTGATATAGGATTCGCTGAAAGCGAATTTCAGAAAGGAGAATAAAAGATGCCAAAAATGACATTAAAGGCTTTACGTGTTAATGCAGGGCTGACACAAAAAGAAGTGGCTGACAAGCTTAAAGTGAGCAATAAGACCATTTGCAACTGGGAAAATGGTGTATCATACCCTTCGCCTGAATACATTGATGCTTTGTGCGAACTTTACAATGTGAGTTATGACCACATTAATTTTTTGCCTAATAGTTCGCTTTAAGCGAATAGAAAGGAAAATCATGAAAGAAAAAATCGAAAAGTTATTGTCTGAAATCCTGTCTGACAAGCATGAATGCAAAGTCACACTTCGATTTGTTCCGGCAGAAAGGAAAGAAAATGAGAAAGAATAAGATTTTAAAAGCAACATATTTAATCATGCTTGCGGTTTTAATTCTCGGAGCATGTGGCGTTAAAGCTGAAGCAAAAACTATCCCATTGATTATGTGCGGCGTGTCATTTACATACTTTACATTATTCTCTATTGCGAACCGTGAAAGGATGTCTGAATGATGAAGACGATCTGCGACACATGCGCCAACAGAAAAGGGTGCAACTGGATGGATAGAGAACGTGGACAGGCTTGCAAAGATTACGCAAAAGAAGGTGGAGAAAATGCAGTTAGAAGACAACTACGGCAGATGGGAGTCTTACGATAACGAACGTGAAGCACAGCTACACAAACAGCCCAAATGCGACTACTGCGGCGAATACATACAGGAAGACCACTACTTTGAAATAAACGATGAAAAGATATGCCCTGACTGCATGGATGCACATTTCAGAAAGTGGACTGATGACTATATCGAATAGAAAGGAAAATCCCCATGTATAAAGTAACGATAAAACAAAGCTATAAAGACGTATCGCTTGAATATGAATGCCGTGATGATGCTTTTGCATTAATCGACAAGGTACTTGAAGGCGGTTCTGACGTAAAAATTGAAATCGAGATTACGGAAGGCGGTGAAGAATAATGACATTTGAAAGAATCATGGAAGCTAACGCTGCAATCAAAACCACTGACATCAAGGGAAAAGATTATGCAGAAGTAAATCAGCGAATCAAGGCATTTAGAATGCTTTACCCTGACGGAAGTATCATTACAACAATAGAAAGCCTTGAAAACGGCATTTGCGTGGTTAAAGCGGTTGCTATGGATGACTTAGGAAAGATTCTCGGAACTGGACACGCTTACGAAAAAGAAGGTTCAACCTTCATCAATAAAACGTCATACATAGAAAACTGTGAAACTTCTGCTGTTGGGCGTGCATTGGGTATGTGCGGAATCGGCATTGATACTTCAGTTGCATCTTACGAAGAAGTACAGAATGCCATTGTTCAGCAGGAAGAAGACAAAGCAAAAAATGTACTGATCGACAAAGCAAAAAAGACTGTTCTGATTAACGCAGCAAAAAATAAAGGCGTTGAACTTGTGAAAATCCTTGAACGCTACAACCTAAACAGCGTTGACGAAATGACAATGGATTCATGGATGAAGGCAATGAAAGTGTTAGAAAAAATGAAGGATGCGGAAAAGTAAATGCAGTTTACAGGCTTAATCAAGAACATTCAAACCGACTGGAACACAGGCGAAACGCAAATTGTTTTCACACTGAATGAGAAATCCGCACTTGCAGAAGTAGACAAGCTGAAAGACAAAAAGCTTTCAATCAAGGCGGTTCAGTACAGAGAAAAGCGCAGTTTAGACAGTAACGCATATTGTTGGGTTTTGCTTCAGAAGATTGCTGAAGCCGTAAACAGCGACAAATGGGAAATATATCTTCGATGCCTTCAAAGATACAGCCGTGCATTTTCTCATGTGATTGTAAAACCTGAAGCAGTTGAACGAATGAAAGAATTATACAGAACTTGCATTGATTTAGGTGAAATCACTGTCAACGGTCAATCAGGGCATCAACTTCAAGTTTACTACGGTTCTTCTACTTTCGACACCAAAGAAATGTCAGTGTTCATTGACGGCATTGTGTCAGAGTGCAAAGAACTAGGAATCGAAACACTTCCGCCGGACGAAATCGAACGAATGAAAGCGATGTGGGATAAATGAAAAAACTGTTTAGTGTATTTACGGATGATTTAGATCACTGCATGTTCACAGGTTCTGCGCCTGTTGAACGGCATCACATATACTCACAAATGGGTGGCGGCGTGAAAGAAAAGTGTGAACGGTACGGATTTATAGCACCTTTAAGACCCGACCTACACCCAAACGGGGCAGATGCAGGCAAGGAAGCAAAAAGCGTTGATATTAAGCTAAAAACAATGGCACAGGAATATTATGAAAGTCATTACGGAACAAGGGAAGACTTTATCAAAGAATTTGGTAAAAGCTATCTATAAAAAACAGAATATTCAAAAAGGAACAAAACGATGGGAGAAATAAAAAAATATGAATTGACTGCGGAAACAAAAGTCAATTTCTTTGGGAAAACATTATTCAGAATCAAAGCACTTGTAAGCTTTGGATGTGTAAAAGCCGGAGAATTAGGCGGCTATATTGAAAATGAAAAAAACCTAGATCAGTACGGCAATGCTTGGGTGTACGGCGATGCTTGGGTGTACGGCGATGCTTGGGTGTACGGCAATGCTAGGGTGTCCGGCAATGCTAGGGTGTACGGCAATGCTAGGGTGTACGGCAATGCTTGGGTGTCCGGCGATGCAGAGGTGTCCGGCGATGCTTGGGTGTACGGCGATGCAGACTATACAACAATTAAAGGTTTTGGTTCTTGTTTTAGAACATCAACATTTTTTAGATGCAAAGACAAAGAAATCCGTGTTTCCTGCGGTTGTTTCTACGGCACAATCGAAGAATTTAGAAAGAAAGTAAAGGAAACACACAAGGAAACAAAGCTTGCTGAAGAATATCTGTTGATTGCAGATTTGATGGAAAAGCACTTTGCAGAGGAATAAAACATGAAACAGGAACAATTAAGACAGCTTTGCAAAATCATTGAAGCATACGGTGCAGAAGCACAACTGAACATTGCTGAAGAAGAATGTTCAGAACTTATTCAAGCGATTTGCAAACACAAAAGAGGATTAGGACATATTGCAGACATCGTAGATGAACTTGCAGATGTTGAAATCATGGTGAATCAGTTAAAGATCATCTTTGACTGTTTCGGAGAAGTCGAAGACAGAATCGACTTCAAAATAAAAAGGCAATTAGAGCGTATTGCAAACGAAAAATAAACGGTTCATGCGGTTTACACGTTAATATATCACATTTAATTCTTTGTGTAAGCCGTCCTTATAGACTAACTATTACATGGATTGATAGTTGAATCCCGGCGGCGATACTCTCCCGCCGGGGGAAAGGGAAATATGACGAAATACAAAAACAAAAGCATGTGCGTGAATGGAATCACCTTTCAGTCACGCAAAGAAGCAAAAAGATATATCGTTTTGCTAGATATGCAGCAACATGGTTACATTTCAGAACTTGAAATGCAAGTCAAATATGTGCTGATTCCGGCACAACGTGAACCTGACACAATAGGCGTTAAAGGTGGAGTAAAAAAAGGAAAACTGATTGAACGTGAATGCGCTTATTTGGCTGATTTTCGCTATTTTGACAACAGAACAAAGGAATATGTTGTCGAAGATACAAAAGGCGTTAAAACGAAAGATTATATCATCAAGCGCAAACTCATGCTGCATGTGCATGGAATAAAAATAAAAGAGGTGTAAAACGTGAACAAATCCCATGAATTAAAAACCACAACAGACATTGTTCGGGAAGTTCTGAAAGGACACGAACAAGCCCGCAACTGCGATGATTATTTGTATTACTTGGTGTGTTCGCTTGTAGGAAAACAGAACGGCTTTGATGTTGATAAAATGTCACTCTCTCACTTCTTGCTTTATCGCCGTGAATATGATCTTCCGGCTTTTGAAACAGTCAGAAGAACACGGCAGAAGCTTCAGCAGCACAACCCTGAATTGTGCGGAAGCGATGTTGTTGAAGGTTACAGACTTGCAAACGAAGAAACATTCAGAAAATATGCAAGGGCGGTGAATGTATGAGTTGCAGAGATTCGAAAGCACAGAAAATCCATTCTGACAGCATAAAAAGAACGAACAGAAGAAGAATCAGCTATGCGGCATTATCTAAGCCAACAGAAAAAGCGGCTGAACATTTTAAGAGAAAGGCATATCAATATGAATCACATAAAAAAACAAATGCAGATTGCAAAGAAGAAAGGCATGAGCAATGTTGATCTTCTGCGAATGCGTGAAATTGCAAAAAAAGAAGCTGAAAAGATGGAAATTGAAGCAACAGAAAGGGCGTTCCTTTACATGCTTGCAATTCCTTTAAATATCCTTTTTCACGATTACTGGCAGAAATCAGCAAAAAAGCGTGCGCCAAAATTCATTGAAGAAGTGACAAAATACTATCTTGCAGTGCAGGAAGGCGTTGTCACAGATCAGGAACTTGCAGACCTGCTTTTTGATTTGGCAGGCGTGAAAATTGAAGCTGACTGGCTGAAAGGCGGTAAAAATGAACACTGAACAAAAACCACTGAAAAAAGACCGGGAATGTGCTGAATGCGAACATCTTTTTGACTGCAAAGGCAAGCCGGAACATGTGAAGCGATGCTTGAATTTTAAAGAGGTGCGGAAAAATGGCAAGTGATGTTAAATGGATAAAAATTACAACTGACATCTTCGATGATGAAAAGGTTTTGATGATAGAAAGCCTTCCATCGGCTGACAGCATCATTGTAATTTGGTTTAAGCTGCTTACATTTGCCGGAAAGCAGAACAATGACGGCGTTTTTATTATGAACAATAGAATCGCCTACACCGATGAAATGCTTGCTTCTATCTTCAGAAGGGATGTCAACACTGTCAGAATGGCATTAAAAACATTTCAGAGTTTTGGAATGATCGACATTATTGACGATGTTATCACAATTCCTAATTGGGGAAAACATCAAACTTTAGATGCTTATGAAAAAAAGAAAATCCGTGACCGTGAAAGAATCGCACGAAAAAGGGCAGAACAAAAGGCTTTGATTGCAATGTCGCCCGACAAGTCGCCTGACACATCGCCCGACAAGTCGCCTGACGTCGCCTTTTCAGAAGAAGATAAAGAAAAAGAAAGAGATAAAGAACAATATAAATATATTGTCGATTACCTGAACAAAAAAACAGGGCAAAATTACAAACCTTCTACCAAAAAAACGCAGCAATGCATTCATGCAAGACTTGCTGAAGGCTTCACTAAAGAAGATTTTGAAGCAGTCATTGATAAAAAATGCGCTGAATGGATTGGAACTGAATGGGAGAAATATTTAAGACCTGAAACACTATTCGGCACTAAGTTTGAAGGCTATTTGAATGCAAAGACAACAAAGCCTGTAAACACTGCTATCCCACAGGGAAGCAATCAGGATGATCTTGACGATATTTTTTAGAGGAAATGAAAAATGAACGTGGTTATTAAAAAAATAACATTTGAAGTGATAGATAACACTCCGCAGCAGATGGCGTATGCGTTATGTGAATACTACAAAACTTCAAACTGTAAAAACATGGAACACGCAGTAATTGATTTGGAAGAACTTGCTGAACATATTTTAGCTTACACAAAAGCAGAAAGAAAATTCTTTGAGGTGAAATATGAATAACTATTTAGTCATTATAACAACAGTTTTAGTCATTACCCAAGTCATTAGAGTGACACAGAATGCAATCAATCTGCATAGACAGAACACGTTATACAAAAAGCAGTTGAAAGAATTTGTCGATATGGATGTACATAAAGAAGATTTTGAAATGCAGAGAAAAGCATACAAACTGATTGTGGAAAGGTTGAGTGCTGAAAATGAGCATGGAGAAAATAATTAATTCAATCATCCCCGATGCACCGACACCAAAAGAAAGCTATCTTGGAGAAGACGGACTGTTACACTGTGCAGTCTGTCACGAAAAGGTTGAAAGATTCTTTTCTGTTCCTGAATTAAACATACACAGGAAAGTTGGCTGCATTTGTGCTTGCGAAAAAGCAAAGCTTGAAGCAGAGAACAACCGGGCAAAGCGTGAAGAATGTGAACGAAAAAGAAGTGTTTGTTTTAAAGAATCAAACATGTGGAAATGGACGTTTGCAAATGATGATCGCAAGAATCCAAAGATTTCAGATGCTATGCAGAATTATGTGAAGAACTTCACTGAATTCAGGAAGGACGGCAAAGGGCTGCTGCTTTATGGAACAGTTGGAACAGGTAAAACATATCTTGCAGCTTGCATTGCAAATGCACTGATTGACAATGAATACAGTGCATTAATGACAAACTTCACAACAGTCATCAACACGCTTCTTGGACTGAAAGAAGGCAAACAGGAATATATGAACAGCCTGAACCGATATGATCTTTTGATTTTGGATGATTTAGGGGTTGAGCGTGAAACGCCATTTGTTCTTGAACAGGTTTATAACATCATTGATGCAAGATACCGTTCGGGGCTTCCGTTCATTGTCACAACGAACCTGACTGCTGAAGAATTAAAGAAACCGCAGTCTGTTGAATATTCACGAATTTATGACAGAATCCTTGAACGATGTCACCCGGTAAAGGTTGAAGGCAGCAGCAGGCGCAGGGAAAACTTGAAAGATAACTTTGCAGACACACAAAAATTATTAGGTTTATAGAAAGGTAAGATATGAAAAAAGTAAATATATTTTTAGCGGGAATGATGATTGCAATTAGGGATGGAAATGAAACATTGATTATCACTTCAAGTATTGCGTTAGTGATGAATATTATAAGTGCTTTGGTGAATTGAGGTTAAAGCATGGATGAATTAAAAAGAAATGGTTCGGGCTATTATGACCCGACAGCATACAAAGCTATGAAGAATTTGGAAAATGGGGGGGTATCTACTATGAAACGTGGAGAAATTTGGGAAATTGGTTATGGAATGGAAGCGAAATATGCGGTTGTTGTATCGGTGCAGGAAATCTTCTGCAATGTGCTTGTATTAAGTGACGAATGCAAGGGCGATCAGGACATCACAATCAAAGCAACTGGCATGAAATACACAAATCCTGCAATGCTGTCTTATGCGTACAAAGATAGATTCAACAGATTTATCAGAGTAATGCATGATGATGAACTTGAAGAACTGATTGCAGCTATTGCCAAAAAACTTGATTTCCCTGCTTCAGTTAATGATGAAGAATATTTTGAAAAACTGCTTGCAGACAAAAACGAAGAAATCGAAAAGCTGAGAGCTGATATTCAAAAGACGAGCATTATGCTGTTGCCTCAGTCACAGATAGAAGATTCACAGGAAGTTGCTGTTTTAAAGGCACAGCTTGAAATTTACAAAGAACAGAACACGATGTTTCTTGAAAGATTAATAGGTGCATAGGTATGTCGGAAAGAAAAACAAAACTGCCTATGAAACCTTGCATGATTTGCGGTGAATTGTTCCAACCTTCAAAAATAAATCATAATTGTTGCAGTCAAAAATGCAGAAAGAAACATTTCAGGGAACAAAACAGAATCTATTCAGCAGAACATGCAGCAAGAGAAAGAGCAAATAACAAGGCAAAGGCAAAAACAAACTATGACAGAATCATTGAAATAGATGCTGCTGCCAAAAAAGAAGGATTGACATACGGGCAGTATGTTGCGAAGTACATGGGGAGAAAAGCATGAAAAAAATAAAAATGGCAGTCATTGCGGGAGTCATTACTTTTGTTGTTACATTCATTTTAAGTTATACGGTTTCAAACGGTGTTGAAGCTGATACATACATCAAAGAAGAATATCAGGCTTATTGTGTGGAAATCGGTGAAGAATATTGTATTTGCCCTGAATTATTAATGTCGATGATTGAAGCGGAATCTTCCGGCAAGCCAAACGCAACAAACGGAAGCTGCAAAGGATTGATGCAGGTGTCCGATAAATGGCACACAGAACGCATGGAGCGACTTGGTGTGACAAATATATATGACCCTTACGGGAATATACTTGTTGCAACTGATTACTTACTGGAACTTTTCGAAAAATACGGCGATGTTTGTCTTGTATTAGATGTTTACAATGGCAATTCAAAAGCAATGCATAATGCGGAAAATGGTATTTTAT
>JAEIGA010019716.1_pt1 | contig 10278 bp, 8 predicted proteins | sample 9270691 | NCBI WGS metagenome assembly JAEIGA01 (sample SAMN17057246, study PRJNA624740) | gut metagenome | biome: biome; isolation source: fecal sample | host: Bos grunniens | place: China: Xizang | collected 2019
AGCATTAATTACTTCTCCTTCTCCAGATCTGTAAACTGAATTACTCATTACAAAACCGTTTCCATTTACCTGCAAGTCTGACAGAGTTTCCTGAAGTTCATCAAGAGTATAGAATTTTTCAGCAGGATTCCAGTTGATTACAGCAACAATTTGATCCGGATACTGTCCTTTATAATTATCGAGAACGAGTACAACATTTGAGTATTTAGAAATATTGTCATTGTCTAAATCATCTGTAAAAGTAACATTAGTTGCCTGCTGCCAGTTCCTCGTACCGCCAGGAGCAGTTCCTGGAAATGCGTTAACCGCAAACGGAGCTCCTTGTCTGAAAAAGAAGAAATGAACTGTATTAACAGCATGCTCATCTGCTTTTCCATCTGAAAGATCACCATCTCCCAATGTAGGCGCCTGATCGTCAGCACGTGTATCAAGCTCCGAAGACATCAGGTTGATGGCAATATATGACTGCTCAAGCTCTCCAGTCTGCTCTGGAGATGGGCCATCATTCATCTTCTCTGCACATGCAGCAAATCCAAGTGCTGCAAGAGCAATTATAAAATACTTTTTCATTATACCTTTATAAATAGTTTTTCTAAACATCATAACCATCTGAAACAACTCTCCACGAGAGGATATAGATCTGGGCGGCAACAAATGTCACAATATCCTTTGGTTTGGCCGGCTCGACATACTTGATGTCGCCATCATAATACGGTGTGCCATAGCCACTGATGCTTGTGATATTCACTTTATAGACATGGTTTCTTACAACACCGAATCCTGTTGTAGTATCTGGCTTGCCAAGATGCTTGATCTCAGTGTAGTAGTATGTCATTCCAGACTTGTATACAAGACCAGGCTGCACAGACGCCAGTTCATTGTTTAATGATGAAATATCATCAAACCTGACATATTGTCCATCAACGTACTTATACCATGTCTTTGCTGTCGCATCATGCACCGGATCATCATTCAACTGGAAGTATACTTCATATGCGTTCTCATCCTCAGGATTTCGAGCAACACATTTGATGTCTTCCGGTTTCAAGCCGATGAATGTCACTCCGCCGTCTTCTGAATAGTAGTATGATATCTTGAGCGAATTTGCCACCTGTTCAAGAAGGCCTTCCTCTCCGAGATAATCATGTCCATACCAGTTTGAAACCTCCACAGGAGTCACTCCGTCCGATTCTACAAGGCGGGCCTTGACGATAACCTTTGTGCGGATATCAATCGGATTTGTGTAATTCCTGTCATCTACCTGCTTGGTGTTCTCTCCGCAATAAATCCTTGAATCTTCGCCTGGAGCCTGATTCTTAAAATCATCGTTCCACGAGAAGGAATTATCAGGGAAAGGAGTTGTCAGATAAAGTGAGTTCGCCCAATACGAACGGAACCAGTTGTAGTCGTTCCACTGTGAAAAACCGAATGCGTCGCCGGTCCAATCCTTATAACCGTCAATGTTCTTAAGCAGGTAAGAAGTCTCATGATCGTTGTATAGTTCCCAATTCAGGATCTTGGCATAGACTTCCTTGTCCTGGAGAGTCTTTCCCACAGGATAAAGATTGTCTGTTCTGCCTGTAGTCAAAACGACTTTAGCACCTGCTCTCTCTACATGGATAGTTATAGGATTATCCTCAGCCTCATCCGCACTCGCACCAATGTTTGACTCTGTAATTGCCACAGCATCAACCATTTGTCCTACAGCATCCACATACACCGAATTGCTCATGACATAGCCTTTATCATCATTTCCGACTGATGTAATGACACGTCTGAGGTCACTCAATGTGTAGATATATGCTTTAGGATCCCAGTTGAGTACAGTCACAATCTGGTTTGGATATTCGCCTTTGTAGTTTCTGAAGACAAGCACCTTGTCCTTTATGTCAGAAATATTAGGCATATCAGGGGTTTCACCTGACAAATCTAGCTTCAGATAGTTTTTCTCACCACCCGGAGAAGTCACCGAACCGTTGTCAGTGACCACGAATGGCTGTCCGTCTTTGAAAAAGAAGAAATGCGCGTTTTTAACCGCACGTTCCTCTGGGATACCTCTATCATAATCATCACTACCTGCGCGCGTACCCATATCGTCAGACTTTAGAGTTACAGCAATGTAGGATGTCTCAAGTTCCCCTTTTTCAACAGGGGAACTTGTGTCATCCAACTTCTCTGCACAAGCGACAAGGCCGATTGCAGCAAGATATATAAGTAAATATTTCTTCATGTAGTGATGTTAAAGAAATAGAGTTTCTTAGTTGAGCTCGTAGTTATGATCTACAACTCTCCATGAGAGGATGTTGATCTGAGCTGCTACATAAGTTGTGATAGCGGTTGGGTGCTCTGGCTTAATATAATCTGTTGTAGGAGAATATACTGGTGTACCAAAACCGTCGATCTTTGTGATATTTACATTGTAAACGTGGTTACGAACAATACCGTACTCGGTAGTCGAATCAGCCTTTCCAAGGTGCTTAATATCAGTATAATAGTAAGTCATACCCTCTGTGTAAACAAGAGCAGGCTGTACTGCTGCAAGTTCCTCATTAAACTTGTCTGTCGCAATCGGGCTATAGTTACCGTTTTCGTACTTATACCAAGTCTTAGTATCTGCTGAAAGCTGGAAATAAACCTCGTATGCATTCTCCTCATTTACATCACGAGCTACACAAACAAGGTCAGTAGGCTCGATACCAGTGAAAGTCTGGCCATCAGCTGAATAGAAATACTTGTTGTTAAGAGTGCTTGCTACAACATCAAGAAGCGTTTCTTTTTTAACATAGTCCTTACCATACCAATTCACGACTTCAACAGGTGTTGTTCCATCAGCCTCAACGAGACGTGCCTTGATGATAATCTTAGTACGAGTATCATTCTCTTTAGTCCATGCATTTGTATTCTCACCAAGATATACACGTGGAGTTACATTACCTGAATTTTCCCATGTGAATGTCTTGTTGAGTTTATCAGCACCAAGTGAGTTTGCCCAATATGAACGATACCAGTCTGGATCATTCCAGTTAGTGAAACCGAATGCATCACCAGTCCAAGTATTGTTTCCCTCAATGTTCTTGATGAGGTATGATCTGTCAATGTCGTTGTAAAGTTCCCAATCTACAATCTTAGCCCATACATTAACCTCAGTACCATCTGCCTTTGTTACAGTTCTTGCAACATTAAAAAGACGATGATCTGCATCATTAACAAGCTGAACCTTAGCACCAATGCGCTCAACATGGATTGTTACAGGATTTAGCTTAGCATCATCTGCATTCTTAAAGATCTGATCAATAGTAAGCGGTGTAGCATCTACAATCTGACCTGCAGCATCCTTATAGACAGCATTACTCATCATATAACCCTTCTCATCTGTGCCAGGAAGAGGGGTGTTTCCTCTAAGCTGTGCAAGAGAGTATTCTGCGAGGGTAGGTGTCCAGTTAATGAGTGCAAGAATCTGGTTAGGATACTCACCCTTGTAGTTCTGGAGAACGAGGACTGAATTTTTGATGTCAGAAACGTTATCCATACCATTCTGTGTAGCAGCATTTGCAAGGTCAACCTTGAGATAGTTGTTGGGGCCACCATTAACAGATGTTGTACCATCAAAACTTACATGGAACGGTTCGCCATCCTTGAAGAAAAGGACGTATGCTGACTTTACAGCACGCTCTGTGTCAAGTCCTTCCTCGTACTTGCCATCATCTGCCTTAGTAGCCATGTCATCAGCTGCGAGCGTGATAGCCACGTATGACTGCTCGAGCTCACCTTTGTTTGCCGGACCGTTGTTGTCCAGACCCTTTTCTGCGCAGGCAGCAAGTCCTAATGCTGCGACTGCAAGAAATAAATACTTTTTCATAAAAAAGTTGGTTTAGTTAATGAATAAATAAATAGTTTGTATTGTTTGATTTGTTATTGTTTTTTCATCTTATAGACGTATCGGTTGACCGATATTTCTCTGAGAACCGTTTCTGCTTGTGCTATGCCTAACTTCTTGGCTTCCAGCAGGTATGGCTTCGCGGCTTCAAAATCTTCCATGTAGACTTCAAGAACGCCTCGCGCGTAGATGGCCTCAGGCATGTCTCCTGCCTTTTTTATATATTTCAATGCACTGCGGTAATCCTTTTTGAGAATTGCGGCGTTAGCGGCATTGAGGTTAGCGATCGGATCGTCCGGATACATCCTGACTGCTGTCTCAAAGAGTTCGTTGAACTGCTCGCTGCCTGGCTCGTATGTCTGCGCAAGGATAAAGAACTCCTCGAGGGAGAGGTTCTGAGGGGCTGTGCGGAAGACCGGCTCGATCTCCTCAGGGGTGCTGTAGCTGCGGATCTCGTATTCGATCGTGTAGTCAGAGTGACGCAGCGCAGGATAACAGTTTTCCAGAAGGAAACGGTAGTCGTCGCTCCATCTGCTCTTGATGATCCACTCCTTGGTGTCAGGCTCACGGTCTGAGCGTATAGCCTCGAGAATCTCATATTTGTATGGAAGCGAAGACGCGATCACGTATTTCTCCAGTCCCGCCCAGTCTTCCGGCTCGAAATCGGTCTTTATGAATCCTTCTCCGAAGTGGTAGAGGTTCTCCACATATTGCTTCAAGGCCTCTGTTCTTCCTTTTGCAAGTCGCGTATTGTTGCTGTATGGGCTCTCAGGAGATGCGAATCCCTTGATGAAGATGGACTTGATGGTGATGTCGCTGTCCCTTTTGACTGAATCTATGGTTCCAGTAATCTTGGCAAGTTCGAGAGTGTTGTTTCTATACTCAGGATAGATAACAGTCTGGCTTACTGGGAAGTCCACAAACGCAGAACCGTTGATCTGACGGGTCTTTACGACTTCGCGCTCTGGTCTGAGATAGATCAGCTCAGGGAAATAAGGCTCAATAGGGAATCTGGTGACGAGTTCGTCGCGGCTTATCATGGCTGATTCTCCGCAGCATCCGAAATCTGTGCGTACAAGCTCGACCTTGCAACCGTCCATCCAGTCCATGAAGGCAACCGATGCGCGATATTCAATGATCTGGGACAGGTCTGATGCCGAGAGGTTGACGTCCTTGACGCCGGTCGGTTTCAAATCCTCGTTCCTCATGTAGAAGATCTTTCGGTTTCTTCCGTATACTCCGACAGACTTAAGGTTCAGCGTGTCCGCGCCGTTGACGATCGACGGGGTGAGGACCACGACCTGGGTCGTCTTGATGTCTATGTCGGAAAGGTCTATGTCTATGTCGAGGCTCAGGTAGCCGTCTTCCTTGAGTTCAAGAGTATAGTCCTTGATGTTGAGGGCGCTCTTTGTTTGAGAATGGCCTGCAAATGCAGATAATGCAAGAGCCAGGGATATGATGATGAGTCTTTTCATGTAGTCAGGATTTAAAAGACATAAACAAGGTTGATTGCAGCCTTTGTGGGACCGACGTAGTGGTGGATGTCGTCGGCGACCTTGCGTCCGCAGCCGTCACACTCGAACCTTTCATAGTCAAGGCACATGTATCCGAAGCCGGCTTCAAGCTCAAGGTTCAGGTGCTTAGACAGCATGAACGCGAAGCCGTAGGCGACTCCGCATCCGTATGCATAGCCCTGGTAGCGATGGTCCGACAGGACTGAAAAGTCGGTTCCCAGGAATGAAAGATCGTTGTTTATGTTTCCGAAGTTGAATGCACCTCCGATAAGATGGGCTCCGATAAAATGGCGGGAGAATCGGTCGCAGAACCAATACCTTGCTTCCGGCTGCACCATCCAGTGCTTCCACTTGGTATGGCTGTTCTTGCTCCAGGCGTTGAGATTGCCTGAAAGGTCAAGGCTCCATTTCGGAGCAAGTCCGATTTCTGCACCGAGGTTGATGGTTGCTGTCGCGTCGTAAATGATATTTGTCTTGAGCGCAAAGTCCTGTCCCGAAGCTGTTGTCCAGCCTGCTGACAGCATTATTGCTACCATGACAAGGAATAGTTTGATTTTCATTTTATGAAATAAAATTATACAAGCCCACAAATTTACTCAACATAAATAAATCCAGCAAATTATCTATTGATAAATTCGGATAGACAATATGCTAAAATACGCCTAATTGCATCAATGTAAACCAAAATGTAAACAATGATATTGACCTCATGAGATGTAATTTATGTATTTTTGTATAGTCAAATGTATAGGAGGATATGAGACAATGAATTCATATTTTAGCAAAAGAAATCTGATTTTATGCATTTTGCTGATGGTGGTCTGCAATATCAGTAATGCTGATGACAGGCATTATCGCAAGGCAAGGACGTTCCATGCGGAAGGAATGTTCGACGAAGCAGTCAGCCTTTATAAAGAACATTTATCCCAACCTGTCGTTGCGAACGATCCAAACCAGATTGTCGGATACACAGAAGCATTGGTCCAGATGATGAACGCTTACCAGAGCAAAGGAGAGCCGGAGGCGTGCGTGGTTGCGCTGGAGAAGCTGTTCCATGATGCGCCAATATTGCAGAAAGAGTGTCTGAGAGATTACTATTCGGTGTTAGGCTATGCCCTGTCTAGAACGGAGAAGATGAGGCAGGCAGAGGAGGCTACATTGAAGGTATTCACCCTGCCGCTTAACTTTTCGACCCCGGAGCGGTATTTTCGCGATTATGCATACGCGGCGGCTGTCTTTTACAGTAACCCTGATTATCAGGATGAGGTAGTTCACTGGTGCGAGAAGGCCTTGGAGCAGGCAGACATGTGCGGCAACATGTCCGGCAGGCAGTGGGTATCCGCCATGTTGGGCTCTGCATATAAAAGGAACGGTCAGCTGAACAAGGCCCTGGAACTTTTCCTTCAAAGCAAGGATGAGGCACGTCAGAGGAAGGACTATCTGGGAGAACTGAACACCCTGCATGCGTTGATTGACCTTTTCCTATACTGGGATGTGCCTGAGTATGCGGACCTGTATTCAACTGAAGCCATACGGTTTCAAGAAGGGTTGAAGACATCAAATCCTATGGTGTGTGCACAGACCTATATCAATAAAGGGCGTGCGCTTCTTGAACTTGGAAAAACTGATTCGATATCATTCTATACCGAGAAGGCAAGGGAGTTGTGCCGTTCGCTGCCTTACAACAGCGGTATGGTGGACGTAGACCTCCTGCACGGCATATATCTTACTATGGCAGGTGGAGACTCGTTGCATCTGGGCATTGAAGAGCTGCTGCATGTAAGCAGACAGGGAACTCCGACCAATCGTGCAAAGGCATTTCATCAGCTGGGACAGACTTATTTGAGGATCGGAAATGATGACATGGCAGAAACAATGCTTGACAATATGTGGTCGCTGTTGAACCAAGGAAATTCCTCCGTCTATATCCATATCGATTATGAACCTATTTTGAACCATTTCCAGCGCAAGGGCGACAAGGCAAAAGTCGAACAGTATGTCGGGATGATGCTCCAGGAGAGGGAGTCATTGAAGGAAAAACGCCTGAACTATAACCTTGTGGAAGCCATCGTTTTACAGCAGACCGAGCAGAAGGATCAGGAGCTTCGGATTGCACAGCTGAAGCAGGCCAATCAGAGACTGTGGCTGGTAGTCTGCATTATAGCATTCATCATTTGCATATTGGCAGTGGCCGTATACCTTATCCACCAGAAGAAGACACATCTGATGCAGATGCGGCAGGAGCAGGTAAAACTTGATGCGCTGATGCAGAAATTGGATCAGTCTAACACGGAAAAGGAGATGATTGCCAAAGAGATAGATGAGATCATGAATGACAAGGAGAGCAGACTGGAGCTTGAAGCACTGACCCCGTCGATACTCCAGAAGGAGGGTGAAACGAAGTTCCGCCAGAGGTTCGAGCTGCTGTATCCTCTGTTTCTACCACGCCTGCGTGAAAGGGTTCCATCCATTACACGACGCGAGGAACTGCTGTCCATGCTTATAGTGCTCAAACAGGACAACAAGGAGATCGCGGATCTGTTTGCTGTCGCTCCGCGAAGCGTGCTTATGCTTCGCCACCGCTTCCGCCAGAAGATCGGAATGACCGCCGAAATGTCTCTGGAAGAGTTTATAGAAGAAATGCTATGATTCCCCATAGGCTTGTGAGTCACCTTTCCATTGAAGTCAGTCATGGCTATCTTGTGTCTTGTGGGCAAGACCAATTCTTTCGGCCAACTGTTCAGTCTCTGTTTTAGTGGTGCGTAACTCTCTGTGTATGAGATACTTGCTGAATGTCCGTGCTGCAAATGGGGAGCACGGAAAATTAGGAAGTGACTGATGTACAGGGAGTTATGCGCCACCGACTTGTTTGGTGTGTTTGCTTCCGGGGCGTTCCGGGGTGTTCCGTCCACGTATTGGGGTGTTTTTGTGGACGGCACCGCCTTCCAACCCTGTTCCGTCCACGTTGGGGGCAGTTTTTGTGGACAGAAAGGATGAAGAGACTATGTTCGTTCGCACATCAGCCAGTTCTAGTGAATGTGCGGCTCCCTAAGTTCACTGGAACTACCAAACGTCACACTATTGTCATTCATGTTGCCAGTTCTGGTGAACCTTGGACGTATGAAGTTCACTAGAACTGGCCTTTCTTTCAGATATCTGCTCGGAGTTACGTGTTCTAGTGAATGTGCGGCTCCTCAAGTTCACTAGAACTACCAAACGTCGCACTATTGTCATTCATGTTGCCAGTTCTGGTGAACCTTGGACGTATAAAGTTCACTAGAACTGTTCTTTCTTTCAGATACCAGCTCGGAGTCTTGCAAGGATGTATGTGGCAAGAGCATTATGTCAGAGCGAGTGCCTCTTTCGTCCTCATCGAGATGAGGTTTCTCTCTATCTCCGCCACAAGCCCGAAGGCAAAGCAAAGAACCTCGGCACAGCCTACTACTTCGCATCATCTTACCCGGCACAAGCCGTTAAGGTCAATGCCGCCATAAGACTATATCAGAATGAGAGCGACACCCAGCCAAAGAGTGCATCAGCAAGTGACATTCTGGTAAGTGCAAACAAGAAGACGAACCTTATCCTGGGTTCTTTAAACTAACCCCTCGGCGCATGACCGCGCCGCGAGGTTCCAAAGATCCCCGATCACGTCGGGGATGACAAGAAACAAGTTCTTTGACATACTGGAAACGAAAAGATAGAGCGGTCTGGATTTAAAGAAAAAGAAATTTCTTTAAAAAAAAGAAAAATCTGCATGGTCTTGGCGAGATACGGAGCGGATTTTCTTGGATGGGTTGGCTGACTTTCATACTTTTGCGTTGAACATTCCTGATGTGGGACGAGACCTGCGGAAGAGGGATGAGGATGTTTAACTATTTAATTGTATAAAGTTATGGCAACACCGATTGCACCGACACCGGAACTAACAGGAAAAGCGGCTGAGGAGTTCCTCAAGGAACTGGCTGAAAACCGAAAGGCTACTCCAGAGGAGAAAGCAAGAATCAAGGCAAATGCACAGTGGGTAATGGAGAGGATTGATTTTGATTTTTGATTCTATGGATTTTGGAGATGTGAAAATTATTCGTTTAAGGCTTGATCAAACCCTTAATGGATTTGATTGCGGTAATCAAGACCTGAATGAATTTTTGTTCAAAGATGCAAAAGAATACCAGAAACGACTTCTCGCAGTTACTTATATTGTCAAATGTCGCGACAATATTGCTGCTTACTTTTCATTGTCAAATGATAAGTTGTCTATACGTGACAGTGATAAGTCAAGTTGGCGAAAAGTCAAGAAGTTATTCCCGCATACAAAACACAGAAGTGATTACCCCGCTGTCAAGGTCGGTCGTCTTGCAGTAGGAATTCAATATCAAGGGTATGATATTGGAACTAAGATTCTAGATTTTATAAAGTATAACTTTATTGAAAAGAACAGAGCTGGCTGTGCCTTTATCACTGTTGATGCATTGAAAGCTTCTGCTGAATTCTACTCCAAGAATAAATTCAAGATACTTGGACCTGTTCAACCAGACACTGAGATTTTAACTATCCCGATGTATTATAACTTATCAGAGTTAATCTGATTACTTACATACTTTATCTTTTCGTTCCGCCCGCGGCCTTAGGCCGATGTGGCGGAACTTTCGTTTTCAGGATGTCGATGACAGGATGGCTTCATGTCCCTGACCGGACTTGAGGTTGCAAACTAACAAACCAACAAACAATATTTATTAACTAAAAAACAAAGCACATGAAAAAGATTCTTCTTTTCGCTTCTGCACTCGCAGGCCTCTTCCTCGCCGGCTCATGCCAGAGAGAGAATCTCGAGCCTATGGAAAGTGCAAACACTGTGACTTACACAGTCACAGTACCGGATGCTCTTGC
>JAEIGA010019717.1_pt1 | contig 10278 bp, 1 predicted proteins | sample 9270691 | NCBI WGS metagenome assembly JAEIGA01 (sample SAMN17057246, study PRJNA624740) | gut metagenome | biome: biome; isolation source: fecal sample | host: Bos grunniens | place: China: Xizang | collected 2019
ATCTAAACAAATACTTTGCAAATATGGATTATTAGTAATTTCGGGCAAAATTTGTAGGTGATATACCTTGTTTGTTCCATCTTCTGCAACAATATTATAAGTGTAATTCAACGTGTCATTCTTCATGCTATGCTCTACAGACATACTTGCTGTATTTGGCGAACTAATCAATAAGTGCGTTGTATAATCCGTAGCGTAGGTATAATCTGTAATTTGCGCATTGAATCCTTCGAGTAGTGCATTGTTGATCTGGATTGCATGTAATGTAGCATCATTTGATAGTTCAGTAGGATAGGTAATGCGATAAGTATGTTGCTCATCGCCAATTACTTGCCATTCCATATATGTACTTGTCTGAACAAATACTACAGAATCACTTTCTGCAACACGTTTGAATGCTACTTTTTCTGGTCGTGGAAGAGTATATTCATATTGTGAAGAAGAGAACGATTGAAGTTCTAAACTATTGATTTCAAGTGCAGCTAATTCTCCAGTAGTAGTGGCTACAGGTTTTTCCAACACGATAGAGTAGGTGGCTTGTGTACCATCTTCTGCTGTTACAGTCAACATACCATTATTGAGGTCAACCGTTTGACCATCCATCTTTTTGACAAAAGTAATAGCGGGTAATTTGTCTGCAACAATCGTGTATTCTGTTTGCTCAGGAATATATGATACACCATCTGCAACAATCGAATTTAATTGTGTATCATTCGACAGATCTGTGATAATACGTATTTCATAACTACGTATTTTACCTTTTTCTGGTTTAACAGAAATGGTATATATAGAATCCGCATATTTGATGATCACATTTTGAAGATGGTTGGTGGGTATTGGTTGAATATCAGGTAGAGTGTTGCGTGAAGATGGAATATGGTACTCATAGATGTTAGTAGTATCATTAAATCCACGAACTGTCTTTCCATCAATTAACAAATCCTTCAATCGGTTGTCTGACTCTAGTGGACGTTTTACGGTAAGTGTATATTCTGATGAAGTCCCATCTTCTGCATAGTTGGTAATGGTTGCAGTGCGCTCTGCATATAATATGCTATCCACTTCGTTACTCCATACTACTTTTTGTGCTTGGTCGTTCACTTCTCCAATAAATTCCAATGAAGGAATCATGGTGTTTGCAGCCTCTGCTAAAGTGTAAGTGAAATTATTGCCATTGCGTTGTGCTAACTCACCGTTCACTTTGATGCTAGTAAGGGCACTGTTGTATGTGAAATGAATGTAGTCAACATACATCTCTGCTAGTGTATTGAGTGCCGTGTTGGTCGTTCCATATGTACCGTCGAATGAGCACAAAGTAATATTGAGTAACGTGGGATCACCTGCCACATTGTTAGCCTCGGTTAGGTCATATACTAATTCTTTATAGTTAGAACGTGTCTCGGAGTCTTTCCACTCTAAGGTTTTAACTCCATCCATTCCTGTGAGACTATATTGGATAAGACTGTTATTTTTCACTTTGCTATTATAGTACTTAATAGCCATTTTGTCCGGTGTATTATGGAAAGATATACCACCTAATATTCTAAAAGAAGAACTACCTGCAACTCCCCAATTAGCAGATACTGAACCTAAGGTGATAAAACCTGGAATGTTACCGCCACCAGGTGCGCTATAAGGTGTAGTGAGATGTACAGTATCGTTACCAGATTTGCTTACCATTCCGTCAGGTTGGAATTTTCCAAAACCTTCATGTTCACCCAATGCATCCGCAATTGTATTCCATCCTGCAGGTTTTACAGCGTCTGTATATACCAAACAGTTGGTCCATTCTCTAAATTCTGTGTTAGGAACTTTATCTTCCGGGAAGTAGAACCATATTTCATAAGTGTTAGTATATCCTTGACTAGTAACTTGTGCTTGCCAGTGTTTGATAGTTTGCTTCGCATTAACCGATACTCCTGAATCTACTGTATAATTGACGTTTGGAGTTTTTGCTACATTTGCGATATACGTGAATCTATTCGGATCAAATCCTTCGATTGAGATACCATTGATCGTTAATTCCTTTAATACTGCAGGGTTTTGTGTGCTCAAGTCTGGAGTAATCGTATAAACGCTATTCGCTTCGTTTTTACGATTAGATTTTACTGTAATAGTAGTGGGCCTATTTACACCTCCAGGTTGTACTATCACTGTTTGCTCTGCAAAAGACTTGGTATATTCCACGGTCAGCTGCTTGCTACCATATGGCATTGCGACGGTATGGTCAAACGTGTTCGGGTCAAGGGTCTGCCCTGTCTCTTTAATCTTGATTGTTTGCAACACATTTACTTTATCTGAATGCGTAGGTAAGAACGTCAAGTTATATGTACGTTGGCTGCCATCTTCCGCCATAACTATCAATTGGCTCGTTTGACCAGCAGGACGAGAGATATAACGAATTTGTTGTTCCTCTTCGGCTGCTGCATAGAGTACCAATGGCACATTAGTTTCTTGATATGGCAAATAAATAGTGTAATCGGTGGTGTCAGGGTGATATGTAAATGAGAATCGACTATCATCCAACTCGATATACTCCAATGCCACATTGCTAGACTTGCGTACTGGGAAATGAATGGTATATTCATTGCTTGTTACTCCATCTGCTGATAGCACATGGATGCGAGTAGTACCATTGATTGCGCTATGGTATGTGGTAATCGTTTGATTATCAGTTCCGATTGGTTGTATACATGGTACCACACGTGTACGCCATGGCAAAGTGTCCACATAATGCATAGAGTCGCTGCGGAAATTTGCCAAAGGAACACCATCCAATAGAATGTCTCTCAAATATGCATCTGTAGAAATCGTGCGCGTGTACGAGATACGATAGGTATTCGAATTTCCGTTTTCTGCCACCACGAGCACATGTTGTTCATTTTGATTCACATAGTGTGTAGAGGTGTGTTGTCCAGCTCGTGCCACGATGTGCAAAGCAGGCAAATCTTCGTCTTCTGCAATATTCAGAGTGTATTCAAATATATTTGGCTCAAAATTAATCGAATGTCCTTCTATGCTCAAGTCTAACAAGGTCGCATCGCTATACTTCTCCTTCTCAAAATGCAAGGTATAGGCTGTGGAGTCACCATTAGCCGCAAATACCAACATGCTATAAGTAGTTGCATTGGTCATACCTGCATGCACAGTTTGTTGTTCCATGCGTTTGCGGTATTGTACGGTAGGCAACGTGCTACCAGCTGCAATAGGTATGGTATAATGTTTCACTGTAGGCTCATACACGGCCAATTCAACACCATCAATCAATATGGCTTCTAGCGAACAATCATTTGAAAGCTGACTACTAAACTCCAATTGATATTCAGCCTTATCGGTGCCTTTCGCTATATAGAGTGTTACTTTATTTCCGCTGCGGAAAATGGTAATATCTTGTCCTTCCAACGTGTCGCAAGTCACCACAGGGAATGCTCCATGGTAGTTTAGTGTATATTCAAATTTATTGGCTTCAAAGCCTTCTAATGCTATACCATCAATGTATAGTTGTTGCAAGAGTGCTTGATTATCAGTGTGAATGGCCTCAAAATCAATAATATATATATTACCTTCTGCACCATATGGCTTTACACTAATCTGCGCTTGACCTGCTGCGTATGGTGTTGCTATCGTTACTTGTTGCCCTTCTTCTTTATCTACTGTGATTACCGGACATTGAGCACTTGTCATGATGTGTCGGTACTCAAATACTTGTGGATCAAAACCTTCCAAGCTGTCGCCATCCAAATAAATCATCTTCAAGAAGGCACTCTCTGAACGTTGAATCACGAATGTGATACTATATGTCTGGCTTCTGCCACTCTCTGCGGTCACAGTGATAGTTTGTACATTGTTGCTGAGCAATGCCAAAATCTTCTGCGATTCATCACCTTTAGTCCAAGTCACTGTAGGAATGGTATTTACACCCATTGCCAGCGTATCTACGTACTCCAATTGATTAGGATTAAACCCTTCCAAACTGTCGCCATCCAAATAAATCATCTGAAGACTAATATTGTCTGATGTTGCTACCGAGAAGTGGAGCACATATGTTTTGCTGGCTCCTGATGGTGGACGAACTGTAATCTTATAATCACCATTGATACCGCCAGAACGCACGGTAACCGTTTGATACTCATCACCCTGATCGTATGTGACGATTGGCAACTCACTTGTTCCTTGTGGTAGTGGACAGTTATATTCCAATATGTCGGAATCAAAGCCTTCCAATGGCTTGCCGTCAAGGTAAATCATATTCAACGAAGCATTCGTAGCTTGCGCTACACTAAATGCGATGTTGTATATTGTACTTGTACCATTTTGTGCCGTCACAGTAATGCGTGTAGTTCCATTTAGTCCTCCCTTGATAATGCTAAACGATTGATATTCATCACCTTTATCTACTGTGATTTCTGGCAAATCTGTCGTTCCGATTGGCAACGCATAGGTGTAATTTGTTACATTTGGAGCGAAACCTGCCAATGGTTCACCGCCAATATAAATCATGTTCAGTGCTGAAATCTCCGACAAAGCGGTAGTCACATCAATCTTGTACTCCGTAGTATTGATACCATTGCCTGCGGTTACTTTCACACGTGTTATACCGTTCAATCCGCCATCTGTCACCTCTACCGTTTGGGTAGATTCACCCTTGACATATGTTACTGCTGGTAGTGTAGTTGTACCTACAGGAAGGTTTACATAGTATGTTAAATTCTCAGGGGTAAAATTACGAATCAAGTTATCCCCCATTTGCAAGTCTTTCAACATTGAATAGGATGATGCTTCTAGTTTGAAAGTTAACTTGTATGTTTTTGGAGTCGGATTACCTGGAGTAGATACATTGATTTGGTATACACCGCCATCTATCACGCTTGGTGCATTGTATGTAATTGATTGTGCACCAGATGGATATGCGGATATTGCCTCCACTGTTGGCATCGTTGTAGTAGATGTTGGCAACGATACGCGATATGTCGTTTGGTTTGGAGTAAAGCCTGCCAAACTCTCGCCATTGATCTTAATATCCTTCAGGGTGTTGTCTGAAAGCAATGCTACACTGAAACTGATAGTATACGTTTGTTTCGTCTTGCCATCAGCTGCTGTCACGTTGATTTGTGCGCTACCTGTTGGGCTTGTCGCTTGGGTGATTTCAACCACTTGCTCATCTTCTTGTTTCTCAACGCTTACGATTGGTGCAGCGGTCGTACCGTAAGGCAATTGCACATTGTATGAGGTTAATGCTGGCTGGAAGTCGTTGATACCCTGATTGTTAACCAAAATGCTTGCCAGCTTCGCATTGGTGCTCGCTTGACGTATAAACTTAATCTTATAAGTCATTGTGCTCTTGCCATCCTCTGCTTTCACACTGATTGTGGTTGGATTGCCGTCTATCTCGCCATTCTTGATGCTAATCTCGCTGCCACTTAATTCGCGACCTGTGAAGGTGGCTGTCTCACCTCTAGCGTTGCTAATCTGACCAGCACCACGATACGCCTTAATATCTGGGAGGCTGCTGGCACTTTTACCTAACGAGTATAGTTGCTCATCTGTTGTATTTGGGTTAAAGCCTTTCCATTCTTTGCCACCGATATACAACTTCTGAATCTTTGATGAATAAATCAGCTCTACATCATCTACATATAACGAACTGCCTTCATACAAACCGCTATTGGCACGATAGTTAGGGTAGTTACTTGCAGAGAAGATGATGTTCATCATCGTTGGTACATCGTCATTAAAATAGTAGATTGGCACTTTGATGTTGGTCCAGTTGCCGTATTCTTTTTTCTCACGCCACATTCCCTCTGCAATTTGGTTTGCTTTTTGGTCTGTGCCGCAATCATTAGCATCTAATGCCAATCGAATATCGCTCTCTTCATTAGTTTGAGATATTGAGGTACAACCGCCACTTTTAGCTTTGTATTTGCTACCTTTGGATGTTCCTGACCATGCATAATAGAGTAAGTAGAAGTCTTCTTTATCTACGTTGGCGCCAGTACGTTTGATCCATACAGACATGGTATCAGGACGGTATTTGAATTGAATACCTCCAGAAGTTCCAGCTGTAGCGGTCTTAGTATCAATACCTTCTAAGTGACTCCATGGCTTACCTAATGAAAAATATCCGGGAGATACTTCTGTGATGCCTAAAGCACCCACTTTAGTGTCTTGCACCATCAGGGAATAACTTCCATTATGGCCAGCTTCTTGATGGGTTAAGTTAAATTTAATGCCCACTTGTTCGATATTGCTGACATACCAATCTTTTGGTTGAATCTTTCCATCGAATTTTGCTCCACTCCAATCTTCAAATCCAGGATTAGGTAATTGTTGACCATAAGTAGGGAGAAATGCAATTAAGAGTAAAATGAGTACTAAGGAATAAAAGTTCTTCATAAATTTATCTATTCTATTTGTATTTTACGATTATAATAGTTTATTAAGATTTTTATGATAAAATTAATATATAAAAACCCAAAATAGCGTGCAAAATTAATATAAATAATTGAAACACGCAAATTTTCGCGCACGTATGCGCGATTTTATTAAAGAACTGAACTTTTTTCTAAATATTCTACATGCTCATTTATTTTTCATATTTTCATATCAACTACACTATTCTTTACATAAAATCAAAAGATAACCCGAAAGGATTATCTTTAACTTACCATACCAACTATTAGTTATTAGTTAGTTATTAGTTAGTGATTAGTTAGTTATTACGATACATTTAGTGTGCTTTTTTACCACAAAGTTGTGCGAAGGCACAATAATCACACGCATGCGAATCATCGGTGGGAGAGTATGGAATATCTGGATTGAGAATTTCCGAGATTAATGCCATCAATTCATCCTGAAACTCTTGACGTAATGTGGCATCAAAGATAAGAGGGCTTTCTGCATGCTTGGGATGAACACATGTTATGGAGCTTGGGTCGGCAATGCGTCGAGTGGAATATACATAGGGAGCGAGGTGACGATATTCGTCCGATAAAATGAAACAATACAGCATTGTTTGAAGTATTTGCGATTTTCCTTTATTTCGCAAATGGGGCACTTCGTTTGTTTTCGTCTTTGGAATACCAAAAACATCCTGCATGGATGTATATTCTAGATCTACACTACCTGTTTTATAGTCGATAATTCTAACTGTATTTTGCTGTAAATCAATACGATCAATAGTTCCATTGATTGTAACATTATTAGGTAATACTATCTCCACTTTTTTTTCTGCACCCAAAAATTGAAAAGGTGTTTGAGTGTAATCGTATTGTAAAATATTGGTAACATACGTACGCACGACATGTTCGGCGAGCAAATCACCTTTCAAATCTTGCAATGGGGATAGAGTCGCCCAAAATGTATTATCATTGACTTTATCTAGTAATTCTTCAATAGTAGAACTGGTAATGTTCAAACCAATGAATGGGGTGTATAATTCTTGCATGATAGCATGCAAGACATTACCTAATGTGAGATCACTTACTGAGATGCTTTCATCTTTCTCAGGCTCGGAAAGGTGTTCTATGTGCTTGTAATAGAATGACTTAGGGCAACGAAGGTAGGTGCTTAATGCCGATGCTGATAACTTGCGCAATTGTTGAGTGCGTTCGTCTTTTGCTATGGCAGAACAAACGCCTGAAGATGCTGATGTTACATCTAATGGAAGGGCAACTATTCGATGCTGAATATCCATGCCATATTGCCATTTTAGTTGGTAAAAATAGCGTGACACTTCTCCTGAATGTTGCTCATCCGCTGTAGAGTTTGTAATTAACCATACGTGTTTGGCGTATGATAACATGCGGTAGAAATTGTATGCAAAAATGGCGTTTTGACGATCTGGCGTGGGTAAACCGAATCCATGGCGTAGCGTGTATGGAATGAAACTAGTATTAGCGGCTCGTCCAGGATACAATTCATCATTGAAGCCAGTAATGATTACATTATCAAAATCTAACGCACGTGTTTCCAATACACCCATTACTTGCAGACCATCCAAAGGTTCACCTACATATGGAATAGTTGTTTCCAATGTTAGCATCTTAAACAACTGTTTTATATCCTCTGTCGTGAAAGCAATTTGTGGATAAGTTACTAATGCGCAGTCTAGTCGGTCAAGCGCTTTTGTTAATTGATACACACCTTCGGCATTTGTTTCATCTCGCTTGGATTGCAAATACTCTCGCATTTGTGTGATAAAAATGGATGCATTGTCAGATATTGGTTGAATAAATTGCTCGGGATATGCTACTGGCATGTACAGAGAGGTTGCACGCAATGGATAACCCATGGTAACATTTATTTTATCCACTACCTCGGGAAATGCATTTAGCAGTGGAATTAATAACTGTTCGTCTGGTAATACTACCGCAGTACGTGTAAGGTCTTGACTAGAAGATGGAATAATATCTTGCAGTATACGATGAACTTCATGTACTTCGCTTACAGTAGATGGCACGGAGAGCAAGGTGATATCAGACATGGAAGACGCTTCCGACTGCTCTGAAATATTGTATCTAGAGCGGAAACTGCGAAGATTGGATTCCATAAACAGTGAAGCACGGTTGTGTGGATCATGCAGATATGGACTATCGTAATCGAAGTAGAAATCAGCTCGATTCATGGCTTGCAAACGAAGCATTAATTCTCGTTCGGATGCAGTTAGTGCGTTGAAACCTAAGAATACATACTGATCTTGAAAACGCTCTATTGGAATGCTATCCCAATTGGTCAACACTTCTCGATGAAGCATCCCCTCATATGCTAAACCATCTTGTAATAAATTGTTGCGCAAGGCTGTATAAAGTGGGTAAAGCAAATCCCATGTGCTGAGAAAACGAGTATGCAGTTCTCCTTTAGGATGCTGAGTGTCGGAATATTGAAATTCTTTCCAGAATTGTGATAATGCTTTGCGTTGATTATCAGTTAAGTAATGAAATCGTTCTTCTAGTGCATGTATATCTTGAATAGAAGCAAATAGGGCTTCTACGGGTTCAACTAAATGATTGTCTATTTCCGAAAAATCGGAAAGCATCATTTTACCCCAATAGATGAAACGTTCTAAACTTTCTGCATTTGGGCGTAAGCGTTGATATTCATTGTATAATCGTAATAGAAGTGTTAGAGAATCAGCTACTTGCAAGTCCGTAAGCGCATAAAAACACTCGTTGATACTCATTACGCGGGGGGCAAATATCGCTTGTGTTACGTGCTGTGAGAGATATTTGCGAAAAAACAATCCCGCACGATGATTGGGGAATACGAATGTATAATTATGCAAATTATCTCCGACTTCTTTTACGAATGTTTCTGCTATACGTTGTAATTTACTCTGCATTAAGTCTAAAGAGTTTTTTTACGAATCGTTTTATACGTGAGATTATTGACCATGTCTTGCTAGCTGGTGGCATCTCAGAGAGTAAGGTATCCATATTTGGACCACCTGTCAACTGCTCTGGATAAACAACCATAGAGTTGTAATCTGTAAAATGCTCTCTCAACATAGTCGGAATATTTTCAAACAATGGGTTGTAACTGGCTGTGGACTTACGTGATGACAAAAGTATCAACATGTCGTTATCCATAATAGTCTGTGACAAGATACCTATCTCCTCCCAGCCTTCCATCGTGCGGAATGAAGCACGAAGATATTTTCCCGGACGACGACACATGGTTTGCAATGCTATTTGGGTATCTGGGTGGGCATAGAACACCACCTTCGCACCTAATTCGCCTGCCAATCGACGTACCAAGCCAAAGCATGTGATGAAGTCGCGCTCTTTTTCTGCATAGCGTGGCACAGCCACTACCAATCGATTAATCGTATTAATCGGTTGCGACTCATGATATACAATCACCGACTTGCTAGTGTGTTCCACTAAGTTAGATACATCTTGCCAGTCTGCTGACTGCTTGATCTCAATATTATCCAAGGTGGCCATCTCGCCAATCTCGCGCAGCGTAGGACCCATGTTTTTACCCACGGAAGTAAGCAACCAATGGTCATCTTCGTGATCTGCTTCCAATCTAGCACTCTCCTGTAGAGCCAACTCTTTGGCGGCATGCTCAGTTATGAAACTAGCAGTAGTACACAATACCAGAATCATTAAGACAGAAGCGTTTAGCACGTCCGAAGACAAAAGCCCCATCTGGTAGGCAATTGTAACAATCGCCAATGTGCCCGCTGCGGTAGCATGCGATAGACCAAACACCAATTGACGCTCGTGTTTGGAGAAGCGGAAGACTACTTGAGCAATCCAAGCAGAAAGACTCTTTCCG
>JAEIGA010019718.1_pt1 | contig 10278 bp, 18 predicted proteins | sample 9270691 | NCBI WGS metagenome assembly JAEIGA01 (sample SAMN17057246, study PRJNA624740) | gut metagenome | biome: biome; isolation source: fecal sample | host: Bos grunniens | place: China: Xizang | collected 2019
AGAAGAAGACTTTGACGATCTTATTAAATATATCGATACACATATAGCTATGGTTGATGATTCTTTAGAAGAACAGATTAAAAAGATCTATGACAAATACAATCAAACCAAATAAATGAACATATATTGACATTCAAGTTAATATATGATTATAATATAATATGAAGCGATCAGTTAACATTAATAAAGAAAGCGAGGACAATAACAATGATCGTAACAAATGTAGCAATCCGCAAGGTGGCAAACGCCGGTAACTTTTTAGGTTCAGCGTCCGTAACATTGGACGGCGCCGTTATCATTAACGATTGTAAGATAATGAACGGCAAAAACGGAAAGTTTGTATCACTTCCCGAAAGAAAAGGTAAAGACGACAAGTATTACAATGTCGTTTGGGTCGTAGATAACAGACTTCGCGAGGAAATGACCGCGAAAATTCTCGAAGAATTTGACAAAGCACAGTAATTTTAAAATTTCAGCCGCGGTAAATATCGCGGCTGAATATCTAAATAAAGAAAGTAGGTGAAAAGATGACAAAAGACGAACTTATTAACAAAATTGACAGTTACGCCATCGACGAAGAAATTAAAATCAATCTGATGGAAGACGTAACCGATCTGGACCCCGGCGAGGACATCCACGCAGATTATGACGATGTAGTAAGAGAGCGTGACGAATACCGCGGAAAATATGAAGAGATCCGCGAAAGTTATAAAAAGCGTTTCATGACTTCCGACGATCCGAAGGACGACCCCGAAGAGATCGACGAAGACGAAGAAAAGATAATTGACATTAAAGAAATTTAAAAAGGAAGGTGACTTAATAAAATGGCAAAAAGTAAAGACATTTTGAAAGCAACATCCAACGCCGAATTGCTTTCATATATCATCAACACCACGCCCGAACTTGCAGCAGAGATCGACTTGCCGAAGCAGGGCGAAAGTATTAAAGAGATCGGCAAACTTATCATTGATAATCAGCGTTACAGAAACGCGTTTATCAATACTATTAATCTTATTGGATTAACTGTAATCAAGCGTAACGGTTGGGATGATCCATGGTATTTCACCGAGCGCGGCACTTTACGTTATGGTCAGCAGATCCGCGAGATCATTGTAGATCTTGTAAACGTTTATGACTATAACGCCGAGTTTGGCAACAAGACAAAATTCCTTGAAACCGAAGTACCCAACGTTTTCAATTATATTCACGAACTGAATTTCCAGAAGTTTTACGCTATTACAACTTCTGACAATCAGTTACGCATGGCATTTGAAAGCGAAGGAGGGCTTTTCGATTTCATCGATGAAGCGCTTTCAATGCTTTTCGAAAGCTATGTGTATGATAAATACCAAGTTAACAAATACATGCTCGCAAGGCGTCTTCTTGATGGCACTGTAACACCGTCATATATCAGCGGTTACGCCGGCATGACACCAAGGCAGCGCGTCAGCGCCATGAAATCCGTTTCAAACAAGTTTACGTTCAGATCGCCTAACTATAACCCCGCCGGTGTAAGACGTGCGACACGTTTTGACGATCAAATTTTGATTGTTAATACTGATTTCGAAGCCGACTTTTCAACCGACGTTATGGCAACATCATATTTCCGCGATGAAGCAGATATGCGCGCCCGTCTTGTACTCGTTGACGGTTTCGGCAATCTTGACGAATCAAGGCTTGTCGAAGTTTTGGGCAGCGCATTCATTCCGCTGACAGAAACCGAAGCCGCAGCACTCGAAGCGGTTCCCGCGGTTCTTATATCGCGTGAATGGTTTATGAACTATACATACGCGCTTGACAACGCAAGCGGCGAAAAGTACACCGAATTTTATAATCCAACAACACTTGAAAATCATCATTTCATGCATGTATGGAAAGTATTTTCTACATCGCCGTTTGAGAATGCAACAGTATTTGAAAGCGTAGAACCCGGAGTAACTGCGGTTACAGTTTCACCGTCTACCGCAACAGTTACACCCGGTCAGACGTTGCAGTTTAGCGCTGCCGTTACCGCGTCCGGTTTCGCAAATAAGGCGGTCCTTTGGTCCGTGGACGATACCGCAGCAGCTGCCGGCGTGACTATCAGCGCAAGCGGTCTGCTGACAGTACCCGCAGATTATAGCGGCAGCGACATTACTGTAACGGCAACATCAATATATGATAGCACCGTTTCCGGAACTGCAACAGTTACAGTTTAATTTCTAAAAAATAAGGCGGGGCAAACCGCCCCGCCGAAAAGAGGTTTTATAACATGCGTCAGATAACGCCTTATAAAATAAATAATGCCAAAACGTATATATCCGTTTTAAACCAAATGGTAGCTATCGCGGAGAATGTTTTTATTTTGGACATTCCCGCAGATAATATATTTTTGCCGTTTGTAAATGAAAAATTATTCTATAACGGATCCATCGCGTTTTTTGTTGATCCGGTAATGGGATTGATCGCGCTGCCGTATGAACTGCGCGGAAGAAAAGACATATACGGAAGACCGAATAAAATTCAATGTTTTGCAGCTTCGACAAATTACCGCTCGAAGGTTTTAAACCCGGACGAATACGTTATAATGTACGATAATACTTTACGGTTGAGCATATACCCGACCGTGCAGCTTTTTGCTTCGCGAATGTCCGAAACCATGCGAACGAGTGATATTAACATCAATCAGCAGAAAACCCCGCGTATATTTAAGTGTACTACCGGCAGCGAGATTACATTAAAGAACATGTTCAAACAGATCGACGCGAACGAAGATGCAATTTTCCCGTCGAAAGATTTTGACTTGTCCGACGTGCAAACAGTATTAGCGCCGGCGCCATTTGTAGCTGATAAAGTCGACACGCACGCCGATAAGATCTGGAACGAATTTTGTCGTTATATCGGGATCGGAAATATAACCGAAAGCAAACGTGAACGCCTAATCCGCGACGAAGTGAACGCGCTGCAAGCGGGCGCGATAGCGTCACGTTATAGCCGATATTTAACGCGCGCTATGGCGATTGATGAAATAAATGAAAAGTTTGGCGGGTATATTGGCGGCATGGCATCCGTTCGCTATTTCGACACCGAACCGGGAACCGACAATTTCGACGGCGATATATTTACAGACGAAAGCGAGGTAAACGACGATGAACAGACCATTTAACGATTATATGTTATTCGGCGGCATGACCATATACGACCGTTTACCGCTCGATGAACCGCCAACATTATATAAACTGATAGACAGTAAAGTTAACGGCGGCGTAGCCTTATACGATCCCGCGCACATTCCGAGCCGAAAGCTGCCCGAAGCGGGGCGCGGCTTTATATTCGATTTCGATTATCCGCTTTCAGCGTATGCCGATAAAAAGGTGTTGGAAGAAACATTTATCAAACGTTTCTTAATGCGCCGTATCGGTTTCGAAACTTATTCAGCATTCGAGATCGCACTTGACGCCCGGTTTAATGAGATAATGCCCGCGTACAATCTTTTGTTTGATGCATTGGGCGAAAAATATGACCTTCTGTCGGGCGGCGATTATACCCGCGAATACGAAGAAGAAACAACAAACGCCCGTGAACAGAATACCACTACCGAAGGCACGAGCGATACAACAACGGATAACCGCTTTTCGGATACCCCACAGAACCGCTTAACTGATATACAGAACGGCGACTATATGACCGAGTATCAGTATAATCAAGGCACTAACACTTCGAGCGGATCCGGCGAACTGACAGAAGAAGATAACGGCACCCGCAAATATAAAGAAACATACAAAGCGGGAATCGACGCCAAAACGCAGCTTTTGCAGACTTTCAACGCAAATGCTTTTAAATTATATACACGGATCTTCAACGATTGCGAAGATCTGTTCTATCAACTTTTTTAAGAGGTGATATAAAAATGAAAAGAAAAATATACAAACCGATTTTACCATTATTTTATAGCGCAGTAACATCGTTTCCGTTTACTGAATTTGATTTTGACGCCATGACAAACTATGAAATGCTGCAAGCTATCACGCACAAGATTAACGAGTTAGTCCACGGCGTTAATGCTATTAACGGCGATCTGTCTGACTATGTATCAGACAAGATCGACGAACTATATGAAAATGGCACATTGGCGGAGATCATAAACGAAACTTTATTCGAACGTTACAATAATTTCTATATTCCGGAAGACTTCGACGGCGTGGGCGATGGTACGACCGATTGCACCGCAGCATTTGACGCAGCGTGTAAAGCCATGCGCGACGGCGATATTAAGATCTTGTTCATTCCCGCCGGGAAAACATACCTTATTAAAAATACTATCGCACTTCCCGCCGGTTCAATGCTCATTGGTGCGGGTCCGTCTTCGGTCATATATTACGACGAAACAAACGCGGGCTTTGGCGTGGGTATCACTACCGGCGGCGATAATGTGATTATTTCTAATCTGAAAATAAACCACAAGACCAATACACACCCGATACCGCACACGGGCGCGATGACCGGCGCGCTTTCCGTCAGTTGCATTAACTGCGTCGGCGAGGTTCTGCCGGGCGTCAGTTATGAACGCATTGACAGAAAAAATATCGTCGTTGACCGCATATGGACCGACTACGGGCGTTACTGCATCCAGACCGAAAATTATGTTTCGGGATCTGACGCGACAAAACTTGAAAATGTATTCGTTTCGAACATCTTCGCGCCGGGATCAATGGTCAGTATCGCGCCGAAAATGGGCGCGATGAAAAACGTTCATTATAAAAATATCGTATGCCATATGCTGCGATCGGGCGCATATTCAAATAGTGATTATTACGGCGAGAACATCACGATAGAAGATTTTTACTGCAAGTATATTCAAGCCCGCGGCAAACTTGCAGTATTTAACAACGGCGTCGTTGACGCCACCGGCGACACATACCACGACCGTACATACGCCATCAATCTTGAAAGCGGTAACATATTTAATAATGTACGCGTCATCGGCGAATCCGGAAACGTAGCGTCATGCATTTATGCCGATGGCACCGATGATAATTTTAGATTTAATAACTGTGACTTTTCCGGCTTTACACGGTTTTGGCTTAATGGCGTAACTGACGACACACCGGCACCCGCGTTTTTCAATGCGTGTAATGTGACGCAGACCGGCGAAAGCGGCGCGACTATACAAGGCGCAGCGGTCATGGGTATATTTGACATCACTACGCCGACCGGCTTTGAAAAGATCGCCGTAACGGGTGAATGACATGTTAGCGGTTATTCTCCCGCCGGTTATTACCGGCGCGGTTTCAATATTAGTTACCGTTATAACTATATTATCGGCGACTAAAAAACAGACCGCCGCGATGCAGACGGAAATAAAGGTTTCGAACGCGGTACATGATACCCGTATCGATGAACTGACCCGCGAAGTTAGAAAGCACAACAATTTTGCAGAGCGGCTGCCGGTCGTCGAAGAAAAAATAAAAGTAATAAATCATCGTTTAGAAGATTTAGAAAGAAGGTGACATTTTGCCCGATTGGCTCAAAAGAACTTTAAAAACATTTTTTCAAGCAGCTATTCCCGTATTGATCGCGGAACATACCGCCATCACGCAGCAGATATTAACATATGATTGGTCGAATGTATGGGCGTACGTTCTGCCGGTCCTTATATCCGCAGCAGCTGCGGGCATATGCGCCGTTTGGAATTTAATTCTTGAATATCTTAACAGAAAGGAAGAAAACAAATGAGAAGCGAAAAAGAAAAATTAGCAAATTATACCGAGTTAGTACATGCCGGCGACGGCGTGACCATTGAAAAAGGCGTAATATCCGCATCCGGCGGCAACGACGGTTTTGCTGTAGTCAATGGTACATATGATTCAGAATCGGGAGCATACACATTTTCATATAATGAAATCGTAGAGTATATTGAGAACGGCGTGCCGTTCGTTCTGTCATATACTGATGCTGAAAGAGGCGCGCAAATTAACGCATATATTACACAGATTGAATACGATAGCACAGATGGATTTTGTCTTATTTATACATCGTTATTTAACGCCGTTGAAAATATGTATCTTACTATTTTACAGGGTGATCCGACTACTGATTTTACCTATGCGACCGGTTCCCCACTTGATTAAATCATGGCATGGCATTACCTACCCAACAGAAGAACGACTAACCCCGAAGCGGACGCCGACCGGACCAACTACGGGTATTACCGGAACCGCGCATATACGGGCGGTTGGTCATCGTCAATATACATTTCCGACAACGAAAACCCGCACGCGCTGCCGGTGCCGTATTGGTGTAACACTTTACCAAACTGCGTCGGCTACGCTTTCGGGCGTGTCAATGAGATCTCCGGCACCGGTTCCGCTATGAGCATAATGCCCGAATGCGCATTAAAGAACGGCGGTGAATGGTACAGTACGTTGTTAAATGCCGGTTATACATCGCTCCCGGTGCCGTGGTTAGGCGCTATAATGGATTGGGGCGGGTCCATCGGACACGTTGCAGTTGTCGAGGGCGTATATCTGACCAATGATAATGATTGGACAAGCTGCACCGAAGCGCTTATTTCCGAATCGCATTACTACGACCGGACATTAGGCGAATGGGATTCTACTATTGTACGCCTTGCGGACGGATGGCAGCGTTATTCCGATTCAGTTTATAACGGCTGCATCATGCATCCGGACATTTCGCCCGGTCAGATCCCGCCCGGACCGGGTCCGGCGGTCAGAACTAAAATGCCCGTTTGGATGATGCTAAACCCGTATTTATATACATATTAACTATTCCAAAATAGAATAGCTGAAAGCGTCGATTTTGTTTGCAAAATCGGCGCTTTTCGGTGTATAATAAAACAAAAACGGCACACGAAAGGAGCAAAGAAAATGAAATATAAAATGGATAACGCGGGAACCCGCATGATGTTGGAAAACAAAGAAGGCACTGCAAGATATGAATTTTTCACAAGATCCATTAATGAAAGTAATGTTAGTAACAAAATCGCATATTATGAGCCGGTAGTTAGATGTTGCCAATTCCTTGGTAATGGCAGTACATACATTGACAGAAGAATATCAGTAGAAGAAGGGAACGATTTGTTTCAAAAACTCTTGGCAAAAGGATTCATCAAAGTAACAAAAAGGACATTTGCATAAATAATTATCAAAGAACGCCGACCCCCGGCGGCTTATCCGGGGGAGAAGGAGTAAACAAAATGACAGATTATACAATTATTAGAAATGGACTTACGGAAGACGAACAGAAATTTTATCAGCGGTTCTATCCGGATCACAAAGTAACACGCGATCTGTTAGAGATCAGCGAACGCGCCGACCGCGGTAATTCCGGTAGCATGATACGCGTAATAGTCGTTAAAGGCGCATGGACCCCGCACGGCTGCGCAAGGGATTGCGGCTCGTACTTTATAAAGGCTAAGTATGACGGTTATGACAGATTATATCGATTTTATGACACCGACGTTATTTTTAAAGTTGATAGGGATATGGAAGACAAATAAAACACCAATACCCGACCCCGGCGGGTAAACCGGGGAGAAAAGGAGTTAATATCATGTATACAAGGAAACAAGCAGATCTATTCAGAAACATCATTAACGGTAATATTCGTTCATTTTATGATGAACGTTTCGGGCGCGATATACAAATAGTTAATGTATATCCGAATAATAAAACGGCATTATGCGAGTGCTGCGAAATTGAATACGATTCGGATTTTGACGAAGAAACAGAAAATATTTATTATGTTAATTTCACATTCAACGAACTGTCACACTTTGAAGTAAGGGGGTAAACATGAAAAGAGTATTTATCATTGGTTTTATAATTTTAGTTATGGCAGCGGTCGCGGTCCTTATATGGTCGGAAAGTGTCGACCGGCGCGCAGCGGATCTGTTGGACCGTACAAGCTATATTAGCGAGGTGGCGCCATGACAGTTAAAATAATAGTGCCGTGGGCGTATGAGATGACATTTAGACGGGTCCGGGATATTGAAAAGCTGCCGAACGGAAAAATAAAACTGATATTCCGCGCAGACGGAAAACCAAAAAATCATTCAATGACATTCCCGAAGAATAGAACTGAAAGCGGGTTTGAATATTTTATATTGGAAGGAGAAACGGAATGAAACGTTATCAGACTATAACACCAAATGAATTAGAAAATATAATCCTTTGTTTTGCGGATCGTATTTCATGTTCATATTGTCCGAAAGTAGATCAATGCGCTAACGATGAAATTTTAAGAAATCGGATCGGGTTAGATTGTCAGAAGTTATTATTTAATTATCTGTTCGAAGACGTGACCGATACAAACGAATATAACGCCGGTTATAATGCCGGTTGGGATGCGGGAAGAAAACGATTGATTGAACAGATCGAGGAAAAAGCCGGGATCATCAGAAAGGAGAGAAATAAAAGATGAATGATTTAATCGATAGACAAGCTGCGATTGATGCGATTGTGAAGGTATTCACTAAAAGCCATGCAAGAGGGCTGATAATCAGATGCATTAAGGAAGTGCCATCCGCACAGAAGAGGGGTGAGTGGATAGAGAAGAAATCTATGATTTATTGTTCAGAATGTGCCAATGGATTTGATAGAATATATCAAGCAGATTACAACTTCTGCCCGAACTGCGGTGCGGATATGAGAGGAGATAATAAAAATGAATAATTTCTGTTATTTAAAATTAGCGGGTGATAAAGTAGGTAACTGCAAGCGCAATTTTGGCGGTCCGTTCTGCGAGCGCTGCGGATGGAATGCGGAAGAAGACGCGCGCCGGCGTTTGGATATTAACCGGCATGGTTTGAAAAGTAAATATAGTTTATGGAAAATGAAAGATAAATGAAACTATAAAGCCCCGGCGTCAGCCGGGGTTTTATAGAGGAGTTTTTTATGAAACAAGGAGGAAACACGGAACATATATGGATGAAGGAAACGTCCTATTTCATGATTATATTAGCATTTAGTTTTCATGAAGTCAATACATATTTAAATAATTGGGTTCTGCATGGCAGCGCCGCCCGCAAGATAGTTTAACGCGGTTGCGTGATCGTGCCATATCGTCACACCACTATTTAAAATGAGGTTGACATTTTCCAGAACTTCCGCGGGCATGGGTCCGCTGATGCAGTTACCTTCTGTTAATACATAATTCCAATACTGACGCCCGGAAATGTTCGGGATCTTGACAACATCGACGCGGTAACCGAATTGCGAAAAGTAATTATCTATTCTTATAGCGTCTTCATACATTACGGTTTCTTCGCCCGTCACGAAGCCGTATTGGTCTATCAGCATATCGATAGAAATTGAATCGGAGCCGGAAACGTGGTCTTTTGCTAACTGTGCGTCAAGATCCGTCTGAAAGTAACGGAGCGCGCCCGATAAAACGCTTTGCGCTCCTTCGGCGAGCGCGCCCCAACCGCCGCCATGCATGCCGCCCCGTGACGCAGATGTGAAAGCGTCCGTTAAAATGCCGTGCGCCTGTCCGTATGCACCATACGCAAGCCATGCTTGATATGAATCTGTCTGTGATGCTACAAGCGGTGGCTGCGGCAGCGTGAGCGAGTAATCGCGGTTAATGCCTAATACATGATTATACCCGCTCGGATATAAGGCAGCGGATCCGTTCGGTGTCATTCCTTCTACAATCTTAAACATCGCGTGGGTTCCCGTATTTTCGAATTTTTCGGGCAGAAATTCGAGTTTTTGTTTGCCGTTCGTCGCAAAATAACGGAAGAACTGACCGGTGAAGCATTTATTATTCTGCGGGGTGTATCCGTTTAATGAAGTCGGTTCTGCGTATGATAATGTTATTTCGTGCGATTGCGTTAATGAGATCTGTGTAGCTGTCTGCTGCGCAGCCGGTAAAAACACGGTAGGTAAACACATCATATTTATAATGGTGCCTTGCGAGAGGTTCGGCGATTGTGTACCTAATAAGCACGAGATAAGAGTTTGAACGCCGTTCAATGTACAATCAAAACGGTACATATGGCAAAGTGAATAATACTTGTCATCGATACCATACGGAAGGTCGGCAGCGGTCAGCTGCGCGGGGTAGAATATAACTATGATTGAAAAATCATCATATAAACGAGTTTTCCGCAGACCGTAAACCGATTCAGATGCACTTATAGGTTCCGGGAGATAGTGCGAAAATAATGTGTCGTCGTTTACATGTTCACGCGCGACAAATACCGGGTTTAAATCGAAATCGTCGTACCATGTCGCCCAATGGTCGACAGTAAAATTAATGGTTATGGAACTATCG
>JAEIGA010019720.1_pt1 | contig 10277 bp, 6 predicted proteins | sample 9270691 | NCBI WGS metagenome assembly JAEIGA01 (sample SAMN17057246, study PRJNA624740) | gut metagenome | biome: biome; isolation source: fecal sample | host: Bos grunniens | place: China: Xizang | collected 2019
AAGTACATCAAGTACTCTATGCAGTCGTTCTCTGCGCAACAAGGATCTTTCGAGCAAACGACGAACTCCACGTAATCGAGTTCGTTCAGCAGTTTGAGAAATAGAATTTCCGCGATCAAAATCACCTAAAATTGCAGCATCCATCGGTATTATACGACTGCCTGCAGCTTCTATAACAACTAATATATCTTTACCTTCTTCATTTGTATTGGAATTTACCACAGCCCAACCGATGCTGTTGGTTCCCAAATCGAGACCTAAGATTCTTTTCATAATAACAACAAGTTGAATGGATAGCGCACAAATATAATTCTTTCAAATTCAAAATTCTTTCTTGCTGCATTTTATTTTGAGAATGCTCTTGCTTTATTTCAAATTATCGCTACATTTGCGGCACTAATATGAAGCAAATCACAATAAGGATTATTCCGTTGTGAAAACATTAGGTCCCCTCGTCCTTCAACGGGGGATTTTTTTTGCACTTCAATTTTGACACAAATACTTCATTCTCAAAGCCAAATCATCCTACATTGGCATAAGAGGTATCTAAACTACCACTCAGGCTAAGCTTATTCTGCCCGTAAAAAAGAAATCGCTCCACCGTATAACATTGTGGAGCGATTTGCCTAAAGTTTCTGTTAGTGAAATATCGTTTTAGAGAGACATCGTTTTTCGCAAGGATTCAACCCGAGAGACGCGGTCTTGCCAGATAGGGTCGTGTCCCCAAATGCCAGCGTACCAAGGCTGTGGATTTTCTTTCACCTGCTTGGCCGGTGCCCCTGCAAAAGTAACATGTCCTACGGGGCAAGATTGTGCGAGCACCGAATTGGCCGCCACATTTACGGCATCGCCCAACACCAGTTGTTTGCTGATAACCGCGCCGGTAGCCATAAACAAGCCATCACCGATAACAGAGCCATCGTCCACGATACAGGAGGCCGGAAAGACGATGGCGTAGTTACCGATACGATTGCGTTGACCCACCACTATGGAACCATAATGCAAGAGCGTCAATCCATAGCCGAAACAATCTTTGCCGATGGAAAAACCGCATTTCAAGCCCAATTGATAGTATCGCGACTTATGCCAAAAATATCGCCATTTGCCCACTATCCCCGAACGATGATTTTCGTAATAAGAAAACTTACGCATGTGTTCCAGATAATTCATCACATGATCGGGATAGAGCATTCGCAACAGACGCTTCGATAAGGGAAGTTTGAAATAACCCCTGTTCATCATGCGATCGGCCATGATATAAAAGCGAAGTTCCTTTTTATTGGCTATCATATAGGAGTCAGTTTTTCAGAATTTTCACGCTGTGGATGTTGCCATCGGTATCGGTGAGGCGCATCACATAGATTTCTTGCGGATGGAGTTCGTATACCTGACGACCGCCGAGGGTGAAAAATTCGCGTTTCACCACTTGGATATCGTCTTCGCTCCACACTTTGTGAATAGCATTGGGATTGCCCGTCACCGCTACACTGAAACGTTTTTCGTGGGTTGTACCTTCGCTGTCCTGAACCTTCATTGTAAAGATAGCGATACCGCCGTCGTTGCCGGCTTGCAGATGAATGGTCGATCCAGAAATGGCCGCATTCACCAAAGTACTTTCTCCTTCGATACTAAAAGTACTTTCTCCTTCGATACTATATTGAGGCGATTTGGTAAAACCTTTGAAATACGGCAACACATCCAAATCGGCCTGGGCACCGGGTTCGAGTACCAGATAAGGATGCGCCATGAATTCCAAATAATCTTCGAGCAAGGTCCAACCATCGCCATCGGGATCGTCGTTATGATTGGCTTTGGAAGCATCGCTGCCACAGAGGTTTTCCCACCAGTCGGGCATAGCATCCTGGTCGGTATCGAAATCTTTCGAACGATGTTCTTCGGGATAAGCCTCCCATCCACCGGCATCTTTTTCATGGTCTATTTCACCCTTGATACCAGAACGCGAACCCACATAAGTGTAGGTACGATGGAGCGTTTCATCAATCACGCGCAGATGTTGGTCGTCGCGCATAGGCATGCTGGCACCGGCTTCGCTCAACACCACTTTGTAGGCATCCTTGGCCGAATGAATCTTGGCATACGAGGGGAAGAAAGGCTCGCTCACCACCGTTTCGTAACTAGGACCGGGATCGCCGTTACTCAACTGAATGCCATAGGTATCGCCCTTGCGATCTTCGCTAAGACTGCCGTTCTTGTTTTCGCGGATGTTGCCATGAATGTAGGCTCGCCAAGTACTTTCGGGATGACCCACATTTTCGTATTGCTGGGTAAACAACTGCGTACGACGCGTATCGGGGCCCATCTTGTAATAATTTCCTACAAAGTTCACTTCGTGACAGTTGCCGTCGGTGGTACGTCCGTTCCAGTTGTACACCACATTGTTGAAGATATCCATCTGGCCAATAGCCTTGTTTTGTCCGTCCATGCCGCCGCCCATACTCCAGTTGCGACCATTGCAGTGAACCAGAAGATTGTGATGCCACGAACCGATTTTTCCGTCGATGGTGGCCGCATAACCATGATTGTGGCCGGTTTCATAATTCTTATGATCGGCTATACCCAAAGCTTCTGCGATGAGACTATACTGAAAACTTACATTCTTGGCACCACGTCCTGAAACAGTTTCGTCCGTACCCCAGGCGGCTGTGGTATGATCGACAATGGCGTGATTAGAACCCGACATTCCCATAGCATTTCCCGTATCGCCATAACCATGCTTGAAACGCATATAACGACAAATATTATCGGAACCAATATTGATATTAGCCCCCTTGATACAGATACCTTTTCCGGGAGTCGTTTGTCCGGCAATGGTGGTATATGGCTGCGTAAAAACAGCCTGGAATCCCAAATCGATGATACCGGAAACATCAAAGACGATGGTGCGCGGGCCTTGCACATCCAACAAGCCATAAAGGAACGAACCGGGAATGCGCTCGCCGCTCAGATTGGTAACGTGATACACCTGGCCTCCGCGTCCACCTTGGGCAAAACGTCCATAGCCTTCTGCACCGGGAAAAGCCAACTGACGCGGTTTAAAATGCCACATTTTACCTTTGGCCACATAACCTTCGGCATCCACTTCGTCTACGCGCCAGTAGTAGGTATTCATCGAATAGAGATTTTCCAGCAGATAAGTGGTATCGCCTTTTTCCAACACGGCGGTAGGCGTCTTCATACGAGCCACCGTCATAGAATCGCGACCCACATAGAGTTTATGCTGTTTTACTTCTGCATTGGCCGGCGTCCAACGAAGCAACACACTACCCTGATCGGCATCGGCATGCATATCACCCGCGGCAGGATAAGGCTCCTTGGCTTGCGAACTGACATTGTCGGTATTCAACTCGAAACCATTGCAGAAAGGAGGTGCATACATATCGGTTTGCGCGGCATCTGGCGACACAATATTGGCAGGCGTGGTCTGAAAAGTAATTTCTACAGATTGGCCGGCCCGCTCAATATTCAACTGAAAAGTGAGGATACAAGCATTGGCAGCAACAGCTTGTGAAAAAGAACATTTCACCTTTTCGTAAAGCATTTCCCCATCCAAAAGCACATCCATGGGCACCGCGTAGAATTTGTCAGGATTCTGCCAACAATTGTGATAGGTTTGTAAAGTATGCGTTCCAACCGGCAAACCGGACACTTTCAGTTTGATGCTTCCAAAACTAGCCGGATCGATAGTGATACCGTCGTAGGTAAGGCGGCCATTCTTCGATTTATTGTCGGCATTTTGAATAGCGGTCTTGTTCCAACCCGGACGCAGTTCGTTGCCGTCATTGGCCGGGGTGCTCAGCGTGAAGGTTACACCCTCTATGCTCTTGGACGCGGTCTGACCCTGCGGCACTATCCAGTTGATAAAACCCGGTTCCTGAATTTCATCCATATTGCTACGGTTGAAACTCAAATCTACTTTACATTTTGGCTTGCTCTGTGCCTGAACCTCCAAAGCAAAGGCCGAGCACAAAAGCAATGTCGCCAATAGACCAAGTTTGAATCTTTTCATCGATGATTATTCTTCGGTAGAGAATTGATAAATGATGGTTTGGTCGAATTCTTCGCCGGCAGGCAGAATACAGTTGGGGAAACCGCTCTGGTTGGGGCTATCGGGGAAAAATTCAGGTTCCAGACAGAAAGCACCACGATATTCCAAAGGCTTGCCATCGCAAGAAAGCACATCGCTTCTCAGGTAATTGCCGCTATAGAATTGTACGCCGGGCAGCGTGGTCCAAACATTCAGACAACAGCCGGTAGAAGGAGCTTTTACGCTCACAGCCAAAGCCAAATCGCCGAATTCCTTTTTATTGATGACATAGCAATGGTCGTAACCGCTACCGTTTTTCAATTGTTCTTCGTCCTTGTTGATATCGCAACCAATGGCTTTAGGCTGACGGAAATCGAAAGCAGAATCTTTCACCAAAAGTATTTCGCCCGTGGGAATAGCATCGGCATGAATGGGCACAAACTTGTCGGCAAAAATCTGCATTTCGTGTTCGAGAATATCGCCCTGTCCGGCCAGGTTGAAATAAGCATGACTGGTAAGGTTGAGCGGGGTATTCTTGTCGCAGACAGCCGAATAATGGATACTCAATTCGTTGGTGATAGACCAGCCGTAACGCACTTCCATCTTCAGATTGCCGGGATAACCTTCTTCTCCATCAGGTGAGGTCAAGCTAAAAACGATGGTATCGTCCTCGATTTTGGCATCCCAGTTTTTGCAATGATAACCCGTGGGGCCGCCGTGCAAATGGTTTTCGCCATTGTTGCAAGCCAACTGATAATCTTCGCCATCGAGGGTGAAACGACCTCTGTTGATGCGGTTGGCATAACGACCGCAAGTAGCGCCCAAGTAACTGTTGATTTCCAGGTCGGCCAAATAGCCTTCAATCGAAGGGAAACCTTTCACCACGCGGGTCATATTGCCATTTTTATCGGGAATGATAACGCCCACCAAAGTGGCACCATAAGAAGATACTTCGGCAATTGCGCCATTCTCGTTGGTCATGCGGAACAAACTTGTCTGTGTGCCGTCGGGCATTGCGCCGAAAGGCAACTGTTCAATAGTCAAACTCATAATTATTCTTGTTTAAGTGTTATTTCGTTCAAAATTCCTTCTTTATTGTCGGCCACGCCATATTCCAGATGATCGTAGGTATACACGGGCCATCCGCTGGGAATATGCATCATCATGGCAGAAGTATTTTCCATCTGCATAGGAAGAGAGTCTTTCGCATAAATCGTTGTCGTCGGCACCGTAGCCGTTACCAAAGTTGCGATGTCGTCTGCATAATTTTCCAGTTTCTTATAGCGCGTCACGTCGAAAGCTTGCTGGTCGAGCGCCATTTTATCGGGCACTTGTACCACCTCGCCCATGCGATAGGCCAAGCCATAATTCTTGTAAAAATGATAGAGCGACGACAACAACCAAGCTTCCACTTCTTCGCGCAAACGATACAATCGCTCGCGATCGGCCAATTCGGGCAAACCTTCGTAATGCTTGAACAATACATCGATGCTTTCATCCAAAGCGCGGCGCAAGGTTTCCGGCTCCTTAATTTCCTGCAACAAGCCATGCGGCGAGGCCTGACACGACAGGCGCACATCTTTCAAGGAAGCCAACCAACGTTTGCTGAGATAATGTTTACCTTGATACTGAAAATTGCCAAAACGCCATTCCATCCGATAAGCGCGATAAGAAGAATCCTGCACCATCACATCGGCCGAACAGCGCAAACTTTCCGTATCGATGGTATCGCCTTTTTGCAAGCTATAGCTTTGATAATGCAAGATATAAACTTGATATTCTTGTTTCAGCCAATGCGCATTGAAGACGGCTTCCTGCGCGGCATTTTCCTGAGCCACCAAGGGAAGCATCCACAACAGCAGACAAGCCAAAGCCGTCAAGTTCTTGGTTTGTAAAGCTTTCATACTCTTTCTTCCAGACGATAACGCAAAGCATCCGACAAAAGCGCGAGCTGCGATTTATCCAGCCCAAAGATACCCAAGTCTTTCCAATCTTGATCAAAACGGCGATAAAAATCTTGCAGATTCATGGCCGACAAACGATAGGCTTGTTCGTAAGCATCCACCGCCGCGCGATATTGCGCTTGCGCCACCTTCAAATGTCCGTAGCAAAGATAATCTTCCATGGTGGCTTGAGCCGCCAAAATTTTATCGTAATAGGTGGAGGATTGTTCATATTGTTTTTTCATCAGCAGACACCATGCCAAAGGTCGCCAGGTCTTGGGCGATTCTCCGAAAAGAAAATCCACTTTGTAATAGGCATTCAAAGCTGCATCATAATCTTTCATCTGCATCAGACAATGGGCCTGGTTCATCAAATGCGAAGCCTGATCGCTCTGCAAAGCCGCCAAACGCTGATAAAGTTGCAAAGCCTTGGCATAATTGTCCACCTGTTTGCAGCAATAAGCCCAGCGTTTCAAGACCCAGACCTGATCGGCACGCAACATATCAGCCTTGGCGTAGGTATCGGCGGCCTGATTGTAATAGCGTTGTTTTTCGTAAGCATAAGCCAGCGAGCGCAGGTAATCGTAGTTGTCGGGTACTTGCGCCAACAGATATTCGTACAGACGCGAAGCCGATGCATATTGTTGTTTTTTCAAGTACATGGCGGCCAATTTCTTCAAGTTGTCTTCTTCCATGAAAACAGCCTTTACGGCCTCTACCGAAAAGAAATCGAGCGTACCAAGGAAAGGATCGGCAAAATCGCGATGACTGGGAAAAAGTCGGTAGAAACGGTACAAGTCTTGGATGTAGAGATTGCTGATGCTTTCCATCTTAAGTTGCTTGTTTCCATTTTGTTCCATTTCCATCATTTCTTTGAACTGCTCGCTGTCGGCGCCCATATTTCCAATCATCGATGCGCGGTATTGTTCGGGCACTTGCGTCATATTCAGGCAGAAAGAATATTTATCGGAATCGCAGAGAAACATCGAGCCGGTCACCACTTTGAGCAAGCCCAGACCTTCGGACGCATCCTTGCCGAAAATTTCGGTCAAGACGGGATGTTCCTGATAAAATGGCACAAACCAATGCTGGATATCTTTGAAGAAAGGATAAAACTTCATTTGCGAGAAAGTGCTCATATAGACATCTTCGCCTTGGGTCTGCAGTTCGGAAAACTCTTGCATGGCATCGTTCATGGCGCCGTCCGAGAACAGCTCGTTCAAATCTTCCTTGTCGATGCTGAATTTGTCTTGTCCTTCGAATTTATCTTGCAAACTTTCGCTGAGTTTATTCATTTCGGGCAAAAGTTCGTCCTGCATTTTCTTGGTGATCAAATCGTTGAATTTTGCGCGAAGAAGTTGCGAATAAATCACCGTCAAACGGGAAGACAGTTGCGGCGCATCCAAAATCAACGACCATTGCGCTTTCAGCGCGGGATAATAGGCCATGCGGGCATCGTGTTGCAAAAGCACTATCAGCATCGCCGTCAGGGCACGCATAGCCACCTGCGGCTGCTCATTGAGACAAAGATCCATCAGGAAATGAAGTTTGTATTCGTCGAAACATTCCTGCAAACTCAACAACAATGCCGACACAGCCATGGCTTGTCCGGAGAGATTCATTTCCAAAAAACAAGCTTGATAGGCTTCCCTGTCCGATTTCTTCCAGGCTTCGGAAAACAGGATGGCATGAAAATAATCGGCTTCGGCGGCAGCCATTTGCTTATGCAATTGCAAGCGTCGCGGCGCCGTGACAAAATCATTCTTCGAGGCGGCCAAAATGGAGAGTTCTTCCCTACTATCTTGCATAACGCGAGCAAGTTGCACGAGATTCACGGCCGGCTTGTTGTTCATTTTTCGATAACGCCACTGCGCATCGTACCAACGCGACGAATAGGCCGCATTCCAGGCACGATAAGCCTTGTCGGCAATGGAAAACAAAGCCAGACGCATGTGATTGAGGATATTTTCCTGCTGCGGATCTTGCACGCCCTGCATGCCATAATGCAAAATATTTCGATAGATACTTTCCTGAGTATTAAGTTGTTCGAAAAGCGAGGGATCGGTGTTTTGCTGGATTAAATAAGCTATCTGCGAATAGGCTTCGCGGAAGCGGTTTTCGGCAAGCAATTGAAAAATGTTGCCGTACAAACTATTAATCTCTTTCTGATTCATAAAATATCTTTTACAAGCGCAAAAATACAAAGATTTTAGGTACTTTTGCAGCCAATTAAGCGTTTAACTAATATTCATCTTTTATCGACATTCTTTTTCAATGAAACATATCAGAAATTTCTGCATCATCGCGCATATCGACCACGGAAAGAGCACCTTGGCAGACCGTCTGCTAGAGAAGACAGGAACCGTAGCCATTACCGAAAATCAGATTCTCGACAATATGGATCTTGAGAAAGAACGCGGTATCACCATCAAAAGCCATGCCATTCAGATGCAATACAAGCACAATGGCGAAGTGTACACGCTCAACCTGATCGACACTCCCGGACACGTTGACTTTTCGTACGAAGTATCGCGCTCCATTGCCGCCTGCGAAGGTGCCCTTCTGGTGATTGACGCCACACAAGGCATTCAGGCACAGACCATTTCCAACCTGTACATGGCCATCGACAACGACTTGGAAATCATTCCCGTTTTGAACAAAATCGACCTGGCCAGCGCACAAGTGGAAGAAGTGGAAGATCAGATTATCGACCTTTTGGGCGTGAAACGTGAAGAAATTCTGCGTGCCAGCGGTAAAACGGGCGAAGGCGTGGAAGATGTTCTCAAAGCCATCGTGGAAAGAATTCCGGCGCCCACCGGCGATCCCGACGCTCCGCTGCAAGCTTTGGTATTCGACTCTGTATTCAACTCGTTCCGAGGCATTATCGCTTATTTCAAAATTGTAAACGGAACACTGCACAGCAAGGATCTGGTAAAATTCTTCGCCACGCAAAAACAATACGACGCCGACGAAATCGGTGTACTGAAACTTTCCATGCAGCCTCGCCAGACGCTTACTTGCGGCGACGTGGGTTACATCATTTCCGGTATCAAGACGTCTAAGGAGGTAAAAGTGGGCGACACCATCACGCATGTAAATCGTCCTTGCGAAGAAGCCATTGCCGGTTTCGAAGAAGTGAAGCCAATGTTGTTTGCCGGGGTTTATCCTATTGAAAGTGAAGACTATGAAAACCTGCGCAGCAGCATCGAAAAGTTGCAATTGAACGACGCATCGCTTACCTTCCAACCCGAATCGTCTATTGCTTTGGGCTTTGGTTTCCGCTGCGGTTTCTTGGGCTTGCTGCACATGGAAATCATCCAGGAACGTCTCGACCGCGAGTTCGACATGGACGTCATTACCACCGTTCCCAACGTTCCTTATAAAGTTTATACCAAAAAAGGCGAATGTCTGGAAGTGAACAATCCTTCCGGTTTGCCCGACATCACGCATATCGACCGCATCGAAGAGCCTTATATCCGCGCCACCATCATCACCGGAACGGAATATATCGGTCCTATCATGACACTTTGTCTGGATAAGCGCGGCGAACTCGTCAAACAGGAATACATTTCGGGCAACCGTATGGAAATCCTCTTCGACATTCCTTTGGGCGAAATCGTTTTCGACTTCTACGACAAACTGAAAAGCATTTCAAAGGGTTACGCTTCTTTCGATTACCACATGCATGGATTCCGCGAATCGAAACTTATCAAGTTGGACATCCTGCTCAATGGCGAAGCTGTCGATGCGCTCTCTTGCCTGACCCACATTTCGAATGCCGAAACTTTGGGTCGTCGTATGTGTGAAAAACTGAAAGAACTTATCCCGCGTCAGCAGTTCGATATTGCCATTCAGGCTGCCATCGGTGCCAAGATTATTGCTCGCGAAACCGTGCGTCAGGTGCGTAAAGACGTAACTGCCAAGTGTTATGGTGGTGACATCTCACGTAAACGCAAGCTTTTGGAAAAACAGAAAAAAGGTAAAAAGCGTATGAAGCAGATCGGTTCGGTAGAAGTACCTCAAAAAGCTTTCCTCGCCGTACTGAAACTCTAGAAAAGGCTTCCTTACAGATAAAATGAAAGACGATAGACCCGAAAATCTATCGTCTTTTTTGGTATCAGCTTTCCCGAAACGCAACCATATCCGAAAAGCCGAAAATATTTCAAATGATTGATTACTGCAATTTTGCCAAAGCAGCTTTGATGCGTGCCACCGCTTCTTTGATATTTTCGTCGGAAGTAGCATAAGACATACGAATGCACTCAGGCGCACCGAAAGCAGCACCGCCT
>JAEIGA010019721.1_pt1 | contig 10277 bp, 11 predicted proteins | sample 9270691 | NCBI WGS metagenome assembly JAEIGA01 (sample SAMN17057246, study PRJNA624740) | gut metagenome | biome: biome; isolation source: fecal sample | host: Bos grunniens | place: China: Xizang | collected 2019
CTTTACACGACCGCCACGAATCATAACAACACTATGTTCCTGCAAGTTATGACCTTCACCAGGAATATAAGCAGTTACTTCACGGCCGTTTGCCAGTTTTACACGGGCAACCTTACGCTGCGCCGAGTTAGGTTTTTTCGGTGTAGTCGTATAAACACGTGTGCAAACACCACGTTTCTGTGGGTTTTCCATCATGTCAGGTGCAGTACTTTTTACTACAACCTTTTTACGAGGTTTCCGAATCAGTTGGTTTACTGTTGGCATTCAAACTCTCTTTGTTTTTTCTACCTGTTTTTTTACTCTGCACAAAAGCCGCTTAACAAACTTATTTCAACGACTTATGTCGGATTATAACTTTGTAATCACAAGCGGTTTTTATGTATTTTCTGCTTTCCTTGTTTACACAGAAAGCGAACATACTATAATCACCGACCCCCACATTGTCAAGGAAAATCTAGGAAAATCCACACGTTTTCTGCTTGAAATCTGCGTTTTTTTACATTGTCATCAGAAACGCAACTTTTATATTAAAAAAACATTTTTTCAACGTCCGGAACGCCCCATTAACTGTTGTATTGCCATTTCATTTGCCAAGCCACGTAATTTTTTAATAAAATCTTCATATTCGGGCAACCTTTGTATCTGGGCACGCCACTGTTCAAAATCTTGATTAGCCCTGTCAAACCATCGTTGCAAAGTTATACCCATATTTGGTTTTTCTGCCGATAACTCTTTGTAATTAGCCGGCAAAAAACCTTTATATTCCGCACCACGCAACATCCGATATGTATTTCGGATACTATTGGCACGTTCAGCAATTTTTGATTCACACACACCCATCATATCAATCGAACGATTTCCAATCAAAGCATGTATTATGTTCTTCACCCCTATCTTATTCTTATTTCTTTTAATATATTCAAAAACCTGCCCTAAATCATCGGTCAACGTCAGCAAGCCACCCTTATCACCATCTATTCGAAAACCATTTCTTAAAAAACCATCTAACTCAATCCACACATCACGTTCTATACAGCACTCTATACTCTCACCATGCACCTTATCCGTCTCACCCGCATTAAATTTATTGGCCCGCGCAACCTCTGCAACCTTGACGGCCATAGCAGACCCATCACTGGTGGCCTGCCATACATGCCCGCCCATTTCCATCATACATGCAACAAACGCCATATCTCGAACCTGTTGAGCCAACAAAGCATCACGTTTTTTATCACCTTGTTCCAAACTATCATAAGAAAAACGCTTTGACCAATCAAACTCTGATACAATCATTTCTTCTTCTTCGGGGGTATAATTTGCAGATTTATAGACAATATAATTTCCACGCACATCAATCAATTTCCCATCCGTCAAATCTTGGGCCGGTCGCACCACCCGCGCACCATTGGGCAATATCATCCCCCTGTCGGGATTGGGCGAAAACCAAGTATCTGCCAACGCAATATATTCTGGATTGCCATTTTTTTCAACCATCGACATATATGGTGCAACAACCACATACGGCGCCCCATCCCAGTTTCCCTCTAAATGCCCCGCCACAATATGATTCAACGCAAAATGAACCGTCGAACGGGGAATTTCAAAATTCGTCGCCATCGCAGTTGTCGGGATAAACAATTCGCCATTATCTGCCAAACGGGGCATATATTTTGTCACATGAACCAAAAACCAATTTTTCATATCCGACACCGACATTTCATCGGCCATCGACATTTCACCATAATAATCATCGGATTGCGCACGCAATTTTTCAGACGCTTCTAAAAACAAATCCTTCATGTTCATACCCTACCCCTTATGAACCAAGATTATATCAAGAAACGTCCGAAATATCAATTTTATTCCTAGAAATCAATTCCAACCAGAACCCCCATTGTCGCCGGACTATGTTCAAAACTGTGAACAACGTCTTTTTTAACATAAAAGCCCATATATTTGGTTTCATCCAAATTATAATTCACCCCCAAATCAATCATTAAACGCTCACCATCATAATACGTACCAAACAAATCAAAATCGAACATCATCCCACCAACAATATTCCAACGACTATTCAATACATATTGTCCTTTGACCCCGACGCCCATCGCCCACGAATCAAAAGTATCTTCGGGCAAATCATCATTTAGATAATCCACCTGAACAATACCGGCCAAAGACCAATCTGCTGTCACACGCCCCACCCGCGCACCCGTCGTCCAATTATATGCAACAGTTTGCAACCCATGACGTGTGCTATAAATCTGCTTTACCGCACCATAGGTTTCGGCAATCCGCCCATCTTTTTCCCACAAATTCCAATCATAACCAAATTCTAAATCATTCCACGCCCATTTACCAAATTCCGGATTATCAGACGAATCATACGAACCAGATGTAGATGTATAAATCGCAAAGGAATCCGAAACACCATATCCAAATTCATCTGCCATTACAAATTTATCAAACTTTGAATTAACCTGAAAAGGTGTCAAAATATTATAATAATGTCCCTGCTTTGGATTATAAAACGGATTTCCATCAATAACATTGGCGGCATTTGCCACACCAGACAAACATACCAACACACCAGATAAAACGATACATTTTTTCATGATTAACTCCTTTTACACAAGAATTTTAATCCATATATACCCAGATATAAACAGGAACGAATACCGCAAAAAAATTGACAAAACATATACGCTGCATTATCTTATGCCAACAAAATCAAAGGAATCAAAGATGGTATTATTTGAAATAAATAACGAATACCCAAGCGACTTCTGTAACGGTTGCCCAAAACGCTGCTATATATCCAGTCGTACAGACATCCCATCACTTACATCCCGTGCCAGCATAAATTACCAAACCATATACAGCATCAAACAGGGTAATAAAATTACCTATCCTGTTTTTCGTGCATCACATTTGGCACGCAAATTCGCATGGCAAATCACAAAGAAATGCATTCACCACAAACAAAACCAAAAAGGATAAATAACATGTCATCAAAAATAGACACATTATTCGGATTCAGCGATGTTTGCACCGGCTGTGGCAAGCTGTGCACAATCCAGGTAACAAGACCAAAAAACACATATATCTATTTACCGGTAATAAACCATAAAATCGTTTATGATTATATTGCACACCCACCAAAAAATCATGATTTTCTTAAAAATGAATTTACCGAAACCACCTGTTTCAACCCATCCCATGCATTTGCCACAGGACAAGACATCACCAAAATATGCAAACAGTACAAAACACGATAAAAAAACACCCCCACCATTTCGGGGGTGAATATTTTTGGTTTCACGGTCAAATCAGAATTCAACACCAAACGTTAAACCAAAACCAAATCCATCGGCCCATTCCCAATCACCGGTTTCATGTCCCATTTCACCTGAGATATACGCACCAACGAATTTAGTTTCATCAATGTTATAGTTTGCACCAATTTTTGCGGCCCATTTACCATCATCTTCAAATTGGTCATCCAACATACCCGTGTATTCAATTCCCGCAACCATATTCCATTGGTCATCCAACAAATATTGGCCATCCAATCCCAATTTCAAAGAATGAATACCATCATCGCCCCAATTCAATGATTCCGAATTTTTATAATCAAATTCTGCATGACCGGCCAAGACCCAACCATTGCCAACAAATCCACCACGCACACCCAATGTCCACGTATAGTCCGTCAGCATTTCATCCAACATAGGTTGATGATCACCCCAAACCGGATTGACCGCATATTCACCATAGATATCCGCACGCCAATCACCCACATCCATCAAACGATAATTCAAACCAACCGCAACACTGTCCCAAGACATATAATCAAAAGTTTCACGTTCGGACGCATCTGTTTTTACAATCAATGCCAAATCATCTGTTAAACCATATCCAAACTCTTCGGCCAATTTCCAATCTTCTGTGTTTTCGGAATGAGACGCCAAAGTTGTCACACTGTAAAAGCGACCTGCCGATGGACGGTACAATGGATTATTATCGATAATATTTGCCGCCGACGCTGCTGATACTACAAAAAAAGCCAACAAAGAAGTTAAAGTAATTTTTTTCATTTTCTTTCCTTTCTGTTTTGTTAATCTTCGCCTGATTTTCATCCGGCTATTGTAATTGTATCAGGCAAAAATCCCCATCCACAACACCAAAGATTTTTGATGACAATCCGGAAATATGATATAATCATGCGCGCACCCGAATCGAAAGCACAACAAATATAACGCCATACCGCCCATTCCACGGGCGTTTTATTTACTTTGTTATAATTCGTTATATTTTTTAATAATTATAAATTACAACCAAGTGACGTCTACGAACAAAAAAAACAAAAATATTTTTTTCACAAAACCGTCACAAGATTTTTTTACACCATTTCTTTTTCATAATGTGCCATCGGCACAATTGGCATTTTATTCTTTGCCGCATCCATCCGCTTTAATTTTGCCGCTGCAAAAATTCGTCGCATTCTTTTACACTTATTGGCAATTTCATCGACCATATTTTCAACACCATTTAATGGAACATTAAGCGTTCCCCACCGCAAAAATTCCAACAATTGCTTGTGTTCCGGCACATAGTTCCAAACCAAATCCGGATTGGTTGCACGCGGTAAACTGTTTACATAATCCCAAAAAATCTGCATACCGCCATACGTACCAAAATACATACTGTTTATCATCTGTTGGCTGCCCGCACATTCAAAGTCAATAATCGCAATCTGACGCTGTTCCAAATCAACAATTATATTATCACCATGTAAATCATTATGCCCATATACCATACACTTGTTTTCAGGCACATTGGTCATGTATTCATAAACATCTTGAATAAACCGCTTATCCGCCGGCGATACAAATTTATCATCCCATCCACCGACAATCTGGGCAACAACATCCGTTTCGCGCACCGGCAAACAATCCAACCCACGCGGATTATCAACATATTCAACCGGACGCAATTCCGACATATCATTAATAAATTCCGCCAATGCTTTATATGCCCACACTTTATCATCATGCGACATTGTCCCAATTACATCACGCCAACGCACACCCGATGCAAACTCTTCACGCACTTTACCATGTGCAATATGTGTTTTTGGCACCATATACGCCGGATTTTGTTTAGCACGTATTTCATCAGAATTAAATTTAGATTTTTTCTGGCTATTTTCCCACCATTGTTTTCTATCTTCTTCTTTTACACCAAAGCGACCATTTTCATTTAATTCTTTTACAACATATTCGCCAGACAAAGTATCAATCTTGCGCACTTTGGTCGCATGTCCAGACGGCGTTTCGATATTTTCATCTTTTAATTTTTCTGTCACTATCTGAAAACCATCTGCCTTTACAACCATACAAAATCCCCTTTGCTTAATCTCTATTCTTTTTTATTTTACGCCAATCCGCATGATTTTTCTGATGTGTTTCATAATCTTTGGAAAACTTATGACCACCACGACCATCGGCAACAAAGAACAGATAATTTGTATCCGCGGGTTTTAATACCGCACGAATTGCGGCCTGCCCCACATTTGCGATTGGCGCCGGTGGCAACCCCGCATTTCTATATGTATTATATGGACTTTCTATCTTCAAATGACCACGTAACAATGGCTGCCCCTGCATATCCCCCAATTTATCGGTCAAAGCATAGACCACCGTTGGGTCGGCCTGTAAACGCATACCTTTGTTCAAACGGTTTAAATAAACACTGGCCACAATTGGCATTTCACGCACCTGTGGCGTTTCTTTTTGCACGATTGACGCCAACGTTAAAACTTCATTCCAATTCTTTAATGGCTTTGGTAATTTTCGGGCATTTTTCTTTAACACATCTTCTACGCTTAACATTTTTTTACGCGCCAATTCCAAAACCGCCAAACGTTTTGTACCTTTGGCCACAGTATATGTATCGGGGAAAATTTGCCCATCGGACAGTTTGCACACCGGCGCCAAGTTTCCATTTTCACAATCCACAGAGCCGGTTAAATTCGATGCCTGCATTAATAATTTTTTTACTTGTTTTATTGTAAGACCTTCGGGGATAACAATCGTTGTCGATGCCACACGACCATTTGCCAACATATCTGCAATGGTCCAAACACTATCACCGGCCTGAATATCATATTGACCACTTTGAATTTTACCACCGTTCATACGCACGGCCATTTTAAAGGTCTGTTCCGAATCGATTAATTTTTCCGCCATCAATCGTGACGCCACACCGGTCACCGTATCGCCACGTGCAACCGTAAAGACCACCGGCGTACGTGCCGTTGAATGAATCATAAACATATACAACATTGCGCACACAATTATAATAATTGGTGCAACCAACATTTGTATAACCACCCGTCTTGGGAAAATGCCTTTTCGTCTTGCCATGAATTACGATTATTACAGATTAAAACAAATTTGCAAACAATCAAACACAAAACTATTCACGTCCATCACGTTTAACCTGATTGGTAACAGAACTTTGCAACTGTTGCAACTTATCATAAAAATCCCGATATCCCGACAAAGCCCTTAACCGTCCGTTAAATTTTGCAAAATCCCATTCTGCTTTTGTTACCCATTTTTCTACAACCGCCACAAGATTCGCATCCTTTGCACCCCCATGACGCACGATTACATCTTGACACCACTGTCGGACACCTAACAATTTACCATCTAACAATGCGCGCACATAGGGCCGCACATTATTCCCCGAAGTAATATATTTAGACAAATAATCATAAATTGAATCTAATGGCTTTTCTTTTTCTATCAACTGATTTAACCCATCCCCCAAAAACCAATTGCCATTCATAATTGCTTCATGCTGCATCCACACCAATTCAATTTCGGCATATACAGAGCCAGAATGCCCCTTATTACTGATATTTCCCTGCAACCCCATTCCCTGTGCCACTTTGGCCACACCTTGGGCAACATTACTTAAATCCGACGCGTACCGCACATCATGTTGTCCCATTACCTTCATCGTTTCACACATCGCCATTTCGCGCACACGCAAACCCAAAATCGCATGACGCGCACTTTCAAAAACGCCCACTAAAAATTCTTTTTTATTCTTGGCATTTTCATAAAACTTTTTACCCACATCCCCCAAAGAATCTATTATTTGTTCCAATTCATCCGGATTAAAATCGGCATTTGCAAACGCATCATACTTATCACGATCGCCCCGCCCCAACATAGGCAACAGTGTTTGAATTTCATCATCCGTAAAATCTAAAGATTTATACACCGTTTCATTTCCACGCACTTCAAATAACTGGCCATCCGGCAAATCATATACCGGCCGGACAATATGGGCTCCATCCGGCAACAGCATACCACCCGTCACATCGGGCGAAAAATAAGTATCATGCACAGAAACTTCGGCCGGATTTCCATTCATTTTTACTGCATCATTATACGGCGTCAAAATCACAATATCTGCATTATCCCATGAACCATACCCATGATTTGTAACAATATGATTTAATGTAAAATGAACGGTAGAACGCGGTATTTCGAACTTTGTTGCCATTGCGGTCGTCGGGATATAGAATCGACCATTTTCATTTTTCAATGGCATATATTTTGTTGCATGCACCAATACCCAATTATTAACATCGGACATATATTCAACTTCTTGTCCTTCTGTCATTTGAACATCGTTTCCCGTCAAAACTTTTATTCCATCCTTAAAGGCACCAGCATTACTCATTTACACACCTCTTTATACACTAACAAATTATATCATATAACGAAACACCACTCTACCCTTTTAAACTTCTTCTTTCCCAAGACCAATGGTATTTTTAATTGGGTCAACAATGGACTCTTTTGCGCTATCCAAAGTACGAATTAATGCACGTCTGATTTTACCGCTGATTGTCATAGGCAACATATCAACAAATTCAATTACACGTGGGCTTTTATAATGGGCGGTATTCATACGCACGTGGTCCTGTAATTGACGAACCAAAACATCTGTTGGTTGAAAATATTTATTCAAAACAATTGTTGCTTTGACCGCTTGGCCACGTGACGCATCGGGCACGGCTGTAACAGCAACTTCACGCACCGCAGGATGTTCCAACAACACAGATTCAACCTCAAATGGGCTGACGCGATAACCACTGGTTTTAATCAAATCGTCATTTCGACCCACAAACCAGAAATATCCATCCGCATCAAAGTACGCCATATCACCTGTATGATAATATCCATCACGACATACCATAGCGGTTTGTTTTTCATTTTTATGATATCCTTGGAATAACCCCATTGGTTTTTTGTCCGCAACGGCGACACAAATTTCACCAACCGTATTTGGCTCGGCAATTGGTCGCGCACGTTCATCCAACAACACAATATCCCAACCTGCCGCCGGCATACCCATAGACCCAGGTTTTGGTTTAATCCACGGATTATTAAATAACATTAAACAAGTTTCGGTTTGACCAAAACCTTCACGCATTATAACACCCGTTCTTTCTTGAAAACGTTCATAAACCTCCGGATTCAATGCTTCACCCGCAACGGACGCTTTTTTCAAAGACGACAAATCATATTTTGCCATATTTGCACCCAACATCATTTTATATGCCGTAGGTGGCGCACAGAAAGACGTAACATGATTTTCACTGATTGCATTTAACAAATCACGCGCGGTAAAGACACGACTGAAATCAAAAACAAAAACGGTTGCACCCGCCATCCATTGGCCATACATTTTTCCCCACGAACACTTGGCCCACCCAGATTCAGATAAAGTAAAGTGAATATCCCCATCGGTTAATTGCTGCCAATAAACCGCTGTATTAATATGTCCCAATGGATACGCAAAATTATGCGCAACCATTTTTGGCATATCGGTTGTACCACTGGTAAAATACACAACCATTGTATCAGTATTTTCATTTTTAATACGTTCAAAATCGGTTGAACAATTTTCACACGCATACGCCACTTCTGCACAATCAATTATCTGAACAGAATCTTGGCCAATGGCCTTTTTAATTTCATCAACAATAACACCATCATCATACGCAATAACCGTTCTGGCACCGGCGGCACCCAAACGATACTTAATATCTTCTGCCTTTAATTGATTGGTTGACGGCACCGGAATAGCGCACAACCTGTGCATAGCCATCATCAAAACCCAATATTCCCATCTGCGACGCATAAACAACAGCACCAAATCACCACGTCCAATGCCACGCCCACGCAAAAAATTCGCAGTCGCTTTGGACATTTCGGACAACATTTGAAAAGTAATCTCTTTTTTTTCACCCGAATCATTTGTCCATAAAATGGCAACTTTATCTGGGCTTTCCGACGCAATTACATCAACAACATCATATGCAAAGTTAAAGTTTTCCGGCACATCAACAATCGCATTTTCTTTGTAATCATCATAATTATCAAATATATATTTTTTCAAAAAACGCTGAACAAACATTTATTTTTCCTTTGGTATATATACAAAAAAATATGATATAAAAGTCACAAAAATACAAGCCCCAACAATAAAAAAAACTAATTTGACAAAATTTCTACATTTGATAATATTGCGTGGCAAAAAAGGATAGATAATGAGTATGGAACAAAAAGAAAAATGCAATGGCTGTGATTTACATTGCGAATACGGATACTTTCAATTCGGTAAAGCGGGAAACATTTATCCAACATTAAATGGTCAGATTATTGAAAATTATTGGGTATCCAGATGCGAACATAAATTTATCAGACCCGAAGAAATCCGCACCCCAAAACAAGCAATTGAACTGGCACGGGAAGTCGCAAAACATTGCAACCAATACCGTGAAAAACAACACTAATTGGGGGCAACAGATGACTTTTTCACAAAATCGTGGAACGAATACACGCCGTTGTTTGGGATGTTTCAAAAAATGCCAATACGGTTTTACAACTGTTAACGGAAAAACATATCCAACGCTGGGCGACACAGTAATCAAATCTTACAAAGCCCCCGGCGATTATACAATATTCGTTAACACCCAAAACGCAACCGAAGCATTAAAATTGGCAGTCGAAATTTCCAAACTGTGCGATAATTTTAACCATTCTGCGTACAAACAAAGATAAAAAGGTTGCAAAGAACAAACAAAAATCGCATAATCTATGCCACAAACATCGGAGTATAGCTCAGCCTGGTAGAGTGCTACGTTCGGGACGTAGAGGTCGTGGGTTCGAACCCCGCTACTCCGACCA
>JAEIGA010019722.1_pt1 | contig 10277 bp, 4 predicted proteins | sample 9270691 | NCBI WGS metagenome assembly JAEIGA01 (sample SAMN17057246, study PRJNA624740) | gut metagenome | biome: biome; isolation source: fecal sample | host: Bos grunniens | place: China: Xizang | collected 2019
GACTGTGACCCTCCTACCGTATCGAAAGCCGATGCGGATGCCACTCCTATCTTGATGGTAACCATCGGTAGTGACAAACGTACCTTGCTGGAGATGAGTGAAATTGCAGACTTGACCGTAAAGGAACAGTTGCAAACCATCCCCGATGTGAGTAGTGTAGAAATCTGGGGGGAAAAGAAATACTCCATGCGTCTTTGGCTGGATCCTATCAAGATGGCAGGTTATGGCATCACACCGATGGACGTGAAGAATGCCGTAGATAAAGAAAACGTAGAATTGCCGTCGGGTAGTATCGAAGGTAATACCATGGAGCTGAGTATCCGTACGCTCGGTTTGATGCACACAGCCGATGAGTTCAACAACTTGATTATCAAGGAAGACAATAACCGTATCATCCGCTTCAGCGATATCGGCCGTGCAGAACTCGAAGCACGTGACTTGAAGAGCTACATGAAGATGAACGGTGTGCCGATGATTGGTATCGTTGTCATTCCTCAGCCTGGTGCCAACCATATTGATATTGCCAACGAGGTATACAAGCGTATGGAAACCATGAAGAAGGACCTTCCAGAGGATGTAACCTACCAATATAGTTTTGATAACACCAAGTTTATCCGTGCTTCTATCGATGAAGTAAAGAGTACGGTGTACGAAGCCTTTGTATTGGTTATTATCATCATCTTCCTGTTCCTCCGCGACTGGCGTGTAACCCTTGTGCCTTGTATCGTGATACCCGTATCATTGATTGGCGCCTTCTTCGTGATGTATCTGGCAGGATTCTCCATCAACGTACTTTCGATGCTTGCCATCGTATTGTCCGTAGGGCTTGTAGTGGATGATGCCATCGTAATGACGGAAAACATATACATCCGAATCGAACGGGGTATGTCGCCGAAAGAAGCAGGTATCGAAGGTTCGAAGGAAATCTTCTTTGCCGTTATCTCGACCACCATTACATTGGTAGCCGTATTCTTCCCGATTGTATTTATGGAAGGTACTACCGGCCGTCTATTCCGCGAATTCAGTATCGTGGTATCAGGCTCTGTCATCATCTCTTCTTTCGCAGCATTGACCTTCACACCGATGCTGGCAACCAAGCTTTTGAAAAGACGTCAGGAAAAGAACTGGTTCTATCGTAAGACCGAACCATTCTTTGACGGATTGAACAAGGGATATAGCAAGCTATTGGACATGTTCCTCCACCAGAGGAAATGGGCATGGGTTATCACAGCCGTAACATTAGTGGGTATCTTCTATTTATGGAACGCCATACCTTCGGAAATGGCTCCATTGGAAGACCGTTCACGCATCACCATCCGTACTACCGGACCGGAAGGGGTTACCTATGAATATATGCGCGACTATGCCGAAGACATCACAGCTACTGCCGATTCCATCATGCCGGATGCAGAAGCGATTACCACCCGTGTATTCAGCGGTAGCGGTAATATCCAAATTACTCTGAAAGATTTGCAGGACCGCAACTATTCACAGATGGAAGTGGCCGACAAATTGACCCGTGCCGTACAGAAAAAGACGAAAGCACGTGCATTTGTCCAACAACAGAGTACATTCGGTGGACGTCGTGGCGGTATGCCTATACAATATGTCATTCAAGCCACCAACATCGAAAAACTGGAAAAGATATTACCCGTTTTCATGGCTAAGGTTTACGAAAGTCCTGTCTTCCAGATGGCGGACGTGAACTTGAAGTTCAGCAAACCGGAAGCCCGTATCAGCATCAACCGCGACAAGGCGAATGTGATGGGAGTAAATACCCGCGACATTGCCCAAACCCTTCAATATGGTTTGAGTGGCCAACGCATGGGCTACTTCTACATGAACGGTAAGCAATATGAAATTTTGGGAGAAATCAATCGCCAACAACGCAACAAGCCAGTCGATTTGAAGTCCATCTACATCCGTAGCAAGAGCGGAGAAATGATTCAGATGGACAACTTGATAGAACTGAGCGAAGGTATTGCGCCACCGCAGCTCTATCGCTACAACCGTTTCGTAGCCGCCACCGTATCAGCAGGTTTGGCCGAAGGAAAGACCATCGGTGAAGGCTTGGATGCCATGGATGCCATTGCAGCCGAAGTGTTGGACGATACGTTCCGCACGGCATTGACCGGCGAATCGAAGGAATACCGAGAAAGTTCATCGAGCTTGATGTTTGCCTTCATCCTGGCATTGGTATTGATTTACTTGATTCTGGCAGCCCAATTCGAAAGTTTCAAGGATCCGTTTGTCATCATGTTGACCGTGCCTTTGGCCGTAGGCGGTGCCTTGCTGTTCATGCACTTCAACGGACAGACCATGAACATCTATAGCCAAATCGGTATCATCATGCTGATTGGTCTCGTAGCCAAGAACGGTATCCTGATTGTAGAATTTGCCAATCAAAAGCAGGAAGTCGGTATCGACAAGATGACAGCCATCCGTGAAGCAGCCATCCAACGTCTGCGTCCGATTCTGATGACCAGTGTATCGACCATCCTCGGCCTTGTACCATTGGCCTTCGCAACGGGTGAAGGTGCCAACGGACGCATTGCCATGGGTATCTCGGTAGTAGGTGGCATGTTGATTTCCACTTTGCTCACCATGTTCATCGTACCGGCTGTCTATACTTACATTTCTACCAATCGTATAAACCAACAGGAAGAATGAAAAAACATCTTATAACAATCATGATTTGTTGTGCAGCAGGAAACCTGTCTGCACAACAACCCTATACATTGAAGTCGTGCTTGGAAACCGGTTTGGAGAAGAACTATTCCATCCGTATGGTACGTAACGAGGAACAAGTGAGCAAGAACAATGCCACCCTTGCCAATGCCGGCTACTTGCCTACCCTCGACCTCTCCGCCAAGTACAGCGGTGCTATCGACAATACAGAAAGTACAACCCGCGCTACCGGAGAGAAGAGTAAGACAACAGGTGTATTCGACCAGACCATCAATGCCGGACTGAACCTGAACTGGACCCTGTTCGACGGATTCAAGATTCAAGCCAACTATGCCCGTTTGAAGGAATTGGAACGACAAGGAGAAACCTTGACACGCATCGCCATCGAAGACTTCATCGCCGACCTTACCGCTGAATATTATAACTACATCCAGCAACAAATCCGCTTGAAGAATTTCCGATACGCCATGTCGTTATCCAAAGAACGCCTTCGCATTGTGGAAGAACGTTATATTGTGGGTAACTTCTCACGACTCGACTTACAACAGGCCCGCGTGGATTTCAATGCCGACCGTGCACAGTACATGAAACAACAGGAAGCTGTAGAATCATCACGCATCAGCCTCAACGAACTGATGGACAATAAAATATCCCAAGATATAGTTATCAACGATTCTATCATCGACCTGAATACCTTGCCCACATACGATGAACTTTGGCAATCCACGCTGACAAACAATGCTTCGCTCTTGAAATCCGGACAGAACCAAAGACTGGCATCCCTCGAAATGAAAGCCGTCAAGTCACGCAACTATCCTTACCTGAAACTCAATGCCGGATATGGCTATACCATCAACAAGTATGAAATATCCAGCACCAGCCGACGCGACAACCTGGGCTTGAACTTCGGTGTAACCATGGGTATCAACCTGTTCGACGGAAACCGCCGACGCGAAATCAAGAATGCCCGCATCGCCATCGAGAATGCCAAGCTGCAACAGGACAATTTGCGCCATACCCTCGAAGCCGACCTCAGCAACTTGTGGCAAGCCTATCAGAACAACATCGAGATGTTGAAACTGGAACGCGAGAACCTGATTGCCGCTATCGAGAACCACGAGATTGCCAGCGAACGCTACATGTTGGGTAACCTTTCAGGTATCGAGATGCGTGAGGCACAGAAAAGCTTGCTCGATGCGGAAGAGCGTATCCTGAAGGCAGAATACGACACCAAGATGTGCGAGATTTCACTCTTGCAGCTAAGTGGCAAGATTACTAAATATTTGGAGTAATTTAATTTAGGCACGGATTGCACGGATTGAGTGGGTGTAAACATACACTAAAAACCATGTTAATCCGTGTAATCCGTGCCTAAAAAAAACAAATACATTTGCAATTCATCCCTACTTCCACTATTTTTGTGCCCAATTATTATCAAAAAAGAGAGAGATATATGGGATTATTCATCAAGAAACCATTTGCTGCCCTCGAAGCCGAGGCCAATGAATCGGGCAGCAAGACACTGAAACGAGTGCTCGGACCTTGGGGGCTTATCGCTTTGGGCGTAGGAGCCATCATCGGTGCCGGCCTCTTCTCCATTACAGGTACCGTAGCGGCCGAATATACCGGTCCTGCCATTACCTTGAGTTTCATCATTGCTGCTGTGGGCTGCTGCTTTGCCGGACTTTGCTATGCCGAGTTCGCATCCATGATTCCGGTAGCCGGCAGTGCCTATACCTATTCATACGCCACGATGGGCGAACTCATCGCCTGGATTATCGGCTGGGACTTGGTTCTGGAATACACCGTAGCAGCAACCACCGTCAGTATCAGCTGGAGCCGATATCTGGTGGTCTTCCTGCAAGGTATCGGCATCGACCTGCCGCCCGAATGGACTGCCTGTCCGTGGGACGGAGGTATCGCCAACATTCCGGCCGCCATCATTGTCATCATCATGAGTTTATTTCTAGTAAGAGGTACACAGGAAAGCTCGCTGGTCAACAACCTCATTGTCTTCCTGAAGGTATCGGTCATCCTCATCTTCGTGGTGTTGGGATGGCAGTTCATCCATGCCGACAACTATACACCTTACATTCCTGCCAACACCGGCACATTGGGTGAGTTCGGTCTCAGCGGTGTGTTCCGTGGAGCCGCCGTCGTTTTCTTTGCCTTCCTAGGATTCGATGCCGTAAGTACCGCAGCACAGGAAACCAAGAATCCGGAACGCAACATGCCCATCGGTATCCTCATGTCACTATTGGTATGTACCGTACTCTACATTCTCTTTGCCCATGTCATGACAGGTGTAGCCAACTATACCGACTTTGCCGGCCAGCAAGGCATTGCTCCCGTAGCCGTTGCCATCGACCACATGGGGCCTGTCAATGCTTCCGGAGTGATTACTCCTGCCTATCCGTGGCTGAACCGTGCCATCGTTGTGGCCATCCTCTTCGGTTATTGCTCCGTCATCATGGTTACATTGCTCGGACAGAGCCGTGTGTTCCTCAGCATGAGCCGCGACGGCCTGTTGCCTCCGTTCTTCTCGAAAATTCATGAGAAGTACCGCACTCCGGCACATAGCAACCTATTGTTTATGGTCATTGTCAGTGTCATGGCAGCCTTCATCCCTGCCCGTGTGGCTGGCGAGATGGTGAGCATCGGCACCCTGTTTGCCTTCACCTTGGTATGTGCAGGCATCCTGATAGTGCGCAAGAGCATGCCGAATGTGGAACGTGCATTCAAGACACCGTTTGTACCGCTCGTGCCTATCTTGGGTATCCTCACCTGCCTCTGCATGATGGTATTCCTTCCTGCTGATACATGGATTCGACTCGTATTGTGGATGCTGGTAGGCTTGGACATCTATGCCCTCTATGGTGTGAAGCATAGCAAGATGGAACACAATGTTTCCCGTCGGAAAGGCTTGACGGTACTGAACTCCATCGGTATCGGTTTGAGCGTATTGGCCGTCATCACCGGTCTTTGGCATCAGCAGACCGCCGGTTGGGATTCGGACAAGACCTTGCTCATCATCTCGTTCGTGTTTGCCTTTACCCATTGTGCATTCTATGTGTGGAGAATGTGGAAGCAGACTCGAAGCAAAGCAAGATAACATAAGAGGAAACAGATGTTCTCCCTTATCAATAAGTTAATTATAAGTTCTGATTGTAAAGTTACAACTTGTAATCTTACAATCAGAACTTATGATTTTACGATTAAAACTTATGATTAACTTTCAGAACCTATAGAAAACAACTATTCCTGCGGAAAGACAACCATTTTCTTTCGAACCATTTCCATTTTTTCTTCCTGTTCATTGACGTTCACACCTTGTTTCTTCACGATACCTGAAGTGGCATTTTTCGCCCAATTCATCGCCTGTTTCCCTTCCACCCATGCATTTGTGTATTATTTGTGTACAAAGATTAGCCCATCCTTTCATTCTTTATGGCTATTTTTGCCAATAAGCAAATTGCGATAACGAACAGTATAGTTTACGACAACATACCTTCTGATGTCATGTTATGGTTACGTAATCTGACGAAAGGGAGAGAAGAACAACAATTCATTTTAGGAGAAAATAATGAACAGTTGTTCCATTAAATGATTAACTTTGCAACCTGTATAATAATCATATAAAATGAAAACATTCACACATGCCATCCGCTTCCTGTCAAGGAGCAAAACATACACTTTGATTAACCTGCTGGGACTGGCCTTCAGCCTGGCCTGTTGTATTGTCTTGATGCGATACATCCATCGGGAAATGACAGTAGATACACATTGCATCGACCGGGAAAAAGTCTTCGCCATCAAACTGAATCAAGACGGGACGGAGTTTCTTGGTAACCTTGGTATGTTTGTATATGATAGTGTAAAGATAGACCATCGGCACATCGAGACACGCACCCAGTATATCCCGTTGCCTATGGATTATCTGACAGTGAATGGCCATCGCTTCGAAGCGACCGCCATCGCTACAGACAGTGCCTACTTCAAGCTTTTCCATTATCCGCTTCTGCAAGGGCAGATGGCCCTGGACAAGCCCGAGAGCATCCTGCTGAAGAAGGATTTTGCCCAAAGACTCTTTGGCAAGGAGAACCCGGTAGGAAAAACCGTCCGATACTCCAACGGAAAGGAACTGACGGTGGTAGGCATCTTGGATGAACCCGATTGCAAGACAAGCATCCATTTCGATATGGTTGTTCCGTCTCACTTGTCCGACTTCTGGGCATCTCGGGAAATTGAACTCTTCCAATTCCTTCCAGGTACGGATATGGATGTCATGAACCGGATAGCTGCCACTCCTCGCCACTTGAACAACCCGCAATGGGACAAGAGGCTGACCACCTTCCGTTTCTCGCCGGTAGAAGAAATATATTGGAATTCAGGAATGGGAATAGATTCTAAGATGTTCACGATGTTCCGCAAAGGAGAGAAGTCATACATCTATATCTTGTCGGGAGCCTGTTTGCTACTCTTCATTACCGGAGTATTGAACTTTATCAACCTATATTTGGTGACCATGATTCGAAGAGGCCGGGAATATGGATTAAAGAAGATATATGGGGCCGGACAGAGCACCTTGTTCCTGCAAATTTGGTTGGAAAATGCCTTGCTGATTCTTTCAGCATTGATTATTGCCTGGTTCTTCATCGAAGTGACCCAAATACCCATTAACCGATTGCTGGAAACAGATTTTGTCTATACTAAGTTCGACGGATGGCTGTCATTGGGCATCATGGTTTTCCTGCCTTTGATGGCTTCAGCTTATCCGTTCGTCAAATATTATTATGGAACATCTGTCCGTACCATTCAGTCCATTGGATGGAGCAGCCACTCTGTCCGTTCACGGATGGTTTTCTTGGGCGTCCAATATGCCTTGACTTTCTTGATTACCGTCTGTGCCCTATACTTCAACAAGCAATTGAACTTGATGCTGGATACAGAACCGGGATTCCGGACAAAAAACCTCCTTTATGCCCAAGTTGTCTATCGTTCTCTTGATGCCAACGTACTCTTTGGCAACAATGAGGAACAGCTCAAACGAATGCAGGCGCAACAGGAAGAAATCATGGAAAAAATCAAGGCGTGTCCCTACATAGAGAGCTTGGAACCTTCTGCTACCAAATTTACCATTCCATTAGGTACTTCAAATACCTTTATCACTCCAGAGGGTAATAAAGCAACCTTGAACAGCCGATGGGCGACCCGCACTTTCTTCCAGACATTTGGCATTGAACTGAAAGAAGGGGATTTGCCAAAGCCGCACGCAAGAGGGTATGTCGTGAATGAAGCAGCCATGAAAGCTTTGGGACTTACATCCCTGGAAGGAGCTTCCGTGAAAGAAGAAAAAACGGGAAATCGTTTCATCCCTCTATGTGCGGTCGTAAAGGATTTCTATGACGGACATCTGACTATGGGAGTACAACCCATCATATATGTAATAGTGGATGGAATGGGGAGTCATGCTTACTACATGTCTTTTCAAGACGGCAAGAAAGAGGAGTTGATAGCTTATCTGCGCAATGCCATCAAAGAAGTGTATGGTCTCGATGATTTTGAATATAGTCTTTTGGAGGACGATGTGAAAGCTCTTTACAAGGAAGACCGCAAGATAGCCGGCATCTACAACATCTTTGCCTCGATAGGCATCGTAGTGTCTTGCCTCGGTTTGTTCGGCGTATCATTGTTCGACATCCGTCAGCGATACAGAGAAATTGCCATCCGCAAGGTGAACGGCGCAGGTATTAAGGACTTGTACCGTTTGCTTTTCCGCAAGTATCTCATTACATTGGGAATTTCTTTTGGCATAGCCGCACCTTTGGCATATTACTTACTGCATCAATATACGGCAGATTTTGTAGTCAAGGCATCCATTGACTTCGACATCTTTGCCTTGGCTTTGCTGTTGGTAACCATTATTTCTTGCAGTACATTATCTTGGCAAATACGCAAAGCAGCGAACATCAATCCGGGTATAATCATGAAGAGGGAATAAACTTTGCAAGAAGAATTCAAATTAAAACGAAATGAAACAGTATTATACTATAGTTTTGTTCTCGGTTGTTGCATGTCTGGTGGGGTGTATTCATTTTTCATCCAATCCTTCTGCCATACAACAGGCAGTAAGCATCATGAACGCCCGCCCTGATTCTGCATTAAAGATGCTGCAAGAATTGGAGGACAGCATCAGCATCTACCCCGAAGAAACGCGGATGTATTGGCATTTGCTTACCATCCAGGCCAAAGACAAGCAATACATCGTCCATACTTCGGATTCGCTTATCAACAGCATCGTAGAGTTCTACGAAAGATATGGCGATAAGGAAAAACTGATGATGGCCTATTACTATCAAGGAAGTGTGTATCGGGATATGAACGATGCACCGCGAGCCTTGAAATGCTTTCAAAAGGCTATTGAAATAAATATTCCCTATAACGACCTCCCAATAAAGGCATATAACCAAATGGGAAGCTTGTTCATGTACCAAGGATTACACGATGAAGCTATTAAGGTCAATCGAAATGCCATTAAACTTTACATTCAGCAAGGAAAAGAGAACAAGACATCCTATGCATGGAGGGACATCGCCCGGATGTATAAAGCCAAAGGACAACAGGACAGTGCTTCTTTTTATTACAAACATGCTTGCCAAATAGCTTTGGCAGACAAAGATAGTGCTCGTTTCTACAGTATGCTTGGCGAAATAGGCGGTTACTATTGCCAATTGGGAAAGAACGATTCCGCCAAATTGATATTGAGGTATACCGAACAACAGCCTTTGATTCGAAACAAAAGACACATCCATGCCATGTTGGGAAATGTATATAAGGTAGAGAATAATTTGGATTCCGCTTGCTACTACTATTGGAAAACGATAGAATATGGAGACATACGCAATACCTATTATAGCTACAAGAACCTATATGATACAGAAGTACAAAGAGGAAACTACCGACAAGCCGCCATCTATATAGACAAGGCACTTACCCTGAAAGACAGTATCGACCAAATCATCCAAACCGAAGCCATCGCCAAAATCAACTCACTATACAACTATCAGCATACTGAAGCGGAAAATGCACGACTACAATTGGAACAAGAGAAACAGAACACTCTAATCATCGTGCTGACGCTGGCAGCCTTGGGAATAGCACTAAGTGGGGTACTCGTTTTCTTCCGACAGAAAGCGAAGAGGCTAGAAGCAGAAAAAATAACCGAACGCTTACAAAAACAGGCCAAGGAGAACTACGAGAAAAGTGAAGCAGCCATCTGCGATAACCGAAAGAAAATAAAGGAATTGGAAGGGCTACTCCAACAAGCCAAAGAGGAACGGGACTTACTGAAAGCCAAGCAACTGGAGATACAACAGAAACAATTGCAGAACCGCAACGAAGAAATAGCCTTGAAACAGGAAGAAGCCAAGTTGCGCATCGATACCTTGCGATGCACCACCATCTACAAGGAATTCCAACAAGCAGCAAGGGATGAGAAAATCAATCTGCAAAACGAACAGAGCATAGCCAAATGGGAAGCACTGAAAGAGGCTATCGACACGGCTTATCCGGAATTTACGGAAAAGCTC
>JAEIGA010019723.1_pt1 | contig 10276 bp, 7 predicted proteins | sample 9270691 | NCBI WGS metagenome assembly JAEIGA01 (sample SAMN17057246, study PRJNA624740) | gut metagenome | biome: biome; isolation source: fecal sample | host: Bos grunniens | place: China: Xizang | collected 2019
GGTCACGCTGACTACGTTAAGAACATGGTTACTGGTGCTGCTCAGATGGACGGTGCTATCATCGTAGTAGCTGCTACTGATGGTCCTATGCCACAGACACGTGAGCACGTGCTTCTCGCTCGTCAGGTAAACGTTCCTAAGCTCGTTGTATTCTTGAACAAGTGCGACATGGTTGAGGACGAGGAAATGCTCGAGCTCGTTGAGATGGAAATGCGTGAGCTTCTCGATTCTTACGAGTATGATGGTGACAATACACCTATCATCCGTGGTTCTGCACTTGGTGCTTTGAACGGTGTTGAGAAGTGGTCAGATAAGGTTATGGAACTTATGGACGCTTGCGATACATGGATTCCACTGCCTCCACGTGATACAGAAAAGCCATTCTTGATGCCTGTTGAGGACGTATTCTCAATCACAGGTCGTGGTACAGTTGCTACAGGTCGTATCGAAACTGGTATTATCCATGTTGGTGACGCTGTACAGCTCCTCGGTCTTGGTGAGGACAAGAACTCAGTTGTAACTGGTGTTGAGATGTTCCGTAAGCTCCTCGATGAGGGTCAGGCTGGTGATAACGTAGGTCTTCTCCTCCGTGGTATCGATAAGAACGAGATCAAGCGTGGTATGGTACTCTGCCACCCAGGTCAGATCAAGCCATTCAAGAAGTTCAAGGCTCAGATTTACGTTCTGAAGAAGGAAGAAGGTGGTCGTCACACTCCATTCGGAAACAAGTATCGTCCACAGTTCTACCTCCGTACAATGGACTGTACAGGTGAAATCTCTCTGCCAGAGGGTGTAGAAATGGTAATGCCTGGTGATAACGTAACAATCACTGTTGAGCTTATCTACGCTGTTGCTCTGAACGTAGGTCTCCGTTTCGCTATCCGCGAAGGTGGTCGTACAGTAGGTGCTGGTCAGATTACAGAGGTTCTTGAGGACTAATCAAAAAGTCTAAATATAATTTCTTGGGTTCCCGCTTAAAACGGGAACCTTATTTACGGGATTAGCTCAGTTGGTAGAGCACTGGTCTCCAAAACCAGGTGTCGGGAGTTCGAGCCTCTCATCCCGTGCAAAATAATATAAACTATGTTCAAAAGATTTGTAGATTTCTGTAAGGCATGCTATGGCGAGCTGCGCTATAAGACAACATGGCCTACTACAGCAGATTTAACACGCAATGCAGCAGTTGTATTGTGTGCTTCTGTTATTATAGCAATCGCTGTATGGGGTGTTGACTCTGTGATTAAATATGTAATGAGTAGTTTTATTTATCCTCATTAATCTTTTTAATATAACCGAGTTATGGCAGAGACAGGAATGAAATGGTATGTTTTGCGTGCTGTTAGTGGCAAAGAGGCTAAGGTAAAGGAATACCTTGAGGCTGCTATGAAGCATGAACCAACTTTGGCTGCCAACGTCGGACAGGTGTTAATTCCAACAGAGAAATATGCAACGCTTCGTAATGGCAAGCGTGTTATTAAGGAAAAACTTTTTCTTCCAGGATATGTACTTGTTGAGGCAAACCTTCAGGGTGAAGTAGCACACATGTTGCGCTTTTTGCCAAATGTTCTTGGTTTCCTCGGAGGATTAGACAACCCAACACCTGTAAGACAGGCTGACATAAACAGAATTTTAGGAACAGCTGAAGAGGCTGCTATCGACAATATCGAGGTTTCTGTGCCTTATAGTGTTGATGATGCAGTTAAGGTAACCGATGGTCCTTTCAGTGGATTCAGTGGTGTTATCGAAGAGGTTAACGCTGAAAAACGTAAACTTAAGGTTATGGTTAAGATTTTCGGCAGAAAGACTCCTCTTGAGTTAGGTTTTAATCAAGTAGAAAAGGAATAGGTGCAATTTGTTACGGTGCACTGTTTCTGTATATCGGTCGATGGATGCTTCCAGTCCTGAGGCTTATATAAAAATCAATAAATTTATAAACAGAAATGGCTAAAGAAGTTGCTGGATTAATCAAATTACAGATTAAAGGTGGCGCTGCGAATCCTTCACCTCCAGTAGGACCTGCTCTTGGTTCTAAGGGTATTAACATTATGGGATTCTGCAAAGAGTTCAACGCCAGAACCCAGGATAAGGCAGGTAAGATTCTTCCTGTTGTTATCACTTACTACGCAGACAAGTCTTTTAGCTTCGTAATCAAGACTCCTCCTGCTGCTGTTCAGCTTAAGGAGGCTGCAAAAGTTCAGACTGGTTCTGCGCAGCCTAATCGTAAGAAGGTTGCTACTGTAACATGGGATCAGGTAAGAACAATTGCTGAGGACAAGATGGCCGACTTAAACTGCTTTACAGTTGAGTCTGCAATGAAGCTTATCGCTGGTACTGCAAGAAGTATGGGTATCGCTGTAAAAGGGGAGTTCCCTGGTAAATAATTTAAACTTCAATTAAGAAAATGAGTAAACTGACAAAAAATCAAAAGTTAGTAGCTGATAAGGTTGAAGCAGGGAAAGCATACTCTTTGAAGGAAGCTGCAGAGTTGGTAAAGGAAATTACTACTACCAAGTTTGATGCTTCTCTTGATATTGACGTACGCTTGGGCGTTGACCCACGTAAAGCTAACCAGATGGTTCGTGGTGTTGTATCACTTCCGAACGGAACTGGTAAGGTAACACGTGTGCTCGCACTCTGTACCCCTGATCAGGAAGCTGCTGCTAAGGAAGCTGGTGCTGACTATGTTGGTCTTGACGAGTATATCGATAAGATCAAGGGCGGTTGGACAGATGTAGATGTTATCATTACAATGCCATCATGCATGGGTAAGCTTGGTCCATTGGGTCGTGTTCTCGGTCCACGTGGTTTGATGCCAAACCCAAAGAGTGGTACTGTAACTATGGACGTTGCAAAGGCAGTTAAGGAAGTTAAGCAGGGTAAGATTGACTTTAAGGTTGACAAGGCAGGTATTGTACATGCTTCAATCGGTAAGGTATCTTTCAGTGCTGACAAAATTTATGAGAATGCTAAGGAGTTTGTTCAGACAATCATCAAACTCAAGCCTGCTGCCGCTAAGGGTACATACATTAAGAGTATCTTTATCTCAAGCACAATGAGCTTGGGTGTTAAGGTTGATCCTAAATCAGTTGAATAACTCGTAAAAGTTTAGTAAAATGAAAAAGGAAATTAAAGATACTATTATTGTAGAACTTGGTCAGAAGCTGAAGGAGTATCCTCATTTCTATCTTGTAGACCTTACAGGATTGAATGCTGAGAAGACAAGTGAGCTCCGTCGCAAGTGCTTTAAGAGTGAGATCAAGCTTATCGTTGTTAAGAATACACTTCTCCAGAAGGCATTCGAGGCATCTGAGATTGACTACTCACCATTGTTTGGCGCATTGAAAGGCAACACAGCTTTGATGCTGACAAATGTTGCTAACAGCCCTGCTAAGTTGCTTAAGGAATACGTTAAAGAAGGCGTACCTGCTTTGAAGGCTGCTTATGCTGAGGAGAGTTTCTTCGTTGGCGCAGACAAACTGGACGAACTGGTTGCTATCAAGAGCAAGAACGAGCTTATCGCAGACGTTGTGGCTCTGTTGCAATCTCCAATCAAGAATGTTGTTTCTGGCTTGAACGCTGGTGGCAAGATTCACGGATTGCTTGACGCTATCGCTGAGCGTAACAAATAAGCGAAAGAGAAAATAATTAACATTTAAAAACATTAAAAATTTAAATAAAATGGCAGATATTAAAGCTATTGCTGAAGAATTGGTAAATCTTACAGTTAAGGAAGTAAACGAGTTGGCAACTATCCTGAAGGATGAGTATGGAATTGAGCCTGCTGCTGCAGCTGTTGCTGTTGCTGCTGCTCCTGGCGCTGGTGCTGCTGAGGCAGCTGAGGAGAAGACATCATTCGATGTAGTTCTCAAGGAGGCTGGTGCTGCTAAGTTGCAGGTAGTTAAGGCTGTTAAGGAGGCTTGCGGTCTTGGTCTGAAGGAAGCTAAGGATCTCGTTGACGGTGCACCTTCAACATTGAAGGAAGGTCTTTCTAAGGACGAGGCTGAGAACCTGAAGAAGGCTATCGAAGAGGCTGGTGCCGTTGTTGAGCTGAAATAATATTAGCACAATAATTATAAAAGGTTAAGAACCTCTAAGTAGGAGGTTCTTAACCTTTTTGTGTCTTATGATTCTAGTATCTCTAGATTGGTCTAGATGAACTAGAATAAATCTAGGAAATCTAGAATGTCTAGAACATTATTAAAAATAATTTATGGCTTCAAAATTAGTAGATAACAGAGTAAACTTTGGCAGCGTCAAGAATCCAATGCCATTTCCGGATTTTCTTGATGTGCAATTAAAGTCTTTTAAAGACTTCCTACAGTTAGACACTCCGCCTGAGGAACGCAAGAATGACGGTTTATATAAGGTTTTCGCAGAGAACTTCCCTATAACCGACACAAGAAACAATTTCGTTCTTGAGTTCTTGGATTACTATATCGACCCACCACGCTATACCATTGAAGAATGTTTAGAGCGCGGTCTGACATATAGTGTACCTTTGAAGGCTAAGCTGAAATTGTATTGCACCGATCCAGATCATGAGGATTTCGACACTACTATACAGGATGTATTCCTCGGTCCTATTCCATATATGACCGATAATGGTACATTTATTATCAATGGTGCTGAGCGTGTTGTTGTATCACAGCTCCACCGTTCACCAGGTGTGTTCTTTGGACAGAATGTTCATGCTAACGGTACAAAGCTTTATTCTGCTCGTATCATTCCATTCAAGGGTTCTTGGATAGAGTTTGCGACAGATATAAATAATGTGATGTATGCTTACATTGACCGTAAGAAGAAGTTGCCTGTAACAACTCTGTTGCGTGCTATTGGTTTTGAGTCAGATAAGGACATCCTTGAGATTTTCAACCTTGCTGAGGAGGTTAAGGTTGACAAGGCCAGCCTTAAGAAGGCAATTGGCAGCAAGCTTGCAGCCCGTGTTCTTAGAACATGGAATGAGGACTTCGTTGATGAGGATACCGGTGAGCTTGTTTCTATCGAGCGTAATGAGATGATTCTCGAGCGCGAGACAGTAATCACAGAGGATAACGTTAACGATATTCTTGAGAGCGGTGCAATGACAATCCTTATCCACAAGGATGAGTCAACAGCTCAGGACTATTCAATTATTTTCAATACACTCCAGAAGGATACTAGTAACTCTGAGAAAGAGGCTGTGCTTTATATCTATCGCCAGTTGCGCAATGCCGACCCTGCCGATGATGCAAGTGCACGTGAGGTTATTCAGAACCTGTTCTTCTCAGACAAGCGTTACGACCTTGGTGAGGTGGGCCGCTATCGTATCAATAAGAAACTTGGTCTTGAGACCGAGATGGAGGTTCGCGTACTTACTAAGGAGGATATCATTGAGATTATCAAGTACCTTGTGCAGCTTATCAACTCAAAGGCAACAGTCGACGATATCGACCACCTGTCAAACCGTCGCGTGCGTACCGTAGGTGAGCAGCTGAGCAATCAGTTCTCTATCGGTCTTGCCCGTATGAGCCGTACTATCCGTGAGCGCATGAACGTTCGCGACAATGAGGTGTTCACACCAACTGAGCTTATCAATGCTAAGACAATTTCAAGTGTAATCAACTCATTCTTCGGTACTAATCCATTGTCACAGTTCATGGACCAGACCAACCCATTGGCTGAGGTAACCCACAAGCGCCGTTTGTCAGCACTTGGTCCTGGTGGTTTGTCTCGCGATCGTGCAGGTTTCGAGGTTCGTGACGTTCACTATACACACTATGGCCGTCTCTGTCCAATCGAGAGCCCTGAAGGTCCAAACATCGGTCTTATCTCATCTCTCTGTGTATATGCTAAGATCAATGAGCTTGGTTTTATCCAGACACCATACCGCAAGGTTGAGAATGGTATAGCAAACCTTGATAATGACAATGTAGTATATCTCACAGCAGAGGAAGAGTCAGAGCATATCATCGGTCAGGGTAATGCTCCGCTGAACGACGATGGTACATTTATCCGCAGCGTTGTTAAGTGCCGCCAGGATGCCGACTTCCCAGTTGTTCCGCCAACTGACGTCGATCTTATGGACGTGTCACCACAGCAGATTGCCTCTATTGCGGCATCGCTCATTCCATTCCTCGAGCATGATGACGCTCACCGTGCGCTGATGGGATCTAACATGATGCGCCAGGCTGTTCCTCTTCTCCACAACGAGGCACCTATCGTAGGTACTGGTATCGAGAAGCAGGTGTGCGAGAACTCACGTACAATGATTACAGCTGCTGGTGATGGTGTTGTAGAGTATGTTGACGCAACTACAATCCGTATATTATACGACAGAACAGAAGACGAGGAGTTTGTAAGCTTCGAGCCAGCCTTGAAGGAATATCGTATTCCAAAGTTCCGTCGTACCAACCAGAATATGACAATCGACCTTCGCCCAATCTGTACTAAGGGACAGCGTGTGAAGAAGGGCGACATCCTTACAGAGGGTTATGCTACAGAAAATGGCGAGCTTGCACTTGGTCGCAACCTCCTTGTGGCATACATGCCTTGGAAGGGATATAACTACGAGGATGCTATCGTGCTCAACGAGCGCATCGTTCGTGATGATGTTCTTACATCAGTACATGTTGACGAGTACTCACTCGACGTGCGTGAGACAAAGCGCGGTATGGAAGAGTTTACAAGCGACATTCCAAACGTTAGTGAGGAAGCAACAAAAGACCTCGACGAGAATGGTATTATCCGTGTAGGTGCTCGTGTTGAGCCAGGCGACATCCTTATCGGTAAGATTTCTCCAAAGGGCGAGAGCGATCCTTCTCCAGAAGAGAAACTGCTCCGTGCCATCTTTGGTGACAAGGCTGGTGATGTGAAGGATTCTTCACTCAAGGCCAACCCATCATTGTCAGGTGTTATTATCGACAAGAAACTCTTTGCTCGTTCTATCAAGACCCGTCAGTCAAAGATGCATGATAAGGTTCTTCTTGCAAAGATTGCCGAGGAGTACGCAGCAAAGGTTGATGATTTGAAAGACATACTTATCGACAAACTGCTTGTTCTCACCGAGGGCAAGACTTCTCAGGGTGTTAAGGACTATACCGGCGCAGAGATTATTGCCAAGGGTAGCAAGTTCACAATGACCAACCTGAAGAACCTTGAGTTTGGTGACATCCAGATTAGCAAGTGGACCAACGATGAGCATACCAACGAGCTTATCTCTCAGCTCATTATCAACTTCATGAAGAAGTACAAGCTGATGGATGCAGAGATGAAGCGTAAGAACTTTGCGATAACCATGGGCGATGAGCTCCCTTCAGGTATCCTCCAGATGGCTAAGGTTTATGTTGCCAAGAAGCGTAAGATTGGCGTAGGTGATAAGCTTGCTGGTCGTCACGGTAACAAGGGTATCGTGTCTAAGGTTGTTCGCCAGGAAGACATGCCATTCCTTGAGGATGGTCGTCCTGTAGACCTCGTGCTCAACCCACTTGGTGTGCCTTCACGTATGAACCTTGGTCAGATTTTTGAGGCCATCTTAGGTGCTGCAGGTAAGAACCTCGGCGTTAAGTTCGCTACTCCAATCTTCGACGGTGCTAAGCTTGACGACCTTGCAGAGTGGACCGACAAGGCTGGTCTGCCACGTCTTTGCTCTACCCACCTCTTCGATGGTGAGACAGGTGAGAGATTCGACCAGCCAGCAACAGTGGGTATCACATACTTCTTGAAACTCGGTCACATGGTTGAGGACAAGATGCACGCCCGCTCAATTGGTCCATACTCACTTATCACACAGCAGCCACTTGGTGGTAAGGCACAGTTTGGTGGTCAGCGTTTCGGAGAGATGGAGGTTTGGGCTCTTGAGGCATTCGGTGCAAGCCACATTCTTCAGGAGATTCTTACTGTCAAGTCTGACGACGTTGTTGGTCGTAGCAAGGCCTACGAGGCCATCGTTAAGGGCGAGGCAATGCCAACACCAGGCATCCCAGAGTCTCTCAACGTATTGCTGCACGAACTGAAGGGTCTCGGACTGAGCGTTACACTCGACTAATTAAGCATTTAGCATTAAAAATTAAGCATTAAAAATATGGCTTTCAAGAAAGATTCAAAGATAAAGAGTAACTTTACCAAAATCACCATCGGACTTGCCTCACCAGAGGAGGTTCTGGAAAGTTCGTGCGGTGAGGTTACCAAACCAGAAACCATCAACTATCGTACCTATAAGCCAGAGCGCGACGGTTTGTTCTGCGAGCGCATCTTCGGTCCTACCAAGGATTATGAGTGTGCCTGCGGTAAGTACAAGCGCATCCGCTACAAAGGCATTGTTTGCGACCGTTGTGGTGTAGAGGTTACTGAGAAGAAGGTACGCCGTGAGCGCACAGGACACATTGAGCTTGTTGTTCCTGTTGCCCACATCTGGTATTTCCGTTCATTGCCTAATAAGATTGGTTACCTGCTTGGTCTGCCAACAAAGAAGCTCGATGCCATTATCTACTACGAGCGCTATGTTGTAATCCAGCCAGGTGCTATGGCAGGCAGACAGAATGAAGAGGGTGATGTTCTGGGTTCAAATGTTTACGATCTTCTTACTGAGGATGAGTACAACGATATCCTCGACAACAAGATTTCACCTGACAACTATCTTCTCGACGATTCAGATCCAAATAAGTTTATTGCCAAGATGGGTGCCGAGGCCATTTACGACCTTCTTGCCCGTCTCGACCTCGACTCATTGTCATACGAGTTGCGCGACCGCGCCAACAGCGACTCTTCACAGCAGCGCAAGAACGATGCCCTGAAGCGTTTGCAGGTGGTAGAGGCATTCCGTGGCAGCAAGGAGATTAACCGCCCTGAGTGGATGATTATGAAGATTATTCCAGTCACACCTCCAGAGCTCCGTCCTCTTGTACCACTGGATGGTGGCCGTTTTGCCACATCCGACCTCAACGACCTCTATCGTCGTGTTATCATCCGTAACAATCGTCTGAAGCGCCTTGTTGAGATTCACGCTCCAGAGGTAATTCTCCGCAACGAGAAGCGTATGCTTCAGGAGGCTGTCGACTCATTGTTCGACAACTCTCGTAAGTCAAGCGCTGTTAAGAGCGAGTCAAACCGCCCGCTCAAGTCACTCTCTGACTCATTGAAGGGTAAGCAGGGACGTTTCCGTCAGAACCTTCTCGGTAAGCGTGTTGACTACTCAGCACGTTCGGTAATCGTTGTTGGTCCTGAGCTCAACATGGGCGAGGTAGGTCTTCCAAAGCTTATGGCAGCCGAGCTCTACAAGCCATTCATTATCCGTAAGCTCATTGAGCGCGGAATCGTGAAGACTGTGAAGAGCGCCAAGAAGATTGTTGACCGCCGCGAGCCAGTTATCTGGGACATCCTTGAGAATGTGATGAAGGGTCACCCAGTGCTTCTCAACCGTGCTCCAACACTTCACCGTCTGTCTATCCAGGCGTTCCAGCCTAAGCTCATCGAGGGTAAGGCAATCCAGCTCCACCCATTGGCATGTACTGCGTTCAACGCCGACTTCGACGGTGACCAGATGGCCGTTCACCTCCCATTGAGCAATGAGGCAATCCTTGAGGCACAGATTCTGATGCTTCAGAGTCATAACATCCTCAACCCAGCCAACGGTGCTCCTATCACCGTTCCTTCACAGGATATGGTGCTTGGTCTTTACTATATCACCAAGATTCGTCCAGGTGCTAAGGGCGAGGGTCTTACATTCTACGGACCAGAAGAGGCAATCATTGCCCACAACGAGGGCAAGTGCGACCTCCACGCTCAGGTTAAGGTAGTTGTTAAGGACCTCGACGAGAATGGTCAGCTTGTAGACAAGATGGTAGAGACATCTGTTGGTCGTGTTATCGTCAACGGAATCATCCCAGAGGCAGTAGGCTATGTAAACAAGATTATTTCTAAGAAGAGCCTTCGCGACATCATTGCCGATGTTATCAAGAGAGTTGGTTTTGCTGAGGCATGCGCCTTCCTCGATGGTATCAAGAACCTTGGTTATCGCATGGCATATACCGCAGGTCTTTCGTTCAACCTCGACGATATCATCATTCCAGAGGCAAAGAAAGAGCTTGTTGAGAAGGGTAATGAGGAAATCCGCCAGATTACCGACAACTATAATATGGGATTCATCACCGATACCGAGCGTTACAACCAGGTTATCGACACATGGACCCACGTAAACAATGACCTTGGAAATATCCTGATGAAGGAGATGACCGAGGCCGACCAGGGCTTCAACGCCGTATTCATGATGCTCGACTCTGGTGCCCGTGGTTCTAAAGAC
>JAEIGA010019724.1_pt1 | contig 10276 bp, 8 predicted proteins | sample 9270691 | NCBI WGS metagenome assembly JAEIGA01 (sample SAMN17057246, study PRJNA624740) | gut metagenome | biome: biome; isolation source: fecal sample | host: Bos grunniens | place: China: Xizang | collected 2019
ACTCCCGTAAATTTCCTGTGCGCCGCGGCCGACGCCAGCTTGAGATCCATCATCACAAGATCGCACTTGGAGATAACCCTTTCAAAGACCTCGGCCGACGCATATCCGCTGGTTTCGATGGCAACGTGAACCTTTCCTTGCAAGTGCGACAACAGCTCCTCGCAAAAAGCAGCCTGCAGAAGGGGTTCTCCCCCGGAAAGGGTCACTCCGCCGCCGGTTTCCTCAAAGATCGACCGATGGCGCAACAGATGCGCGGCAAGCTGATCGCTCTCCCACTCCTGCCCCGCTACGCTAATCAGATTTTGGGGACAGATGTGCAGGCATCTGCCAAAGGGAGCGCAATCGGGATGATTGCAGGGGCGGCGGCAAAGACCGCAATTCGTGCATCTCGCCCGACGAACGTACAGTTCTTTCTCTCTTGAAAGCCCCTCGGGATTGTGACACCACACGCACCGCAGAGGACAGCCCTTGAAAAAGACGGTGTCCCGAATTCCGCCTCCATCGTGGAGAGCAAACTCCTTAATATCGAATATCAAGCCCTTCATGGGTTACACCGAATATCTTTGGCGCGCGATGACGTGATCCTGATATTCCTTATCCAGCTCCACAAAGTAGGCCGACCAGCCCCAGATGCGCACCACCAGCTGGCGGTAACGCTCGGGATCCTTCTGTGCCTGTTGCAGGGCGTCCAGATCCACGGTGTTGAGCTGGAGCTGATGACCGCCGCGATCAATGAAGTGCTTGACCAGCATGGCCACCTTGCGGATGGTATCGGAATTCTTGAAAACAGAGCCGTCAAATTCCAGGGTCAGAGGGCCGCCGTTCATGTTGCGCGTCAGATCGTGGGCGGTAAAGGACTCAATGTCGGTCAAGGGACCGGGAACGGGAGCGAAAAGGCTGGGGGAGAAGTTGGTTCCGTAGGGCTCCTGCGCCCGTCGGCCGTCGGCCGTTGCTCCCACCTTTTGCGCCTGCAAAAGATAGTTCATGGCCGTGCCCGTGCCGGCTCTCCAAATGCCGCCCAAGCAGTTCTTTTTGCCCTCCAGGGCATCGGCAAAGGTGCCAAGGATCCAAAAGCCCAGATCATCAGCGACCGCCTTTCCACATCCCATCTTGGGAGCCTCATAGCGGAGCAGATGCAAAAGCTCGGGATCCTCTTCAAAGTTGGTATCCAGGGCGGCGATCAACCGCTCGGCGGGTACCGATTTTTCATCGTAGACGTAGGTTTTTACAGCGGCAAGAGCATCGGCGGCGCAGGCAACGCCACAGCCGTGGAAACCGAAGTTGTTGTATTTTTTGCCGTCCCGCAAAAGATCCATAAAATGCGAGGGAGCCAACCACAGGCTTTGGAGCTTCGCCATTTTTTCTTCACAGACAGCAAAGATCTCTCGGCGTGCCTCCTCCAAGAGGCCCTCAAAGCTTCCTCCCGTGGGAAGATAGGAACGGATGGCCCGATCAATAAACATGGGGAAATTGATGGAGCCAATATTGGGAATATCGTTTCCGCAGCCCGGAATGATGAACTCCCAACAAGCCGCCACCACGTAGTTAACGGCGTCCTCGTGGCTGTATCCCCAACGCTCCAGGCCTGCAATGACCACGTCATCATTGGAATACTGGGGGAAGCCCAAACCCGCTTTGGTCAATTCGGTTCCCTTTTCGTAGATCGAAAGAGGGGTATCTTTCGACACGCGCAGATTGATCTTTGGGTCGATCACCTTCAGCTCGCAGCTGGCCTCCAAACAAAGCTCGGAAAGGAGATTGAAGCCGTCGGTGCCGTTGGTAGTCAAACCGCCCAGCACCATGCTCTGTCCGTTGTCGCCCATCTGGATCCCGTGATAGAGATCACTGTCCTTGTTGAAGGAGATGAAAAAGTCCTCCAACAACTCCAGCGCTTCATCACGCGTGTAAACACCGGCATCCATATCGTTCTTAAAATAGGGGTACATGTACTGGTCAAAGCGCCCCACGGTATTGTGGTATTCGCCCTCCAGCCAAAGGGAAAAGTGCAGGATGCGGAAGAACTGCAGAGCCTCGCGGAAGTTGCGCGCGCCGTATCTCGGCACCTGACGAAAGACCTCCACCAGGTCCTCTCTTCCCTGCTTTTCGGCCTCGGCAAGATACCGGTCGCAAAGGCTCAGCAGGGCGCCGATCTCCCGCTTTTGGTACTCGGTGGATCCCTCGTACACTGCGAGCAACCCCACGCGAATGATCTTTTCATAGTTGGGAGAGAGATTGGAAACGTAGCCGAGCTCGGGAACGGTATGCTCCTTTTTGATCTCGGCAATCTCCTCCTCGGTAAACACGCTGGTGAGCTTGGAAAGACTGCGACGTATCACGATCTTTTCAAAGGGCATGATGGCAGGCGTTTCTTCAGCACAGGCGATCTCAAAGCGGCGGCACATCCGCTCCTCGTGAGAAAGTTTCAACGCTGAGAACTCGGCTCCAAAATCCCGCTCCAAGGTTCTTCTTGTGGCGCGATGGGCGCGGTCGATCACATAATATTGGTATAATTCCTGATTCATGAGTTATCTCCCTCAATCTCTCCGCGCGTCCAGAGCGGTAAAGGCCTCGTCGGCGATCTCCACGGTCTCGCGAATATCCTCCTCCGACAGCGCGGCGTTGATAAAGTGGTTGTGGTGGTTGGTAAAGAACACACCCCGCTTGACACACTCGGCGATCCAGGCCTGGTGCAGGCGCAGAGAGGGATCGTCGGTGATGCGCAGATAGAACAGAGAAGGCACGCCGGTGATGCGTAGATCGTAGCCGTGCTTTTGTGCCACCTCCTCCAGGCCGCGCTTGAGCAGGGTTCCCTTTTCAATGAGCAGCTTGGGAAGATCCAGGCGCTTCATTTTTTCGATGCAGGCAATGCCCGCGGCAAAGGGAACGGCCGAGAGCCAGTAGGATCCGGTATAGGACATGGAGGACACGGTGTTCTTCAAAAAGTCTTTTCCGCACAGAGCGCTAACGTTGTATCCGTTGGCCAGGGCCTTACAGAAGCAGATCAGGTCTGCCTCAAAGCCGAAATAGTGATCCGAACCCGCCAGATCCAGGCGGAAGCCGGCGCGCACGTCGTCCACGATCAGTACGCTGCCCTGCTGGGTGCAAAGATCCCGCACCTTTTGCCAGTAGCCGTAGGAGGGCAGAATATTATCGGCAAAGTTGCCGTGCATATAAGGCTGAGCGATTACCGCCGCGATCTCTCCCTTATGGGCCTCAAACACCTCCTGAAGCTGGTCAAAATCGTTCCAGTCCACGTAGAGGTTGTGCATTACGTCCTCTTCGATCACTCCCGCGTAGTCGATCTTTTGGGTCCAGGGGGATACGCCGTGATAGTAGCCCTTGAAGAATACGATCTTCTTCCGATGGGTGTAGGCACGGGCGGTCATAATGGCAAGGGTGGTCACATCGTTGCCGTTCTTGGCAAAGAAGGCCCAATCGGCGCTGGCCACAGTATCCACCAGCAGATCGGCAAAATCGATCATCTTGGTGTTGGGCAGCGTGGTGCAATCCGAGATCTCCCGTTGGCGTGCAGCGGCCTCGTCCACGTCGGGGTCGTGATAGCCCAGAATGTTGGGGCCATAGGCGCACATGTAGTCGATAAAGCGGTTTCCGTCCAGATCCCAGAGGTAGGTTCCCTGGGCGCGGGAGGAAAACAGAGGAAAGGCCTCTACGGGAATGTAGCAGCCCTCCGCCGGGCCCTGATGGCCATAGATCCCCGAAGGGATCACCTTGACTGCACGTTCAAAGGCCTCGCGGCTCTTGGGATATTCATTGATCTTATGCATGTTCATCACTCCTCTCATTGAAGGTACAGGGCAACCCGATCCAGGATCCGGTTCACGTTATCCACCTGGGAGACCATGCCGGCAATGCGCACATTCCCCATGCCCACGGCGGCGATGGCGTTGATCTTACCGTCAAAGAGATCTCTGGCGGTTTGGAAGCTATCAAAGATCATCTCGGAAAAGCTTTCCTCGGGAGCCTCGTGGAAGGCGGTGAGGTGGTGATCCTTGGCGCGGATGCCCACGGCCAGATCCTCTCCAATACCGATCTTTACCGTGCCGTTCACAATGTTGGAGGCCGAGAAGCGCCCCACCTTATCCCAGTTCCCCACCTCGGCAATGGCTCCGGCAATCACGTGGAGCATAAGGGTGGTAGAACGCTCGAAAAAATCGGGATCGTCCAGATCCTCGGGGGTGGGACGAAGGTACTTGGTAAGCAGATCGGTCAGCTTTTTAAAGGGCCCCAGCAAAAAACCCGCATGCCAAAAGCCGGCGGTGGGGATGGGGGTAACCGTGCCGTCGATCATGCCGTTGAATTTTTGACAGGAGGAAAAGGGGAGCTTGATGCTGCATTTTTCCACGCCCTCGGTCAGATCGGCGTAACCGTTTTCAAAGGACAGCGTGGCACTGGGGCCCTCCTTGACCGCAAAGCCAATGGAGATCTTCTTCTTTTTCACCAGTCGCCGTGCGGCAGGATCCAGCTCCAGCAGCGTGGGGATCGCGCCCAAAATTCCAAACAGGTTGCATTGCGCCAATACGCGTTCGTCTTTCATACATAACCTCTTTTCGTAGCAGATGATTCCTTGTTTTTGCAAACACTTCTTCATTTTCAATTATAGCAAAAAAAGAGAAAAAAAGCAATAGCTTTGGCGGATTTTCCCTTTCAAAAGACGAAAAAAACAAAAAAAGGGCTTCGTCCTTCCAACGAAGCCCTTTGAATAAAAGATTTGTTTACGGTTCCAGCATGGCCACGCGGCGCGCCCGCGCATAGGCCTGCAAAAAGAACTCCTCGGCGCTCCAGGAGGCGTACGCGTCATGGGTGTGCCGCCCGGGGTTATTCTTGCTTTTCAGCTCAAAGGTCAAGATCCCCTCATAGTTCTCCCGCCGCAGACGCGCCATGATCCCCGCCCAATCGGCAACGCCGTCAAAGGGGAGCATGTGGGCGTCATCGTGCCAGGTGATGTTGACCGTAGGATCGGTCCTGCCCATGTTATCGTTGAGGTGGGTGGCTACCAGCTTGCGCCCGTAGAGAGCGGGCATATCCTTGCCATCGTTATAGCAAAGCTCGTGCCCCGTATCCCAGCAAAAGCCAACGGCGGAGGAATCTCCCAGCCGCTCCATCAAGAGTGCCAGATATTCCTCCCCCTCCAGGTTTTCAAAAGCCACGCAAACGCCCAGGCGCTCGGCCTCCTCCACCAGAGTGGCGTACCGCCGCACCCCAAGCTCCGTGGGCGAGTGACGATCCATACCAATGATGGGATGGGTCACCATAATGGGAACTCCCACTCTTTTGCAATCCCGCAAGCAGGAAAGCAGCATGGAAAGATAGGCCTCTCCCGCCTCTCCCTCATCCTCCCAAAGGCAGGACACCTTGTGGAAGGGGGCGTGGATCGATTGATAGATCAACCCCTCCTTGGCAATGCTCTCCGCCCAGACATCCACGGGGGAATCCGGGCTCCATGAGGTGAAGCAGGCATCAAAGCCGGCCCGCGCGGCGTAAGTGATCATCCGCTCCACGGGCTCCTCATAGCCAACGGTCAGATTGATCCCCAGCAGTCGATTTCGTTTCATAGATTCTCCTTCATTCCTCCACTGTAATGGGCACGCAGAGAATGCTCTTGCGCTTGACCCCTTCGGCGTCGGGATAATAAAAATCGCTATAGAATAACAGGGCTTCGTTGTACCCCGTGGCCAGAATGGTGGGATTGTTCCCTGCTCCGTCCCACTCGTGGAACACGGGATCCTCGATGGGAATATTGGCCAGCGCACTCCGATCCCCGTTGGTCATGACCTCCAGCTCGCACCATTCCCGTCCGTGACCGTCGCTACAGCCGCTCACGTAGATGCCGGGACGGGCGTAGCAGACCAAGGTGGCGCCACATTCCAGATGACAGGTTCTTGGAAAGACCCCCACCGGGGCAAAGGGCACGGGCTTTGACCAGGTCACGCCCCCGTCGGTGGAACGTGCCAGGTACATGGGCGACCACTCGTAGCCTGTGGACGCCATCCACGCCGAGCGCATAAACCAAACGATGGAGCCGTCCTCCATAAAAGCGATGTCGCTGTCGCTGAAGCCGCCGCTCTGATAAGGATAGGTTTCACTTCCGTCAGCAGGATATTCCATGTTGGCGTAAAGGGAAAAGCTCTTTCCGTTGTCCTCGGAGCGAAAGATCTGCGCCGAGTAATAGGGGGAATAACGTCCCGTGGCGGGATCCAGATGTCCCTCCCCCGAATAACAGGTGATCCAGATGGCTCCGTCGGGGCCGATGCGCGGCTTGCCCTTAGGATAAATGGGCTTGAGAATGGGGGCTTTTCCTTTATCCTGATGTACCACCCGTGTGAGCATGGGCCACTCCAGCTTGGCGTATTCGATAACGGGTTCGGTCTGCCCCGCCTTCAAGCGGCAGACTTTCCACTCTTTTTTGGATAGGCTTGGAGGGAGGCGGTCGGCGTTGTAGGCACGGATCACCGTGCCGTTGAACCACGCGGTCACGCCGTCCTGTACGGGAATCGTTCCCTCCTCGGCAGGCTTGGAAAAATCGTAGCCGGGGGTCAGTTTATGGAAGGGTGTGAGTTTATAATCCGAGAGATCGGTGCCCGATTCGGGAGGAAAATAGATTCGATCCCCGTTGGGAAGCAACAAACCGCACGCGGAGCAGATCGAGGGCTCCGCCTCCTGCCAGGTCACTCCCCGATCTCGACTCTCAAACCAGCGCTGGGGAAGTCCAAAGGTCTTGATGTTATCTTCTTCCACATGCACCGATACCACCAGGCGATCGCCCAGATCGAAGGATTGAGGGAACTGATAGGGTCCCCACAGCTTTTCCTCGGGGCGGATGCCTTGCACGATCACCCGCTCTTTTCCCATGCGAAGCTTCATTGATTCGCTCCTCTCGAATGGAATTCTTAAACGCCCTCATTATAGCATGCCACCGAGGAAAAGTCAATACAAAAGACCGGGGTTCCGTATTGACAAAAAAGGAAAAAGGGCTTATAATATAAAAAAATGACCACGGAGGATCTCCCATGATTTCATCCCTTGCACAAAAGCTGTGCTTTCCCCAAGACGCCGTTTCCTACCTGTCCGAGTGCGATGGGCTCCTGAAACAGGATCCCAGAGCCACCGCCCTCCTGGACACCGCCATCCGTCAGATGTACGAGCAAGACGATAAGAGCTACATGGATCTGCTGGCCGAGATCGCCGAGATCACGGGCATTTCCCGCTACACCGTGGATATGCTGTTCTTTTTGTCCTGCGCCGCTCCCATGGGGGAGCTCTACCGCCAAAAAGGGATTGGGGAGGAGATCTACTGGAACACCCTCTCGGATCTGAAGAATAAGCTGCTGGAATGTAAGAGCCTGCACGGGATCTACGGCAACTTTACCAATCATTGGTTCCCCCGCTTCCTGCGCGCCGAGGCCTTTGCGCTGGGACGCTTGCAATACGAGCTCAAGCCCTTTCAGCTGGAGTCCTACGGGGATCTTTTGCGCCAGGGCGACGTGGTTTGCAACTGCCATATTCCCTCCAGCGGTCCCCTCTTGAAGGAGGACGTGCTGGAATCTCTAAAGCAGGCGCATCAGTTCTACAAGCCCTATCACAGAAACGGGATTCTACCCATCACCTGCCACTCCTGGCTGCTGTATCCCCCCGTAGCCGATCTTTTTGGCAAGGACTCCAATCTGGATCGCTTCTACCGCATTTTCGAGATCCTGGATCAGAAGCCCGACCCCGCAAACAAAAATTTTTGGCGGGTGTTTTCCCAAGAATTTTCCCCCGAGACCCTGCCCTCGGCTCCCGAGGGATCCTCTCTGCAACGCTCCATCAAGCAGTTTCTGCTCCGGGGAGGCTGCATGGGCAACAGTTGGGGCATGATCCTCTTTGACGGAGAAAAGATCCTGACCCAACGATAAAATTCTTGACAAATTCCCTCAAATGCGCTATAATAAAGGCGAGAACAAGAGAAAACGGAGGCATTGGATATGAACAAGATCATTACCATCGGCCGTGAATTTGGTAGCGGTGGCCGTGAGCTGGGCAAGCGTCTGGCCGACCATTTGAATATTGCTTACTACGATAAGGAGATTGTGGAAGAGATCTCCCGCCGTACTCAGCTGGCCGAGGGCTACGTGCGCCAGATCGTGGAGCAAAAGCCCGGCATTTACTTCCCCATCACCGTGGGACGTACCCTGCACACCTCCACCTCGGATTATATGGTCAAGCAGCAGACCTCGGTGTACACCGAGCAGGCCAACGTGCTGCGGGAAATGGCCGAAAAATCCGATTGCGTGATCGTTGGTCGCTGTGCCGACTACATCCTGAAGGATCACCATCCTCTGCGCATCTTCGTTTACGCCGACATGGAAAGCAAGATCCAGCGTTGCCGCCAAAAGGCCGAGGTCGAGGAGCATCTTACCGACAAGGAGCTGAAAAAGCTGATCCGAAAGGTGGACAAAAACCGTGCCCATTATTACGCCTACTACACGGGGCAAAAATGGGGACGCCACGCCAACTACGATCTTTGCATCAACACCTCTGCCCTGCCCGTAAAGGAATTTGCCGAGGCATTGGCAGGATTGATCCAGGGAATGGAATAATCATCAACAAAACAGAACGGCGTAGCCTGGGGCTACGCCGTTCTTCGCATTATTTTTTAAACATCACTTTCTCGCTGTTGAACAGCTTGGTAAGCACAAGCACGAGCCCCCCGGCTACACAGCAATTCACGATCATGGTAATGAGAATGTGAAGGGGCTGGTAGGAAAGGGAGAAGATCCCGCTGATACACTGCACGCTATTGTATACGGGAATAAAGTAGACCCACGTGGAGCTTGCGGCGCCAAACATGCCCGAAAGTCCCAGCAGGGTAACCAGGATCATCAGGGGCGAGATCATGCTACTGGCCTCCTTGACCGAGGCCGCCAGCGCCGAAAGAATGGAGATCAGGGACACGAACACCAAAATAGTGGTCAGGATCACCCCAAGGATCCAGGCGTAATCGCTCATCTGATAGATATTGGCGTCGATCATCCCGTCCATTTCTCCACCCATCAGATTGGGCAGAGCAAAAAGGACGCCAAAGAAGCTACAAAGTCCACTGAGCAGGGAGATGATGCTTAGAGCCAGGATCTTACCAATGGCCAACTCTCCGCGGCGAATGGGGGTTACCAGCAGGGTGGCAATAGTGCCACGCTCTTTTTCTCCCGCAATGGATTCGGGTGCCACCGCCATACAGCCCGAGAACATGAGCATCAACAGCAGCATGGGCATCAGCATGGAAAAGAGCATGCCCGTGGTATCCTCGGCCGAGGCCATATCGTAGGTCTTGGCGGGGTCGGCGTTTACGTCAAAGCGGTTGGCCAGCAGGGATTCATAGCTATCCAACAGCGCGGTAAACATAGCATAGGCGCTTGCCGAGGATGTGGACGCAGAGTTGTAGTAGATCTCTACGTTGGGAATCTCGAGAGCGGCAACACCTTCGTCAAAGTTCTCCGGAAAGACCACGTACAGATCCAACTCCTGGACCTTGACAGCATCCTCGGGATGGGTCAGATCCACCTCCTCCAGAGGCATTTGCGCGGCCTCAAGAAGACCTTCCACCGAGCTTGGCATATACTCTGCCTGGATCCGGTAGACCTGATCCTCCCCGGGCACAAGCCCCGACATCATCGCGTCTCCCATCAGGGTATAAAGCAGATAGATCAGCACGCCGGGCAGGAAAATGGCCAGGAGCATGCGTCGATCGCCAAAGAAGCGGAGCAGCTCCTTTTTCATAATGGTGAGAATATTGTTCTTCATTGTGCTCCACCGTCCTTCCCGTTCTCGTTGGCGAGGTAAAGATCAAAGAAGCGGTCCTCCAGGCTCTGACCGTTGCAAATCGTTTCCAGGGCGTCGCAGGCCACCATTTTTCCGTCGATGATGATCCCCACGCGATCGCAGATCTTTTCCACCAAACTAAAGATATGGGTGGAAACGATCACCGTTTTGCCCCGCTCCCGCAGCTCCAACAAAAAGTCAGTCACCACCTTGGCAGTAAGAACATCCAGGCCGTTGGTGGGCTCGTCGAAGATGATGACATCGGGATCGTGCACCACGGATATCACCAGGGATACCTTCTGCTTCATGCCCGTGGAGAGATTGCCCACCTTGACCTCGGCAAACTCGTTGATGGCGAACTTGCCGAACAGCTCGGCCTTGCGCGCGGCGGAGGCGGCGGGATCCACTACGTGGAGGTCGGCGAAAAAGTCAAAGAGGTAGTTTGGGGTGAAGAAATCCT
>JAEIGA010019725.1_pt1 | contig 10276 bp, 10 predicted proteins | sample 9270691 | NCBI WGS metagenome assembly JAEIGA01 (sample SAMN17057246, study PRJNA624740) | gut metagenome | biome: biome; isolation source: fecal sample | host: Bos grunniens | place: China: Xizang | collected 2019
CCTCCTCCGTCTTGTTCAATTATTAAACATTTGCTGTTCAGCGAGATAGAAAAAAGGCTAAAAAAAAGTTGCCAAAAGACTTGACAAAGGGGTATCTGCGGTGCTATATTTGTGCCGTAATCGCGTATGGCCATACCGTTACTACAATTACTAATCATTTAATATACAACATTATGGACAACACAACGAATGGCGTTGTGGGGGCTGTTACACCCCCTGCGCCACAAGAGAAGAAATCGCCGTGCATTATAGGCCCGTCGTTATCTCAAATTTTGAACGCCCACGAGGGCAAGGTTGATATCTCGTCGCTAACGCCCGAGGAGAGGGAGTGGTACGAGGGTTGCAAGCCGAAGTACGACCCCAAGGAGTTGACTGCGCGCTTTGAGCGCAATGAACTCTACCGCACGGTGCGACCGCACCTGATAGATGTAGAGGCCGAGATACCCGACCCTGTGCCGATACTATCGCGCTACGGCACGACTATCGCCTCGGAGGGCAATATCTCTGCCGTGGTAGGTGCAGCAAAGAGTAAGAAGACCTTTCTCTGCACCGCATTGGTAGGTGCAATGTTGAACGAGGAGGGTTCCATTGCTCCCTTCGCTATCACACCACGACGCGTGAATGTGCTGTGGGTAGATACCGAGCAGTCGCAGGTGCACGCACAGCGCGTAGCGAAGCGCATATTACGCCTTGCCAAGCGTGACGAGAATACGCCTTGTGAGGCTCTTAAAATGCTGACTCTACGCGAGATAGAGCCGAAAGAGCGTATGCAGATAGTAGAGAACTCCATAAAGCTCTTTCAGCCAAAGTTAGTAGTCGTTGACGGCATCAGCGACCTTATGTACAACAGCAACTGCATTGAGGAGAGCGATGCTGTTGTAGGCCGCTTGATGGCACTATCAACGGAGTTTAAGTGTCACATTATAAATGTGTTACACACTAACCCCAACAGCGACAAGGCGCGTGGGCATATAGGCTCAACGCTACAACGCAAGGTTGAGACTATGATATATGTCCACAAGGCGGGCGACTGCTCGGTCGTAGAACCGCAGTTCTGCCGTAACGAGGAGTTTAGCCCCTTCGCCTTTGCAATCAACGATGAGGGGCTACCCGAGGAGTGCGGTATGCCGAGCGATAGCAGCAATAACGACCTATGTGTCCAGGTTATGCAGGAGTATTTCCCGAATGGCGTGGAGCGTAGTGTACTGACTAACAAGCTGGTAGACCAACACGATTTGAGCCGTCCCCTGGCGAGTGTAAAGATAACGCGCGCCATCTCGCGCGGGCTACTAATTGCCGAGGATAACCAACTGCGACTACCGTAGCATTTCAGTATTTCACCATTTCACTCATTTCACGCATTTCAGTCATTTCACTCATTTCACGCATTTCACTGATTTCACTGATTTCACTCATTTCAGTCATTTCACCCCTGAAATGGTGAAATGGTGAAATGGGGGAGAGCGAGAGAATTTAGGGAAATTAAAGAATTTAGGGAGTTTAATGAGCCTCAAATCAACACTCGCTAAACTCCCTAAACTCGCTAAACTCCCTAATTTCACTAAAAAGCTAATGGCCAATGGCTAAAAGCCAAAAAAAATTGTCAGTGGACAATTTTTTTCCTATCTTTGTCGCTCTATAAAGAGCGAAAGGAGAATATGATAGATTGGCACATAGCACTTGTACTGCTCGGGTCGGGCATACTTGTCGGTATAATCAACACCCTCGCGGGGGGTGGCTCGATTATCACGATGACTATGTTTATGGCCTTCGGTCTGCCGATAGACATCTCCAACGGAACAAACCGCGTGGCGGTGCTGATGCAGAACCTCGCCTCGTCGGTGACCTTTATCCGCAAGAGGTCGTTTGACTTGAAGCACGGACTCCTGCTCTCCATTCCCGTCATCTTGGGTAACATCTTGGGTGCGGTGGTCGCCTCGGATATCAACGAGTTAATCTTCAAGATATGCTTCGGTGTCATCTTGGTTGTGATAATGGTATACCTTCTGATTGACAACCGACTCCGCCCAAGCGAGGGGCACAACATTGAAATCAAGCCGTTGCACTACATCATATTCTTCTTGATAGGCTTCTACGGCGGTTACATCTACATCGGCTTGGGTTACCTCATTCTAACGATTGCGCTCTGGCTGATGCGTATGGATATGGTTACGGCAAACGCCATCAAGGGTTTTGTGATTCTGCTCGCTACGCCATTCTCGTTGGCGGTATTTATGATTATGGGCGATGTAGATTACACCTTCGGTATCGTACACGGCGTGGGTAATATGGTCGGCGCGTTCCTTGCATCGCACTATATGAGCAATTGGGGCAAGAGTTTCATAAAGATATTTATGGCGGTAATCGTAGCAATCTGTCTCCTTGACCTTGTCGGGGTTATCTCGTTGCACAACATCTTCTACTCGTTGTTGGAGATTAGCACCCCAGGAGCGTATTGTGAGATTTAACGGAGAACGGAAAACGGAGAACGGAAAACTGAGTGGCGCAATGGTAGGAGATATAGGATATATAGGAGTTATAGGGTTTGCGCTATCCTATATTTCCTATAATTCCTATAATCCCTATCAAACCCGCAAAAAAAAGCTAATGGCCAAAAACAATGGAGGACAAAATTAAAATATCCGGTGCGAGGGTGCATAACCTCAAAAACATCGACCTTGAAATACCGCGTAACGCATTGGTCGTTATCACGGGTTTGTCGGGGTCGGGTAAGTCCTCGTTGGCCTTTGACACAATCTACGCCGAGGGTCAGCGTCGCTATATGGAGACCCTCTCAATGTACGCACGACAATATATCGGCACTATGGAGCGTCCCGATGTGGACAAAATTTCGGGGTTGTCGCCCGTGGTCGCCATTGAGCAGAAGACCACCAACCGCAACCCACGCTCTACCGTAGGTACGGTGACCGAGATTGCCGACTTCCTGCGACTCCTCTATGCGCGCGCCTCACGAGCCTACTCCCCCGCTACGGGCGAGGAGATGGTGCACTACTCCGACCAGCAGATTGCCGACCTCATCTTGCAGAGATACGAGGGTTGCAAGGTCGCCTTTCTTGCGCCGATTGTGCGCGAGCGCAAGGGACACTACCGCGACCTCTTTGAGCAGTTTATCCGCAAGGGCTACATCTACGCCCGCATTGACGGCACGATACGCGACTTCACGACGGGCTTACAGCTTGACCGCTACAAGACCCACTCCATAGAGTTGGTGGTGGATAGAATGGTCGCCAAGGAGGAGAACCGCGAGCGCATTATGACCTCGCTTCAAGAGGCTATGCGACAGGGCAAGGGGCAGATGGCGATACACGACTACGCGACGGGCGAGATGCGCCACTACTCGCGTCATCTGATGTGCCCAACCACGGGCATCGCCTTTGAGGACCCCGAGCCGTTCACCTTCTCGTTCAACTCGCCCAAGGGTGCTTGTCCGCGCTGTAACGGACTCGGCGAGGAGGCAATCTTTGATGTCAAGAGGGTTATTCCCGACGACAGCCTCTCGCTCCGCGAGGGTGGTGTTGCGCCTCTCGGCAAGGGGCGTGAGAACATCGTCTTTGCGATGATGGAGGCTCTCGGCACACGATATGGCTTTACGACCGACGACCCTATCCGCGAAATCTCGGAGGAGGGTGTAAAGGCTATCCTCTACGGCGACGATGAGCCACTGATGGTTGATGTGGCCGACTTCTCGCTCGGGCGAGGCAAGCAGATGCGCTCGTGGGAGGGCGTAGCCGAGTATATCAACTCCACCTTGGAGGAGGAGAACTCCCGCAAGGGCGACAAGTGGCGCGAGCAGTTTATCGCCTACCGCAAATGCTCCTTGTGTGGTGGCACACGCCTCAAAGAGGAGGCACTCCACTTCAAGGTCGCCGACAAGAGTATAGCCGAACTCTCGGCGATGTCAATCTCGCAACTCCGCACTTGGTTTGACACGGTTGAGGAGCAGATGACCGAGAAGGAGCAGCGTATCGCGCACGAAATCATCAAAGAGATACGCGAGCGACTGCGCTTCCTGACCGATGTCGGGTTGGGTTACCTCTCGCTTGGTCGTGCTTCGCGCACCCTCTCGGGCGGAGAGAGCCAGCGCATACGCCTTGCGACACAGATAGGCTCAAAGCTTGTGAATGTACTCTATATCCTTGATGAGCCGAGTATCGGACTCCACCAACGCGATAACGAGCGACTCATCAAGACCTTGCAGGCACTCCGCGATGCGGGCAACTCGGTGATTGTCGTGGAGCACGACGAGGATATGATGCGCGGTGCCGACTACATCGTGGATATTGGCCCGAAGGCTGGTCGCAGAGGAGGCCATATCGTCGCACAAGGCACCTTTGACGATATCCTCCGAGGCGAGGGCTACACAGCCGACTACCTCTCGGGTCGTCGCTCAATAGATGTTCCGACCACCCTCCGCGAGGGCAACGGCAAGAGCATCGTCATTCGCGGTGCGAGGGGCAACAACCTCAAAAATATAGATGTTGAGTTCCCACTCGGCAAACTCATCTGCGTTACGGGCGTGAGTGGCTCGGGCAAATCGTCGCTCATCAACGGAACGCTTGTACCCGTAATCTCGCGCAAGTTATACCGCTCCTACACCCGCACACTTGACTGCGATGCGGTGGAGGGGTTGGAGAATATAGATAAGCTCGTGGTGGTAGACCAGTCGCCTATCGGTCGTACCCCACGCTCAAACCCTGCCACCTACTCCGATGTCTTCTCGGATATACGCAAACTCTTTGAGATGACCCCCGACGCCAAGGCCAAAGGCTTCAAGGCGGGACGCTTCTCGTTCAATGTCAAGGGTGGTCGCTGCGAGGAGTGTCGCGGTGCGGGAGTGCAGACTATAGAGATGAACTTCCTGCCCGATGTCTATGTCAAGTGCAAGGCGTGCGGAGGCAACCGCTACAACAAGGAGACCTTGGAGGTGCGCTATAAGGGCAAGAGTATCAACGATATACTTGAAATGACGGTCAACATCGCCGTAGACTTCTTTGAGGCGATACCCGCCATACACCAGAAGCTCAAAGCGATTCAGGATGTCGGCTTGGGCTACCTCACACTCGGACAGCCCTGCACTACCCTCTCGGGCGGAGAGAGCCAGCGCATAAAACTCTCGGCCGAGCTATCCCGACGCGATACGGGGCGCACGCTCTATATCCTTGACGAGCCGACGACGGGCTTGCACTTTGAGGATATACGCCGACTGATTGAGGTGCTGAACAAGTTGGTGGATAAGGGGAATACGGTGGTTGTCATTGAGCATAACCTGGATGTTGTGAAGGTTGCCGACCACATCATTGACCTCGGCCCCGAAGGGGGAGAGGAGGGCGGAGAGCTCCTCGTCAGCGGAACTCCACAAGAGGTTGCCGCCTGCGAGAAGAGCTATACGGCACACTATCTGCAACGCCTGCACAAGAAAAATTGAAAATTAAATCTTATCTTTGCCACGACAAAAGAGAATATAGTATGAAAATTGGCGAAATACAACGCTTGCGAGTAGCGCGAGTATCGGAGTTCGGCCTCTACCTGGCCGACGAGGAGGGCAACGAGGTGTTGCTCCCAAACCGCTATGTGTCGCTCACGCAGAGGGTTGATGACGAGGTGGAGGTCTTCGTCTATCACGACTCCGAAGACCGCATCGTCGCAACCACCGAGACCCCAAAGATTACGGCAGGCAAGTGCGCCTACCTCAAAGTCGTGGACAAGAATATCCACGGCGCATTCCTTGATTGGGGCATCACGGGCAAGGATCTGTTCCTCCCGAACCGCAACCAGCAGGGTGGCGTAGTCGTAGGCTCGTACAAGGCCGTATACCTCTATGTAGACAACATTACCGACCGCTGTGTGGCAACCTCCAAGTTGAAGCCGTATGTCAATAACGAGGATATAATTACGCTCTCACCACGCCAAAAGGTGGAGGCGTTAATTGTATCCGAGAGTGAGATTGGCTATCGCGCGATTGTGGAGAACCGCCATTGGGGAATGATATACAAGAATCAAATCTTCCGCGAGGTGCATCTCGGCGACAAGGTTGAGGCCTATGTCAGCCGTATCACCGACGACAACCGCGTTGATTTATCGTTGCAGCAGAAGGGCTTCGCGCAGGTCAAGGACTCGGCCGAGGTGTTGTACGAGGCGATTGTTGAGGCAGGAGGCTCGCTCGCACTTACGGACAACAGCACCCCCGAAGAGATTAAGGAGCGACTCGGAATGAGCAAGAAGTTATTCAAACGCTCCCTCGGAGTCCTGATGAGCCACGGAAGGGTAACTTGCACGGAGAGTGCAATACAAATTGAGAAAATGCAAAATGCAGAATGCAAAATGCAAAATTAGTTTTCCGTTTTCAGTTTTCCGTTAATTCCACTCCTATCTCCTATCTCCTATCTCCTAACTAAAAACAAACTATGTCAAAACTTGCAACCGCAGAGCGAGTATCGCTCGAAAAGTCAGATAACTATCTCTTCCAGCGTTCGGTGTTGGCCTATCACTACGCCGCCGAGTTGGTGGAGGGTGACATCTTGGAGGTGGGTACAGGTATGGGCTATGGCGTGGAGGTCATCGCCCCAAAGGCCACACGCTTCATATCCATTGACAAGGATCTGCCCGAGCAGATAAACCAACTCGCAAATGTTGAATACTACGATATGGAGGTGCCACCGATTGAGTTTGAGAACTGCTCGTTTGATGCGGTGGTGTCGTTCCAGGTGATTGAGCATATTGACGAGGATATAGAGTTCGTGCGCGAGGTGGCACGCGTGCTTCGCCCTGGTGGCAAGTTCGTTGTCTCAACGCCCAACGCCCCGATGTCGCTCACACGCAACCCTTGGCATATCCGCGAGTACAACGCCGACGAGTTACGCAACCTCTTGGAGTGCCACTTTACGAAGGTTGAGGCCTACGGCGTAGTCGGCAACGAGAAGGTTATGGAGTACTACCGCAAGAACCGCCAGAGCGTGCAACGCATTGCGCGATTTGACATCTTTGACTTCCAGCACCGCCTGCCGCGCAAACTGCTCCAACTCCCATACGATATCCTAAATCGCTTAAACCGCCGTCTGCTCCACAAGCGCAACACCTCGCTCACGGAGTCAATCGCGATGACGGACTACTCTATCGTGCCATACGAGGCAGGTATGGAGTGCTTTGATTTGCTCTTCGTAGCGACGAAGTAGCCTTTGCACGATATTTGCCATAGGTCGTAAAGGACTAAAATTTACGACTTATGAAGTACAAAATTGTAATTGCAACGACTCTGTTGCTGACGGTTGGTATCTGCATCATCGGATACACGCAATCCTCCTCCAAGCCCTCCACAAGGGCGCAACAACGCGAACAGCGACACATTGAGCGCGAGAAGCGACGCGCCACACGACAAGCCGAGTACGAGAAGTATATTGACTCCATCGTGCTTGCCCGCAACTTCCAATTCTCGCCACAATCTATGGAGCAGCAACCCGCTGGCAATGTGCGACTGCTCAACAACCCCAACTTTGAGCTGTCGGTATGGGGCAGTGAGGTTGATATCTTCCTACCCTACATCAAGGGGGTAACACCACCCTACTATACCGTGATGCTCAACTACACCCTCCCCGAGGTGTCGCGCTATGTCACCGAGCAGACACAGGAGGGGTGGCTCGTAACATTCTCGTCGTCGCTCTTTTCAGGCTCGGACTACGACTTCACATTGGAGATATACCCCGCAACGGGCAGTGCTACGCTCACGATAGGCTCGTCGTGGTACCCCGATGTGCAGTATAGCGGTGCCATATCGGGTCTTAACTAACACGCAGAGCCTATGAGATATACTATTCTATCTGCAATGTTGCTCTTCGGCGTAGCCGCATACGCCCAAGATACGCCCTCTGCGACACCCACCGCAACGGGTAACCACCAAAGCGCAAAGATGCGACGCGAGGCTCGCAAGGCGGCCTTCTCGGCCAATATCAGCCGCCTGATAGAGTCGCGGAGCTATATCTTTCGCCCAATCACGATGCAGAACATCGTCTCGGGCAACACGCACAACATCTTCGCCTACTACCTCTATGTGGACGTTGATGGCGATAGGCTGACGATGCACCTACCCGTAGAGTTCACCTCGTTCGTCATCAGCACGGTAAATCTTGATGCCTACACCGAGGAGTACAAGGCGACGCTGACCGACGGGAATTGGCGGATAACCTTCTCGTTTATGAATGGCGCAGAGAGGTGGTTTGCCGAGTACTTCATCTCCACCATTACAGGACAAGCACGCCTCGCCCTCGTAACCCCCAACGGCGTGATGCGCTACCTCGGAACAATAGAAAAGGCGTCTCAACATTGAGACACCTTTTATTTTTTTTATTTTCTATATGAAGTTGTATAACAAGAGCTAATTTTAGGCTTGCGTAGCCCGAAAAAGCGCAGTTTACTTGGCGTAAATGAGCATTTTGAGGGCAAGCGTAACGACAAAGTAGCCTTGTTATACGGCTTCTTCCTTTACAGTTAGTAGACGCGGTATGTTACACCCAACCAAATTTCCGCCGACCGCTGCGAGCCACGGCACAATATAACCCACTGCCGAGCCATCTGCTACAAGCCAATCAACACCATAGTAGAAGATGTCGGCTACGCAGTGCGGAAGACCACACAAGATAAAGGTCGGCACTCCAAGTGCCACCGTTGCCCACTTGTTCTCGCGACCATAGCGCACAGCAATCTCCATAATAAAGCCTGTGCCGATGGCGCGTACAAATATCTGCCACCACGGGCTTGCCTCCCTATCGGCCACAATGCCCGCAATCACGCCCATAAACTTCTCGGCCACAGCCTCGCTTGACACCGATGCAATCAGCGCAACCACCATCACGCCAACCCAATTGCCAGCCAAGATATAGAACAATCGTCCCCAATCTTTGGCCTCGCGCCACGCAAACGAGCCTGCATAGCCCGTATATAGAGCCCACTTGCCGTAGAGAACGCCAAACAGACCAAAGGCAAACAACACCGCGCCAGCGACTCCGCCCACCATTGAGTAGACAAAGCCACCGCACCCGATAAGCATACCTGCGGCGATGGAGCGTTTCGTAAGATTAACCATTATATATAGGTAGTCAATAGTTTCGCATTACCGCTCAACACGACCTCGTTAGCCGAGGCGGGTATCAGCACAACCTCGCCCGCCGAGAGCGTCTCCTTCTCGCCCTCCATATCAAGCGACACTTCGCCCTCCAAGCAGATATAGATGGTGAAGGAGTCGCGCTCAACATAGGATAGCTCGGCAACGCCTTCAACCTCCAACATTGAGGTCGTGAAGTGGTCGCACTTGACAATCTCCACCTCCTCGTTGCGCTTCGCCTCGTAAGGACGCACACACTCGGCAACGCCCGACTCAAAGTCTATCGCATCAACCGCCAACGCCGTATGCAACTCGCGCGAGTTACCCTCGGTATCAACTCTATTCCAGTCAAAGATACGATATGTGACATCGGAAGTCTGTTGTATCTCAATGATATTCAAGCCTTTACCAAGAGCGTGTACCGTACCCGCAGGGATAAAATAGACATCGCCCTGCGTCACGGGAACGCGTTGCAGAATATCGGCCACCGTACCCTCGGCAACCGCCTTGATATACTCCTCGCGAGTGATATCCTTGCGCTTGAAGCCGAGATAGATTGCCGCACCCTCCTCCGCGTCGGCAACATACCACATCTCGGTCTTGCCGAAGGAGTCGTGTCGCTCGGCCGCCAACTCGTCGTCAGGGTGTACCTGAACCGACAGGGTGTCGTTGCAGTCCAAGTTCTTAATCAGCAACGGGAACTCCAAACCGAAGGTGTCAAAGACCTCCTCGCCCACGATATCGCCCATATAGACCTCTATAATCTCTTGGAGGTTGTTGCCCTTCAAGAAGCCGTTGGCAACCTTTGAGATTGAGCCCTTCACGCACGACAAGTCCCAGCTCTCGCCGTAGCACTTATCCTTATCTATGGTGCGCGGAAGTTGTCCCTTCTTTATCTCTAACAGCCTTTTACCGCCCCATAGGTTCTCTTTGAGTTGGGGCTTAAACTTTATTGGATACATATCTCTATTTGAATAAATTCTCTACCTTCTCAACAACATCTTTCTCGTCAGGGTTGAGTGGGAATACGAGGCTTGGCGTAAGGTGGAATATCTCCTTACCCTCCTTGTAGCGAGCCTCACCACCGCCTGTAATGTTGAGCATCACCGTCGCGCTCTTCTCAATGCGACCCGCCTCTACCTCCTTGATGAGGGTTGCCAA
>JAEIGA010019726.1_pt1 | contig 10275 bp, 10 predicted proteins | sample 9270691 | NCBI WGS metagenome assembly JAEIGA01 (sample SAMN17057246, study PRJNA624740) | gut metagenome | biome: biome; isolation source: fecal sample | host: Bos grunniens | place: China: Xizang | collected 2019
AAGCACATTCCCGACGGCTACGACGATGACACGCGCCCCGACGGTGCAAGTGTAACGCTTAACAATGGGCGTGGCACTTTGGTATGGTCTGTTATTACTAAGACTTGGAATAAGGTATGAACTACGTCATAGAAAAGCATATCACGAAAAAGTACGAGGTAATGGATATTGCGCGTTTCTTGAAGTACGCTACATTTGTAGGTGGTCTAAAGGGGATGCGCAATACCCCAAAGACGTGCTTTCGTTGCGGCCATAAGTTCACCGATGACGAATATACATACCTTGGTGTAGTTAAAGGTGATAATAACCGTATTTTTTGCAAGTCATGTGCCGAGCATATTGCATCTATTATTGGCAAAGAAAAGTTAAGTGAGTTATGTTAGATAGCGAAACAAAAACGTTGAACAAAATATAAACAATAAATATATGGAACTCGACAAGATTTATAACGAGGATTGTTTAAAGACGATGCAGTCTTTACATGATATTGATTGTGTACTAACTTCGCCGCCTTACAATACAAGCCGCAAGGGTGCGACAGATTTAAGCACGCACCAATGCAGATATGAGGCATACGACGACACAATGACCGACGAAGAATATATTGATTGGACTATTAATCTCTTTAGTGGTTTTGATAAGATATTAAGAACTGACGGTTGTGTTCTTTATAATCTGTCGTATTCTTCTGAGAATACTTGGCTGTTGTGGAACTTGGTGGCAGATATACAAAAGAGAACAAATTTCATGGTTGCTGATTGTATTGTATGGAAGAAAAAGTCTGCTCTACCCAACAATGTTAGTCCAAACAAACTGACAAGGATATGCGAGTTCGTGTTTGTATTTTGCAGAAAAAGTGAATTTTCGTCTTTTAAGTGTTATAAAGGTGTAACATCTACAAGAGAAAAGACTGGGCAGACCATGTACGGGAATGTTTTTAATTTTATCGAAGCCCCCAATAACGATGAGAATTGCCCAATACATAAAGCGGCTTATTCCACGTTGCTATGCCGCAAACTACTGTTGCTATATACGCAAAAGGGAGATACAATATACGACCCGTTCATGGGTACTGGTACTACGGCAGTGGCCTGCGCAAAGGAGAGCCAAAAATATATAGGCAGCGAGATTAGCCAGCGGTATTGCGATTGGGCAAACAATAGAATCTTTAACGAAACAAGGCAATTATCATTATTTGATTAGTCATGGATATTCAAGAGATTAGGCGTTGGCAAAGTATATTCAAGCGACCAGATGAATTGTTTGAAATACGCATACTTGGTGATAGGACTTGGAGCGGTTATTTCTATGATATAGAAACGGCTATTAAGGCTCTTGAACCGTTCGATAATGCCAATATATACTACTCTATCAATGAAGTAAAGAAAGCGTGTGCAAGTCGCGACCAATTTAATTGCTTTAAGCAAGTTAAGGGGACAGCAACGAGCAAGCAAGACATTGAGCATCGTTGGTGGTTGCCTATTGACGTTGATTGCGAACGTCCAAGCGGAGTTTCATCTACGAACGAAGAAAAGGCAAAGGCTCATAAGAAAGCGCAAGATGTTTTTGTTTTCTTGCGTGATAACAAGTTTGCCACACCAATTGTTTGTGATTCGTCAAGCGGGTATCATATCTTATATCCTATCGATATGGATAATACGCAAGAAAGCGAAGATTGTATAAAAGCGTTTCTTGAAATTCTTGCGAACAACTTTACGGACGAGAGCGTAAAGATAGATACCGTATTACATGATGCAAACCGAATATTGCGATTGTCTGGAACCTACGGGCGCAAAGGCCGTTCTACCGATGAAAGACCTCACCGTCTGGCTAAGATACTTTCCGTACCAAGCGAAATAAAGCGTATGGGTATTGAACAAATCAAGGCTTTTAACGCAAAATACGCCATTAAGGTAGAACAACCACAAAGACGGCAATTTCAAGGTTCACAAAACGAACAATTCAATCTAAGGGATTTTATTGCAAAACACGGCATTAAAGTCGCAAAGGAAATACCTATTAGTGGTGGTGGTACAAAGTTTGTGCTTGAAGAATGCCCGTTCGACCCACAACACAAAGCACCCGATTCCGCTTTGTTTGAAATGCCAAATGGTAGTATTGCATTCAAATGTTTCCACAATTCTTGTTCGCAATATGATTGGCGTGCATTTAGGTTGCATTTCGACCCACACGCTTACGACCACGAAAACGAGTCAAGACAACAATATCACCAACAACAAGCGTTTCAACAAAAGACATACACACCACAAAAAAAGTACGAGGTTAAAGAAGAACTGCCTGAACTTGGAGAAAAATGGTTATCCATGTCATCTATACAAAAAGTGGATTTGTCAAAGTTGGAACATTATGCTACTGGCTTTGCTGAACTTGACAAGAACATAATCGGTCTTTATATGTCCGAAGTAACCATATTATCGGGTAGTAACGCAAGCGGTAAATCATCATGGTTGAATACATTATTGCTAAATATAATACAACAAGGAGCAAAGGTTGCGCTATGGTCAGGAGAATTACGTCCAGACATTCTTAAAACGTGGGTGCAAATGGTTGCGGCAGGTAAGAATAACCTACGCCAATCAACGTATGGTGATGGTAAATATTATGTTCCGAACAATATAGCGGAACGCATAGACCGTTGGCTCGACGGAAAGTTTTTCTTGTATAATAACGAATACGGGAACTCATGGCAGCAAATCTTTCACGATATGGAATTGTTGTTAAAGGCTGGTGTAAAAGTATTTGCTTTGGATAACTTGTTTAGCCTTGATATTGACATTCTTGATGGTGATAAGAACAGCAAACAACGTGGATTGATTTTACAAATAAAGGACTTCGCGAAAAAGAACCAAGTCCACATTATATTGGTTGCACACCCCAGGAAAGTGACCACGTTCCTTAGAAAAAACGATATAAGCGGAACATCTGATTTGCAAAATGCGGTTGATAAAATATTCATAATCCATCGTGTTAATAATGACTTTTTCCGTGCTGGTGCGGAGTTTTTCGGGCAAAGTGAAATCCAACGTTTCCAAGTTTTCGGAAATGTCGTTGAAGTGTGTAAAGAAAGACTTTATGGTGTTGTTGACCTTATGGTAGGTATGCAATATGAAATCGAAAGCCGCCGTTTCAAGAATGACGTAAACGAAAACGTGCAATATGGATGGGAAATAGAACCTACACAAAGCACCATGACGTTTAATGAACCGCCAAAGCCGCCATATAATGCCGATTGGAACTACCGTAACGACGATGCAAACAACGATATGCCGTTTGGTGCGCCGTCGGACGATGCAGCACCGTTTTAGTATTGAGTTTTAATGTAAAATAATTATGAAAACATTTAAGGATTTGCAAGAAATGCAAGGTTGGTCACTTGACCAAAAGGTGTTTCACACAATAGAGGTTGTTGAAACATTTATGTCACAAACTGGGGGGGGGGGGTAAAATAGACCCTCTTAAATTCTATGTATCATTTAGCGGCGGTGTGGATAGTCTTGTATTATTACACATTTGCCGCCGTTTTATTGATAAGGATTTACTTGCTGTGTATTGTCAAACAGGACAAGAATGGAGTGAAATATCAAAGTTCGTAAAGACGTTTGACAACGTTGAAATAATACGTCCTAAGTACACAGCAAAACAAATTGTAGAAAAATACGGTTTTCCTCTTGTGTCAAAAGAAGTATCTGAATATGTTTACGAAGCAAGAACCGCAAAAGAAGGCTCGAAATTAAAAGAAAAAAGATTAGGATTGTTGGGTAACGAATTTGCTATACCTAAAAGATGGCTCTATTTAGTGAATACCGATTTTCAAATATCTCATCTTTGTTGTCATTACTTAAAAAAAGAACCGTTTCATCGTTATGAAAAAGAAACTGATAGAAAACCTATAATAGGCATAACGGCAGAGGAAAGTCTTTTGCGTACAACGGAATGGATAAAACGTGGTGGTTGCAATTCTTTTAGCGGACGTGTCGCAAGTTATCCGATGTCTATATGGAAATCACAAGATGTTTGGGATTACATTAAGCGCGAAAACATACAATATTGTAGTATTTATGATAAATTATTACGCAAACAAACTGGGTGTGTTATGTGTGGTTTTGGTGCGCATTTAAGTAACGACAAGTTAAAAGCATTATTGCAAATACATCCTAAAATGTATGATTGGATGATGAAACTTGAGAACAACGGTGTTACATATAGAAAAGCACTAAAACGTGTTGGTGTTGAATTACCAGATGAATATCCAGACTTGTTTAACGATTGATGACATAATAAAACTTAAAAGATAGTGTGAAATTTGGAATATTCAAAAATTAGCACTATCTTTGCACCGAATTTCAAATAATAATTAGTTTATTCACTTATTAAAAACAAAACATTTATGAAAACGACAAAGAATTTTAAGGCACTTGAAAATGTGCTTAACGACTGTTCAAACATGGGTGATACGCTTTTCGCCATTTATGGTGTCAAGGGCGCATCGGAAAGCAAGAAAGGTGGCCAACTGGTTTTCACTGGCGACCCAAAGATAATTGCCAACGGAATGGTGCAAATCATTCGCAAGTCTTTGTCCTATGATGCCGATAAGGGTAGCATTGCAATTGCAAACGCATTGTTGAACGCTATCGTCAACGTGCTTACACCGAAAGACTCTATCTCGTTGCAGTTCGCGGAACTTTTGAAAGATGCCATTGATACTGCGGCCAAGCGTCGCTTTGGCAAGAAGATGGCCAAGAAAATCAAGGAACGTGCCGACGAGTCAATTCCTGCACGTCCCGACGAGTTCGACCCCAAATCAAAGGATTGCCAAGAGTGCGAGGACTTTGCCGATTGTCTTATGCGAGCACCTATCCACCAAGCCGAAAAGCACGGAATCGGTATGATTACCATTCCAACCAACGGCAAGGGCAAGGCGCGTCAGACTAAGAAGGCCAACAAGAAAGACGAAAAGTAAGTATTTGACATGGATATGCCGAAACTATACATTAAAAACGAAAAAGGCCGTTACGAAAGGTGGCGCGAACCAGAGCCGCCTTTCGATAATGCTTTATACCGTAAATATGTCTATGGAAAAAAGGTGTATTACAAGCCCGTTTCCATGTCAATTGAAAAAGACTTGGATGAAGGCGTTTGGGTAATCACTAAGCATCTATATGGCAAGAACTATTCTACTGGCCGCTATCTTCGAGACTGTTTCATGTGCCAAAAGGCCAGCGACATCCAAGAAACACCATTATCAAAACTTGGAGGCATGGATAAACTTGCCGACTGGCTTTCAAACAATTGGGATAAGTTGCCAAAGAACACGTCGCAATACGACTTTTGCCGTGCCATTGTAGGCTTGTTATTCCAATACGAAAAGAAAGACGATGGAAACAAATAGCGTTTCGATACTTCCCGAAAAAGCGAAAGAAAGCCACGAGAACGGCTTAATTCGTTAAGGGTGGATAAGTTGGCCACGATGAATATAAAAACGCAACAGAAACGACGAGAATAGCGAAATTTGAAAGATTACGGCGAAATATGGCAAGTTTTGAATGTATTGGATTTATATCACAGATGGTTTATCGTCCAGATTCCATGTTTTTGATACTTGACGAATACCATAAAGGGTATAAAAAAAACGATGGAACTATTGTTGATGATAAGTATGTAACCTTTAAAGTTATATACAAACCATATTTTAAAAAATTTATCTCAGAGCATTTTTCAAAAGGTATGCTTGTAAAAGTAAAAGGAGAAGTTTTTCCTTATGCAATTGAGCATGGCGAAATAAAAGAAGGAGTGTCATTTATAGGAGAAACATGTAACCTATATAGTTTTCCAAGATATAACGTGAAACAAGAAAACAAGATGATTAAGGAAAGCCAAATGCACGATACCGCGACACCCAATCTTGATGAATACAACAAACCCGATTTTTAATTTCTACTATTGTAGATTACTATTGTAGATGTGTTATATAACCCAAATATTTAACTTAAAAAATTACGTAATTATGAGTTCAAAAACAAGCATGGAGCAAACCATTCAAACACTCAAAGGCGACAACCAAGAATTGATGAAGGAAAACGCCTCGTTGAAACGTCAAATCGGTGGCTTTAAGTCATCAAACGCTCGTTACAAACAACAAGCAAACAATGATGCGCTGTATATTAAACATCTTCAAAAAGAAAATAATAGTCTAACAAAAGATATAGAAGTTTTGCAAAACGAAATTGGCAAGACAAAAAATCATGCAAAAGAGGCCGACGAATTGAACGAAAAGAAAGCCGAACGAATCGCAAGCCTTAACGCAACCGTTGGGGAAAAAGACCGCGTGATTGCTGGCCTTCAATCACAAATCGCCGAACTTAACAATCGCATCGCCAACAACGAAAAGAACATTCAAGACCTTGTTGGTGAGCGTGACGTTGCCATCGCAAACTATGACTATGTTTGCGGGTTGCCTTGGTATCAAAGAATGTTCTTCAAAGGCAAGTAAAATCTTTGTTGTTAAAATTGCCATAAATGTTAAGTGGTCACTATCCTCGCGGACGGTGGCCACTTTTCTTTTCGCTTTTGTTTGTTTGGAATCTGAATTTTACGCAAAAAGAAATTTAGAAAGATGTTAAACCGAGAAATCTTATGTCGTGGGTGCGTCAAGACAATGCAAGGTAATAGTACCCATCATGTATGAATCACTACCCCTACCAAGTTTCTGTACCGTGGGCTTGTATTCTTTTAAGCAAACACAATGTACATACTTGTTACCCATGTAAGCGGATTTTATCCACACGTCAGAATTGGTCATGTAGTTTACAAAGCCGTCATGTTGCGTCAATACGTTAATCGTTGACGAAGCGTATTTTTGCTTAACGATAAACGTGATTTCAATATCTGTGTTCTCGCGGATAACGACTGGGTTATTGCTACCGTCTAAAGTTGTAATCAAGAAATCCTCCGCTTGGTTGTTCACCCATTGCGCCGTATAGACGTTCACGGGCTTTCCCTTTGCATTGAAACCATCGACTTTCAACACGGCCACGCCGTCAAACAACGTGGTAATATCCGCGAAAGTACCGCTTTCCGTATTTTTAGCGTAATAACGCCCACTTGATTTATTTGCCATAGCCCCTATTATAGTTTTAATTGTTTATCGAACACTTTAACATCGGCAAGGCAATACTTTCCAAGTTCAACTTGTGCCTTATCCGAATATTTGTATATTACTACCTTGCTATCCTCATCGGCATCGTCAATCGTGACCTTGCTATCATCAAACAAATAGATGTGCGGACAATTATAGCCGTCACACGTGATATGAATTGTAGAACTATTACTAACGTAAAGTATAGGACACTTTGTTTTTGGTATTGTTACATCTACATTATCACACCAAAGGAATTGCGCAACGTCTGACACTATTTTAAAGCCCGTAGGTGCGTCAACATACATTGCATAGGAAAACCCCTTAACGTTGTCGCAATCGTTGAAAATACGGCCGTTTATGTAGTCAGAAAATTCGCGTTTGCAATAATCTTTTGTCAACCCTTTGCCTCGATAACAAAAATCAGCAAAGTATGGGGCAGATTGTTGCATTAGCACCAATCGCATTAGCTTTTCTTTGTCATCATGGCAAGCCCCCCACATATTTGACCATTCCTTACACAGATTAGCCAAAAGAGCATTTTTGCGAAAATACAACATTTCATCCATAATTAAAAATAGTTTAATATTGCATTGTATATTTTTCTTGAAATATTTTAATGTCTTTTATGAGTTAAGTTCTACGACGATAGCGCGTCCGCTTGGATTAAGCACACCTGTCAAAATCGACTCAATGTTTTGTTGCACTTGGTATGATTGTTGTAATTGCAAAAGCATTTGCGACAAAGTACCCAATTGCACATCAAGGTCGAAATTGTTAAGATGGTCGCGGATTTCTTGCAAATATTCGGTTTGAGCATATACCTGTTGTGACATACCGTTTAGCATTGCTTCAAGCGCACCAGCGGTATCTTCCGTAATTCCTTGAATACCCTGTTGAAGCGCGCTGAGTTGCGTTTCAGAACTTTCTCCAAACTTGTAGTATTCACCAAGGATATTCTTTAACTTTTCACCAAGTTCAGGCATCACTTTGGTTACACGTTCCATAATGTAGTCAACATCAGAACCAGTAAATGCCGATGCCGCATCAAGACGCTTCTGAGCCGCATCAGCCTCTTTCTGTGCCGCTTTTCTGTATTCTTCAACTTCTTCGCTTGTAACGCGAGGAATACGTTCTAACATTTCCAAACCGCTAAGACCTTCACTTCTTGCAATTTCTAATTTTGCTTGTTCGCTATCTATCTGAGCACGCCTTACTGCTTCGTTTTGTAGTTTTGCATATTCGTTTGCTTCAAACTTTGAGCGGTCGTTAATCCTTTTGTCTAAGTCTTCCCAAATAGCATCAAGGTATTGCGAAACAACACGGCTGACAATAGACTTCATAATCATATTGTCAATCATTTCGTCAAACTTGTCGCTGAACACCTTCATGTAGTCTTCGCCTTGCTTGAAAGCATCAATCATTGAAGAAACAAGATTCTCTGCAAAACCTGCAACATCAGTACCCATAAGGTCATCAACAAGTTCTGTGTAGCCGTTCTTTATTTCATAGAACAATTCTTTGTACTGTTTCTGCAAGTCAATGATTTTATCTTCATCTCTATTCTTTGAAGAACGCGACTTTTCAAGTTGTATCTGACGCTGTATCTCGGCAAGTTGCAACTCTTTGTTTGCCAAAGTCGCCTGCCGCACACCAATAACAGCAGTTCCCATTGCCCTGTTTACAGCTTGTTCAAGGTCTATATATGCAAGTTCAAGCTGCCTAACGGCAAGTTCGCTATCCTTGATTTGTTCGGTAATCTTTTCGTTGCTTGCGCTTGACAATACTTGAATAAGGCTTGTGGCGACGCCAGCGACAGCACCTATGATAGCACCGTAGCCACCACCGATTTGTGCGCCAACAGCAGCGCCATGACCGCCTTTTTCAAGCACCGTGAACACATCGTTCATAGCCGTTTTGTCAACGCCGTCGATAGCCTTTGCCAAATCGTCAAACACACCAATTGCGGATTGTACAGCACCAATAGTTTCTTGGATAGAGGACACCCACTTTGTTGCGTCGATATTTTGGGTTTTGGCTTGCAATTCCTTTAGTTTACGCCACCTTTCCATTAGGCTTTGTAACTTCTTTTCTTGTGAGTCGCTCCAATTTCCCCTTGTTTGTTGGCTATACAAGCTGTTAAGTTGCTTTTCCACGTCATTGATTTCGGTTTGGTAGTTCAAGAAATCTTCGCGTGATTGTTGCAACATATTGCTTATAGCCTTGAAAGGATTGTTCTTGCGTTGTTCCTTGTACAAATTGCTCAGTGCCTTGTTTATCTGCTTTATCTGCTTTGGGTCAAGGTTCTTAGCCGTGCGCCTGTAACGTTCCAAGTCCTTGATAAGAATGCCTATTGCATTACGTGACAAGTTAGCAAGTTCGCCTGTAGCGGCAATCCATTCGGCTGACTTTTGGAATTGTTCAAAGTCAAGCTTTGCAATTTCCTCGCGTTCCTTTCTGTTGATAGCGTCAAACACATCGCCCGATGCTCCTTTTTTTCTTGCGGTTTCACGTTCTCGTTGGGCATTTTCCATTATCTGCTTGCGCTTGTATTCGTATTCAGCGTACTTTTCAAGCAACTTGTCCCATTCCTTAACCTGCTTTTCGGTTTCATCCTTGCGAATCTTGTTGGCATATTCGGTAATGGCGACAAGTGCCTTGCCTTTATCGCTATCTATCTTGACTTGGTTTTGTTGCAGCCAAGAATCAAGTGCAGACTTATTTAAGTTGCCAAGAACCGAGAACTTACCATTACCAAGCTTATCGTCAACAATTTGTTGTAACCTTTCAACGACACCCTCGAAGTCCTTTGGTAATTGTGATAGCGTTTCCTTGTCAATACCAATCATATCGGCAAAGATACCGCCCAATTCGGGATTTGCGTCCAACTCAACTGCTAACTCGTACTCGTCCTTTATCTTTCCAAGTTCACTATTCAAACCGTCAGTGACCTTTTTCATGTCGTAAGTCTTTGCATCAACGGTAAGTTTTTGTATCTCAACGTCCAATGCTTGCAAAGACGATGTTTTCACCTTACCGCTTGCTAACAGGGCTTTCCGTTGTTCCTCTAACGATTGCAACAAACTACGCACGTCCTTTCCTGCGAAATTAGCGGCATT
>JAEIGA010019727.1_pt1 | contig 10275 bp, 9 predicted proteins | sample 9270691 | NCBI WGS metagenome assembly JAEIGA01 (sample SAMN17057246, study PRJNA624740) | gut metagenome | biome: biome; isolation source: fecal sample | host: Bos grunniens | place: China: Xizang | collected 2019
ACCTGTTTCTGTATTATCTTGCGAAACAGTGTCTGATGATTTTAACGCGCGTTTTGATTGTGTTGCGCGTCATTATAAATATGTTGTTTTAAACCGTCCGTCCGCACCAGTATTAAATAAAAATCGTGTGTATTGGGTGCCACGTGTGCTGGATATTGATGCAATGCGCAGCGCGGCAGAAAAATTAATTGGCAATCATGATTTTACCAGTTTTCGTGCATCTGAATGCCAGGCAAAATCCCCGATAAAAACACTGGATAAAATTGAGATTATAAAATCTGGGGACGAAATAATATTTGAATTTTCCGCGCGTTCATTCCTGCATCATATGGTACGCAATATTGTTGGCACATTAATTGAAATTGGATTGGGCAAACAATACGATATCGATGCAGTTTTTGCTGCACGTAATCGCAGTGCCGCCGGCCCAACCGCACCGGCGTCCGGCCTGTACTTTATACGTGCAGATTATTAATTCCAACGTCTTTTTGCGCCAATATATTTAACACGATTGTTTGGATAGATTACAAATCCATCACGCAATAATTTATGCGCGCATTTTTCTGATTTTATATCATAATACGAAACGATGTATTTAACAGAATCGTCCCTGCACATTTTTTCAATGTTTTTCATCAGTGGCACAAATTTTTGAACATAAACAATATTGCCATAGTAGTAAATACCATTGTCATGCTTGCGCCGTCTGTTTGGCGTACCGGTTTCTTCGCCATTAATCTGCTTCCACGCATCAAAAGCAAAGTAGTGATTAGATGCACGTGATTTATTAAATTCCAGTTTTCCATCATCGCGCACGAATGCAACCAATTCATTATCATATGTCGCATAGAATATCGGGCGTGGCGTAATACAAACAATTATTATTCCGATTACGGAAAATATGCCAAATAAAATCAAATTAATTTTAATACGGATATTTCTTATCAACATTAAACAGATAAAACCGATAACAAAACATATAATTGCCACGTTTGAAATGTGAGGCATAACAACCGTTGCGCCAGGTAATTTTGAAACGCTGTCCGCGATACTAAACAAATAATCATACACGTTATGTGCCAATACAATTGGTGCACCCCAACCAGTAATCGTTCCAATTAAAATCAGCGGCATAATTATGAATGAAAACACTGGTAACAGAATCAGATTACCAATCAAACCATAAATCGGCATCGTGCCAAAATGCATTGCAACAAACGGTGCGGTAAATATTGTTGCGACAATTGTGGTCAGTGCAGCCGCATAAACAATACGCAATATTTTATTGCCTGGCATTTGTGGTCTAACAACTGTAAAGAACCATACCAATCCAAACACCGCGGCAAATGATAATTGGAATCCTGCCTGCATTACATAATGCGGGTTTATTAAAAACACAGTACAGAACACAATCGCAATATTACGCATTGAAATTGCACTGCGCCCAAATATAAATGCACCGAATACCAGTGCGGTCATCAAGAACGCACGTATTGTTGCAACATCGCATCCTGATAAGAATAAATAGATTAACAACCCAAGCAACGCACAACACATTGCCGGAATCTTGGCCGATGTGCGTCGTGTGATGTATGGTGTGGCACGAAATAGAAAATAAAACACTATAAATATCCAACCGCCGACCAGTGTCATATGAAACCCACTGATTGACCAGACATGTCCAATGCCTGTTGCCGTCCAAATTTCTGAATGAGATTTTGGGATTGCACCCTTGTACCCCAGAATCAATGTATCAACCAGGAAAGAATTTGCGCGCCTATGAATATTATCACGCAGTTTATTTATACCAACGCTGTCATTATGCTGAATTATATTAATATTATTTACATAGCCTGTGGCAGACAATTTATTAAAATATGCCCAACGCGAATAATCAAATGTTTCAGGCGCATATGCCACACTTGGCTTGAATAATCCAATGTTTGCACGAACTGTATCACCAATTTTTGGTACGCTAACCCCATCCCCCAACGTCACACGAATGTTTGCCACGCCGTTTTCTGCATTTATATCCGCCGCATTAACAGATAAATATATTCGCGTTTTATCGTCTGTATAATCAATTGATTTAACATCACCCGTTATTTCCAGATTATGCAAATTGCGTAATAATTTTGGTGTATCAATAACGTTTGTAAATATACAGGCATAACAGAAACCAATAATAAATAAAAGCAATCCACGTAATAAAACAGGCATACGTTTAATCAAAGATATTCCAACAGATATGATAAATACACATGCTGTCAAAATTATATTGGGTTCATTTGTTATTGTGAAATAAAGCGATGCGCCAAACGATAAAAGAAATGGCACATACATGAATAAATTTTGATACTGATTTTCCAACCAATCACGCATATAAAAAAGTATAGGAATTTATATGCGCTATGCAATTATTTTTTGCGTTTTCGTGTGGGCTTTTTCTTTGTTGCATCATCCCCCAGGATTTGCATCTGCATTTGCAGAATAATATTTTCTTTGTCCTGGATTCTTTTTAACAATTCCTGATTTTCAATTTTTATTTTTTCCAGTGTTGTTTTGCTGACAACCAACTGGTTTGCCATTTTTTTTGTGCGATTATGATTAAGTATAAAACCAACCAGCACACCAAAGGTGGCGCCGACAGATGCGCTGAAAATATCAAAAAGTGTTTCTGTTATACTCACAGAAACACTTTAACATTTTATGGTTTACAATACACTGGGTTTATTTTCTTAGACCCGTTTTACGATCAATCCAAACCTGTTCAGATGCAATTTCCATCATCGGTAAATCTGATTTACTGTCTGAATATGCACGAACAACATTTGGAATGAATTTATGTTCCTTGGCCCATTCGTCCATCTTGTAAACTTTATTTTTCCCCCAGCACAAAAATTCATATTTCCATGGCTTTTTCTTGTTCATTACAGAACAAAACACCGCGTCAAATTTCATATCACGTACCAAGTTTGGTAACAGGTAATCTGGGCTGGCAGAAATCATCAATACCTTGCGTCCTGCATCTTTTTCAGCCTGGACGCGTTCTTTGGCCCAACCAAATCTTTCACGTTTATGCTGTTTAATAAAACCAGGGGCAAATTTCTTGACCATTTTTGGTGTCATAAAACGACGAATATTTTCACGCCACCAAACACCATCAGGTTTAACCCAACGACATATTCCACATACAGCCATCAATGGTAAATACAACCATGGTCGAACACTGCGACGGAAACAGTATTTTGCAAATTCAACATTCGAATCGAATGCCGATAATGTTCCATCAAAATCAAATAAAACGACATCTGTTTTTTTCAGCATTTATAAATACCTTTTTTATTATTTTCTGTTTTTTCTGAATTCGTCTAATGACACAACGCGACCTGGGTCGGGTACGGTATCTGGCTTTTCATCCAATGGCAATTCCATATCGTTATCTGCGGCGGCATTTTGTGGCTTTGGCTGGAATGACAACATAAAATCAACCGATGGGTCTTTGAATTCAACCAATGCAGAAAACGGTACGCGAATAAAGAAAGGACGACCGTCAAATGTTAACTGAACACCAAATTCCTTGTCAGATACATGCAGATTGTTATACGAATATTGTAAAACAATTGTCATGATATCAGGGTATCTGATTCGCAAGAAATCAGGCAATACAACACCCGCATCACGTGTACGAAATGTAATAAAGAAATGTGTCCCATCGCCCAGACCGTTAAACTGTGCATGAATCAGTGCATCTTTGACCACTGACTTTAATGCGTTATCTAATAATGTTTGATAATCAATACGTGCCATAATTTTTTTTACTCCGCGCATACTATATTATTTATTTCCCCATCTTGGCAAGTAACAAATACAGCGTCCGCTATATCTGCAAAAATATTTTTATCTAAACCTGTTGCCCAAACCTGGGCATCGGCCGATGCCAGTTCTTGGAATACACGCGCCCGCGCATTAGAATCCAAATGTGCCACCGCTTCGTCCAACAAGATTATTACACGTTTCCCTGTTTTTGCATGCACCAGTTTTGCATGCGCCAAAATCAAATCAATTAAAACTGTTTTTTGTTGTCCGGTACTGGTCAGATGCGCAGGTAATTTTAATTCGTTATTAAATACTGCAAAATCTGATTTGTGCGCACCATCCAAAACCATTTTATCACCAATCAGCACACGATTATTTTTAAGATATTCTAGATACGCACGTTCAGCGTCCCCTGCACTGTTGCCAGCAATTAACATTTTTTCAATCCAACCCGACACAGACACCGCGCATCGTTTCAAAAAATAGTTCGATTCACCCGCATATTGAATGCGCGATGCTGCAATTGCAACCGCAACACCAGCAATTTGTTCATCCAGCGCATTTAACCAATGGGTGTCCGCACCTGTTTTTAATGCGTATGCACGTTCACTTAGCAGTTTGCTTAATTTTGCACTGCGTCCTGCATGCGATGCATCAAAACTGGTCGCCAGACGGTCAAAGAATGCACGTCTGTCAGATGCACTGTCGATAAACAATCTGTCTTCGCGCGGGGTCAGCCATACAATTCTGATATGTTTTGCCAAATCAGACAATGGCGCGTTTTCACCATCAATCTTTGCGCGACGGTTTGTGTCCCCGCCAATAAATTGAACAGAAACCTCGGTCGCGTCATCCAGTTCTGCATGCGCACAGAAACCGCCAGCGCCATCAAACCGTGCAATATCACACATTTGCGCGCCACGCATACCGCGTTCCCCTGCCAGCATTGACAACGCCTCTAATATTGCAGTTTTACCTGCGCCATTTGGTCCAATGATAATAACGTTGCGTCGTCCATGCGTTAAAACACGGCACATTTTATGATTTCTGAAATCTGTTAGACTTAGGCTGTTAATCATGCGCAAATCATACAAAATAAAATTAAAATTCAAAATAAAAAATCACCCACATGGGGTGCTTTTTTTATTTTTTAGAGTGGAGGCCTGGGTCGGAATCGAACCGGCATCCAAGGATTTGCAGTCCTCTGCATAACCACTCTGCCACCAGGCCTTAACTGCCAGGTCATATTAAGCAAAAATAATTTGTATTTCAACAGAAAAATATTTATAATTGAAAAAAAGTTTCAGGAGGGAGTGTTTTTTACATGAAAAAAATATCGTATTTATTGCTGTGCGCATTGCCATTTTCTGCGATTGCTGCAACTGATGATTGCATGACGCGCACATCTGTGCCGGCTGAAACACTGACCCTGCCCCAGGTGATTGAACTTGGGCTGTGTCGCAATCCTCAAACAACATCTGCGTATTTGGCATACGAATCTGCACGTCTGTCGAAAAATGCAGGATATGCGGATTATCTGCCATCGGTCAGTGCATCTGCATCTGCATCAATTCCATACAGAAATGAACAGTGGGGCGATTGGACATATGGTGCGTCATTGTCGGCATCGTATTTGATATTTGATTTTGGCAAGCGTTTATCTGATTTAAATCAGTTATCTGCATCATGGCGCGCAGCGGGTTTTGAATACGATGATACGGTACAGAATTATATATATGGTGTGATTGGTTCTTATTATGCATTATTGAACGCAGATGCAGACGTAAAATCTGCGGAAATGTTGCAAAGTGTTGCAAAAACTGCGCGTGATACCGCGCAAAAGAAATTTAATGCGGGCGCAGTTGCACGCGCCGATGTTTTGCGCGCAGATACCACATTGGCCAGTCGTGAATTAGACCTGGAACGTGCAAAAAACAATCGTGAAATTGCCAAGGGGACACTATTAAACAAACTATCATTTTCTGCAAATCAAGAAATAAAAATTGCGGACCTGCCATCAGAATTAGGCGCACCCGGCGAAATAAAATCGTTGGATGAATTGTTTGCCCAGGCACAAAAAACTCGCCCTGACCTGTTGCGTGCGACAGCGAACAAAGACGCCGCATGGCATCGTCGCAACAGCACTTTTTTAAGTAATCTGCCAACAATTTCTGCGTCTGGTTCGCTGCAATGGAATGATACACCATCAGAAACATTTAATGCAGGCAACGATAAAATTAGTGGCAGTATTGGAATTCGCGCATCTATGCCTTTGTTTGCAGGTTTTGCAAATATGTATAATCTGCGTAACGCCCAAGTAAACTATGAACGTGCGGTCGAAACAGAGCGTGCAACGAATGACAATGCCACGTTGGATGTGTTTAGTGCATATCACAACTACAAAACTGCGCAAACAGTTTTGAAACAAACAGAAACACTGCTGAAATCCGCAACGGAAAGCGAACGCGTTACCGCCGGGATGTATCGCGTAGGACGTGCAACGATGCTGGATTGGCAAACCGCCCAGTCTGAATTAATGACAGCAGAAAAACAAAACAATGCCGCACGTTATGATTTGTTTACAAAACGTGCTGCGGTCGCCCTGTCGGTTGGGGAAATCAAAGCAAAGTTAGAGGAGGGAGCCCTGCATGAAGAAAGCAACGAATAAGAAAAAAGCGGCTGTCGCAGCAACAGTTGCACCAACTGCTACAACCAATCAGAAACGCCCGTCAATTATTGGTCGATTCTTTCGCTTTATCTGGCGTAAAAAATGGTGGATATTGTTAATTGGTGCCGCATTTGTCGCAGTGAAATTAATCACATCGGACCCTGCAAATAAAAATGCAGAATATATCACTGTAAACATTACGCGCGGTGACCTGCGCCAGGTGGTCAGTGCAACCGGTGAAATTCGCCCTGTTAATACAGTTAATGTTGGTTCCCAGGTATCTGGTACGATTGATAAATTGTTTGTTGACTTTAATTCCAAGGTAAAAAAAGGCGACCTGTTATTAACAATCGAACCATCTGTTCTTCAGGCGTCCGTAGACGAAGCCAAGGCGTCGTTGGACAGTGCGATTTCACAACGAAATTTTGCGAAAAGTGAATATCTGCGCAACAAATCATTATATTCCGAAGGGTTTATTTCACGCGCAGAAATGGAACAAACAGAATCTGCATATAACCAAGCCGAAGCATCTGTAAAACGTATGCAATCACAATATGACCGTGCGGTTACAAACCTGGGGTATGCAACAATTATATCGCCGGTTGATGGTACTGTTATCTCGCGCAAGGTGGACGTTGGTCAAACGGTTGCTGCATCATTCCAAACCCCAGACTTGTTTGAAATTGCCGAAGATTTAACCAAAATGCAAATAGAAACTGCCGTATCCGAAGCAGATATTGGTGTTATCAAAGAAGGTCAGCCGGTAACATTTACGGTTGATGCATACCCAACAGAAACGTTTAATGGTTTGGTACGCCAGGTGCGTCTGGCACCAACAACAACATCAAATGTTGTCGTGTACACTGTTGTTATTGATGTTGATAATTCTGACCTGCGTTTGATGCCGGGTATGACCGCGTTTGTTACAATTATTATTTCAGAAAAAGATAATGTATGGAAGGCTGCAAATGCCGCATTCTTGGTTCGCAGTTTTACAAATTTCCTGACACCAGAAGACATCAATGGTGCTTCGCCTGCATCACACTTGGCGCTGTTGCGTCAAGGTAATGTTGTAATGATTCCTTATACCAAAGGATTGTCAACTGCAACGGAAACAGAAATTATGTCGGACGAAATCGAAATGGGTGACAAGATTATTGTTGGTCGCATGGGTATGACGACGAATACGCAAAAAACATCAATGCGCCCAATGGGTGGCGGTGGACCGCGTCGATAAAAAAATTCCCGCAATCGCGGGATTTTTTTTAGAATGTTAAACGCAACCCCGCAGAAAAGAATGGCGTTTTTGATGTTGTTCCACCCGACATCCACAAATCAACATTTTCGCTGTATTTATATCTGTATGATACAACAACTGTATTGTCTCGAAAATTCGGTGCATCTTTGTGCCATACGCCGGTGTCTGAAAACATGTATGTTAATGAAATGGTGTATTTTAATAAATCATAACTAACACCTGTACCTAATACAAACCCATCTGATGCAATTCCAATCGGGTCTTGGTCATAAATCATGCGACCGGTCAGTCCCCATACCCAACTGTTGTATTGCAAATTCATCCCCAGCGACATCTGTGCGCGCCAATCTGCGGTAACGGCAGGCATATAAACCTCGGGGTCAAAGGCGTCTGGATTATCCATAAAAGATACACCAAATGAATATGCTGTCTTGATTTTACCATGTGGGCGACGCAATTTTAATCCCGCATCCAACGCCCAGTCATAATCATCAGAAAAACCGGTTGCAGAAAACCCATATTGCAAACCTAAATTTGGCGCAGATGTTAAATTAATACGCGGCGCATTGCGACCTGATGTTAATGTCGTGTCTGGGATAATTGCGCCTTCTGGGGTAATTTTTTCATTGTACAATGGACGGTCATTTATGCGCAGTCCGCCAACATCTGGCAGCCCTACCCCCAGTTTTCGCGCAACAGAATCAGTATAACCGATTTCAACGCGACCCAAATCGCGCACTTCCCATAAAGCAAATGTTTCACGAGAAAAGTTTCCTTTGTCCAGTGCTGCCTGGTCCATAGCATACACAAAACCTAACTTATTAGCGTCATTTACTGCATATGTAATTTGCCCCCGTGCGCGCCAATCGCCGATGAATAATGTCGATTTAAATTCAGGTTCAATAATGCCACCGGTGGCATATCCGGTCAGTTTTGCGGAGAAGTTTCCTGTATTGTATTCAATTGCAGATGCAATGCCTGGCATACTTATGATAACAGCAATCAGGGCGACAGAATTTTTTAAACGTTTCATATTATTTTTTACCTTCACTGTCTGTTAAAATTGCGTCGCGTAATTTGGCGTATGCACGTTCTTCGATTTGTCGTACACGTTCGCGAGAAATTCCATATTTTTGCGACAGTACCTCTAATGTAGCGGCCGGTTGTTGCAGTCTGCGCGCAGTCAGAATTTCGCGGTCGCGTTGTGACATTTTTTCCAGATGCTTTTTCAGCAATTCGTATCCACGTTTTCTGAATTCAATCTGTTCTAACGTTTCTTCGATTGTGTCGCGATCATCAGTCATGTTTGATAATATGTCAATCGCACCATCATCAGAATTAATTGGCGCATTCAGTGACACGTCACGCGCACCAACACGTGTTGCCATGCGTGCAACATCTTTTTCGGGAACTTCCAGATATTCTGCAATCTGTTTTGTTTGTTCGTCCGTCAGATTATTATCCATAATCCCCAGTGCACGTTTTGCACGCGCCAGGTTAAAGAATACACGCTTTTGATTTGCAGATGAACCAATTCGAACAATTGACCAATTGTTTAAAATTGTTTCGTAAATCTCGGCCTTGATCCAGAACATCGCATATGTTGAAAATCTAAACCCTTTTTCTGGGTCGAATTTTTGTACCGCCTGCATCAGTCCCATATTTCCACTGGCAATCAATTCGGCAACCGGTATACCATAGTTTTTATAATCATATGCCACAGACACAACCAGACGTAAATGACTGGCCACCAATTTTTCAGCAGCAAATTGATTCCTATCGCGTACCCACTGGGTGGCATATTCGTATTCTTGTTCAGCGGTCAAGACCGGAATTTTCTGGATATTCTGTATATATTGCGCCAACCCAGAATCATCACTGACCCCGCGGGCAGCAACAATACTGTTTGATTGTGTGGTTGGTAAAGTGCTCTTGATTTCCTTGCTCATAACTTTTATAGTATACCATAAATTAATAATTATCAAGCCACAGGAGTTTTTATTATGGCAACAATGTTGGAAAGAAATAAAAAAATCAAAGCACCACAAAAAACACGCCAGGAATACGCAGAAGATGCCCTGTATCGTGAAGTCTGGGAAGATGTTAACAATGAAAAAACACTGCAATTTATAAAAAAATATTCACGTCAAATGATTGCTGGCGCGCTGTTAATACTGATTATTGCAACAGGTTTCCAGATTAGTATGCGTACACATCACGCAAATAAGATTGCAGCTGCAACCGCTTATGAGACTGCAATTGAAAATGTTGATGCAAATGCGTTGGCAGGACTGTCTGATAACACATCTGGCGCAACTGCGGATCTTGCACTGTTCCAGTCTTATGTGATTGACGGTGATTTGGCAAAATTAGATAAGTTAGCATCAGATGGTAACACACGTGATTTTCGTGATTTGGCAAAATTACATGTCATTGCTGCACGTGGCGACGCAATGAGTGCAATAGACGTCGAAAAATATCTGTCGGATTTGAATACTAAAAATTCTCCATTTTATTATACTGCATCCCT
>JAEIGA010019728.1_pt1 | contig 10274 bp, 9 predicted proteins | sample 9270691 | NCBI WGS metagenome assembly JAEIGA01 (sample SAMN17057246, study PRJNA624740) | gut metagenome | biome: biome; isolation source: fecal sample | host: Bos grunniens | place: China: Xizang | collected 2019
CTTCTATTCCGTTTCAACTCATACAAAAATGCCGAAGGCAAAAAATACATCATCCTAAACGTGCCAAACGACAAAATCAATGATGTATGCGAAATTCTTCCTGGCATGAAATCTCCAACCATCACTCCACTTGTAAAAGAAGGTTGGTCTTCTATGCATTCAGTAATTTCTGAAAAAACATTCTGGGAAATTATTTCAAAACTTAAAGCACTAGGAGCAGAAGGCATTTTGGTTATTCCTATTGAAAAAATGATTTTATAATATTGCCCAAGAGGTATGAACATTATAATAAATCCAGATAGAAAAGATTGGCAAAGTCTTCTTAAAAGGCCTCAGCACGACACTTCTTCGCTAAACGAAATCGTAAGTTCTGTACTTAGCGAAATTAGAAACGAAGGTGATGAAGCTGTGCGTCGCTACGAACTAAAATTCGACAAAGCAGACCTTAAAGACTTGGCTGTGAGCGCAGAAGAAATTTTAGAAGCAGAAGCACTTGTTTCTGACGAGCTTAAATCTGCACTTAAAACCGCTGCGGCAAACATTAGAAAATTTCACGAAGCGCAAGCACACGAACTTCCAAAGATAGAAACCTATCCTGGAGTAATTTGCTACCAAAAAGCTGTTGCTATTGAAAAAGTTGGTCTTTATGTGCCAGGCGGTACTGCCCCACTTTTCTCTACTGTGCTTATGCTTGCCATTCCTGCCGACATAGCTGGTTGCAAAGAAATAGTACTTTGTACTCCTCCAAATGCAGAAGGCAAAGTAAACCCTATTATTCTATACGCAGCAAAAATATCTGGAGTGAAAAAGATATTTAAGATAGGTGGTATTCAAGCCATTGGCGCCATGGCATACGGCACAGAAAGCGTGCCAAAGGTTTACAAAATCTTCGGTCCAGGCAACCAATTTGTGATGGCTGCCAAACAACTTGTTAGCATTAAAGACGCTGCAATAGATATGCCTGCAGGTCCTTCTGAAGTGGCTGTTATTGCCGACAACAGCGCCGATCCAGATGCTGTGGCAGCAGATATGCTTTCGCAAGCAGAACATGGCAAAGATAGCCAATCTATCGTCTTCACAGACAATGCAGAATATGCAAAAGAAATAGAAAAGGCTGTTATAGAGCAAATTAAACTATCTCCACGTCAAGAATATATTCTTTCTTCTATAGAGCACAGCAAAATCTTCGTTCTAAATAATATGGACGAAATTATAGAAATGTCTAACGAATATGCTCCAGAACACCTTATTATATCTTGTAGAAATTATAAGGAGGTGGCAGAGAGAATTACCAATGCAGGTTCTGTATTTATGGGTTATTACACCCCAGAAAGCGCAGGCGACTATGCCTCTGGCACCAACCACACCCTACCAACTAGTGGTTATGCAAAAGCATATAGCGGAGTGAATCTGGATAGTTACGTTAAGAAAATCACATTCCAAGAAATTTCTAAAGAAGGACTTGAAAAATTAGGGCCAACTATAGAAATAATGGCAGAAAATGAGCTACTTATGGCTCACAAGAATGCTGTAAGCATTCGAAATGTTAAAAAATAAAGTTTTTTAATTTATATTTTGTTTTTTAAAACTAGAATACATATATTTGCTAAATCAAAACAAAAATTAGAAAATACTTTAAAATTTAATTATTATGGAACAATTAGTTAAAGAACTAGAAGCAAAAATGGCAGAATTTGCTAAAAATGCAAACGACCAAGTAGAAAAAGGTAACAAAGCTGCTGGTACACGCGCTCGCAAAGCATCATTAGAAATTGAAAAACTAATGAAACAATTCCGCAAAGCATCTATCGAGGCAGCAAAATAATTGCAAATTCAATAGAGATATAAAAAGACCGAAACTTACGTTTCGGTTTTTTATTCATATTTACGGACTACGTCCGTGATTTTTGGCGGTACATTAGCTTCGCTGAAGTTGCTTGCGTTCGGCATAATCAAAGCAAACTTTGCTTCTGCTCTCACTTATACGCAACATTCGGCAAATTAAGTAAACTTATTTGCACTCGGTTTGCACAAAAATTAGTATCTTTGTGGTCCGAATTAAATTAAGATTATGATAGCTGTTTCAAATTTAGCCATTCAGTTTGGCAAACGTACACTTTTTCAAGATGTTAACTTAAAATTCACAGCAGGCAACTGCTATGGTATCATTGGTGCAAATGGTGCAGGTAAATCAACATTCCTAAGAATGCTTAGTGGAGACTTGGAACCTACCCGCGGTACTATAGTTTTCGGTCCTAACGAACGCTTGTCTGTGCTAAAACAAGACCACTTTGAGTTTGATGAATTTACAGTTCTAGACACCGTAATGATGGGTCACGAAAAACTTTGGGCTGTAAAAAATGAAAAAGATGAAATCTATGCAAAAGAAGATTTCACCGAAGAAGATGGTATCCGTGCATCAGAACTAGAAGAAATGTTTGCTGAAATGGACGGTTGGAACGCAGAAAGCGATGCTGCATCACTTCTAAGCAGCTTAGGTATTAAAGAAGCATTCCACTATACACTTATGAAAGATATGAGTGGTAAAGAGAAAGTGCGTATTCTTCTTGCTCGTGCCCTATTCGGTAAACCAGACAACCTACTTCTAGACGAGCCTACCAACGACTTGGACATCGATACTATCGCATGGCTAGAAAACTATCTAGCTAACTACGAAAATACTGTACTTGTAGTATCTCACGACCGTCACTTCTTAGACGCAGTAAGTACTCACACTATAGACATCGACTATGGCAAAGTACAACAATTTGCTGGTAACTATAGCTTCTGGTATGAATCTAGCCAACTTGCTCTACGTCAACAACAAATGCAAAACAAAAAAGCTGAAGAAAAACGTAAAGAGCTTGAAGAATTCATCCGTCGCTTTAGTGCAAACGTGGCTAAATCTAAACAAGCTACTAGCCGTAGAAAAATGCTTGAAAAACTTAACGTGGAAGAAATCCAACCTTCTACACGTAAATACCCAGGTATTATCTTCACTCCAGAGCGTGAACCAGGTAATATGGTACTAGAAGTAAAAGGTCTATCAAAAACACTTGAAGACGGCACTGTACTATTCAAAGATGTGAATTTCAACGTAGAAAAAGGCGATAAAATTGCATTTATTTCACGTGACCCTCGTGCTATGACTGCCCTATTCGAAATTATCAACGATAATATGAAAGCAGATAGCGGTACATACAACTGGGGTATCACTATTACACACGCATATCTTCCACTAGACAACTCTGAGTTCTTCAACACAGACCTTAAACTAGTAGATTGGCTTGCTCAATTCTCACCAGACACCACAGAATCATTTGTTCGTGGCTACCTAGGCAGAATGTTATTTGCAGGCGAAGAAATTTACAAAAAAGCAAGCGTACTTTCAGGTGGTGAAAAAATGCGTTGTATGATTTCTCGTATGATGCTTAAAAATGCAAACGTAATGGTGCTAGACTCACCTGCCAACCACTTAGACCTTGAATCTATCCAAGCATTCAACAACTCACTTCAAGGTTTCAAAGGCAACGTGCTAATGTCTTCACATGACCACGCATTCATCCAAACAGTATGTAATCGTATCATCGAACTTACTCCAAACGGCATTATCGACAAGGTTATGGAATACGACGATTACTTAGATGATGCTAACGTAAAAGCAGCACAAGAAAGATTGTACGCTCAAAATTAACATATACGATTAAATCGTTTGAAAAACGGCATTTCGATGCCGTTTTTTTTGTACCTTTTTATATAATTGGTTAACTTTGTAGTTTGTATAAAGACAGCAAAATCTCATAATTATGAAAAAAAATATATTACTACTTTTAGGGTTATTAATCTCATGTAATTTATTTGCAGACGTCAACCACCCTGTTCAAACTATCTGTGACGATCCAGCCAACCCACCTGCAATGCCAGAATTCAGAACAAATAATTCTGGTAATGAATATGTATGGTCTAAACAAAATGGCAATTCATGGACAGAAGTAAGTAGAGGTACAAATAATTATACCCCAAGTGAAGCTGGTAAATATAAATGTGAAGTAACAACAACTAGCGGTGCTGTATATACAGGAAATTTAATAACATATGGAGGTTTTAACTTTGCACCAAGTCAAATCCCAGGCACTCGTTTTGCAGGACCTGTATATGATCCTATTACAAATCAAAATCTTAATCCTCAATATGAGTTAGATAGATTTAATAGTTCAGGTCACTGCGACTCTGGCTACTACACCACATCAGAAAATCCCAATCAAATAAAAGAACCCTATTTTTGTAAAATCAAGCCATTTGAAGGTTCTCATATGTTAGTTGTTGACGGAGAAACAAATTCAAATGCCTTCACAGTCTTCTACGTAAGAGAATTAAGACTAAAAAGAGGACAAACATATGAATTTAGTTGTCAAGTAGCAAATATCGACTCACTATATCATATAGATAATCACGGAGAGAACTCTCTTGCAAATCTTCGTTTCCTTATAAAAACTCAAGACACTAATAACCAATGGAAACCACTAATTCCTGATAATGGTAGAGCTGATGGTTATCTACAAGTAAGCGCAACCTTAGCAAAATGGGAAAAATTTGAAGCTTCATATACTGCAGTAAGTGACACTTACGCAGAAATTAAGATTGAGAATACCACTAACACAGCAACAGTAGCAGGTAATGACTTTGTTATTGATGAGATTTATTTTGGTGCGACTCGTTCAGCATCCTCTACTACAATAAAAGAGTTCTTTGAACTAAAAATAGACACTAAGCCTGTCATTACAATGCCAACCATTGATAAACCGTGTCCTAATGAATCTGTTTCTGTTACCCCTACTGTAACAAATGCAGGTAACAATCCTACATACTCATGGAGTATAGATGCTAGTGGTTCAAATCTTACTACTACAATAACATCAGATTCTGCTATTGATGGAGAAAAAACAGGTAAATTAACCGTTACAAACGGGGTATGTACAAGCTCTGCAGAAATCACAATTAAAACAAAACAATGTAATGATGCAAAAAATATAAATCATAATATAACAGCTTGTCCTGGAGAAAAAGTAACATTAACTCTTGACACTGATATAACAGGAGCAACAAATTACAAATGGAGTCATGATTCTTCTATAACAGCAACATCTTCAATTGAAGTGATCATAAGTGAGAATATTCCTTCTTACATATGCACATTCTCAAAAGTTGAAAACGGCATAGCAATTGATTACACAGAAACATTCGCTATAACTTTAAGTACAAATTGTGTGACTACATTAGAAGAAGACCACTATTTAGAAGCATGTCCAGAACAAGAAGTTACACTAACATGCAATCACTCTGGTTCTTCTATTACATGGTTACATGACAATAGTATTTCCACCACTACAATTAAAGTAAATACAAATCCTATTGAAGAAGAGATAGATGAATACACATGTGTCATTAGTAATACAATAAATGGCCAGACTACTACATATAAAGAAACTTTCCACGTTAAAACAAGTATATGTAAAGATAAAAACTCTGAAGAATCAAATGTATTATTAGGTAGCAATATCACCCTATCAAGTCAATATTCTCAAACTATAGGTGCTACATACAAATGGTACAAAATTGAAGAGGACGGAAGCAAAACATTAGTTAGCACAGACGCTAGCATCACATTCCCTGCCAACGAAGCAGTCACATACGAATGTATAACAAAATTACCAGATGGTTATACCATAACAGAGACTCGTAAAGTAGAGATATACACATTACCTGTTATAACACCTATGAAATTCTTCTCTCCAAATGGAGATGATGTAAATGACTTGTGGCTTATTGATGGTATAGAAAGTGCTCCAAATGCATATATTAGAATATATGACCGTTATTCTAAAGTGATTTACCAATGCAAAGGTTCTGAATTTGGAGGTTGGGATGGCAAGTTTGAAGGCAAAGACATGATCCAAGATGATTACTGGTATGTAATCTCAGTTCCAGAAACAGAGGAGCAAATTAGTGGTCACTTCACATTAAAGAGATAATTCGATTTAATATAAACACAAAAAAAAGAGGCTTACGCCTCTTTTTTTTATGTTTATCCTATTCTAAAAAATTAATTTTTATTTATCGTATTGTCTTGCTAATTCATATGCCTTATCCAAACACCTTTGGTCTTTTGAGTTAACTAGAGACTTTGGAAGGTCTGGAATACGAAGTTGCATACCTTTTTCTACAGCAGAAGGACTCTTAAGTTGGTCTCTGTTTGCATCAAAAACATATACCCAAAATGCTTTGTGGCCGTATGCCCTATATGCAATCATGGTTAAACGACTACCATCTATTACTGTAACAACCTCACGAGTAGGAGCATTTTCTGCAATGCTTGTAGTGTAATTATCAACAGTAATTATTGGTTCTGCTTTAATCTCTTCCTTGATAGAATCTTTTGCTTCCTCTTTTACTTCTACCTTAATAGTATCTTGTACTGGTAATTTAATTGTATCTTTCACTTCTTCTATAACTAGAGAGTCAGTTGGAGTAGAAACAACTTCAAATTTGCTTTCCTGAAGAGAAGGCTTCATCATTCCTAGCACACATTTCTCTATTCTAGGATAGAAGATATACACACAAAGACCTAAAATCACCAATAATAAAATTACTATAATAGCAATAAGAGTTCTATTTGGTTTAGATACTTTTTCTGTTTTTGGTTCTACAATTTTGCCTTCTGATTCTACCTCTGGTGACGGCACTGCAACTTCTTCATTTTCTGCAGGAGTGTCATCTACACTTGGAATTTCTTGAACAGGCTCTTCTGGTTCTTCTACCTCAATTTCATTAATTACAACCTCTGAGGTTTCATTATATCCAGACTCATCCTCTATTGGTTCTGCTTCATTTTCTGAATTTTCCAATACTTCAGCTCCTCCAAAACTTGAAACATGAGCATTGATCTCTTGTTTTACATTTTCCTCTGGAGTGAAAGAAAGTTTATAATGTGCTGGTAGGATAATGGTCTCTTTTGTAGCTACATTTATACTTTTACGAGCTTCTATCCACAAAAGTTTAAATGTACCTAAACCCTTAACTTTCACCATTCCATCTTTTTCAAGATATTCTTGAATAACCACCACCAATTCACGCAGAAAACTATCTGTGAATTTTTTAGTGGAACCAGACTGTGCAGAGATAGCATCTGCTAGTTCTTGTAATGATATTTTTTTATTCTCCACGATGAGTTAAGTTTTTGATTTTTTCTTTTAATGTTGTTCCTGCTTTAAACACTACAGATATCTTAGCAGGTACTTTTATTACTTGTTTGGTTGCAGGGTTTATAATCTCTCTTTCGTGTTTTTCACGAGGTTCAAAACTACCAAAGCCCTGTATAGAAATAGTTTCGCCCTTTTTTATGGTAGAAACTATTGCCTGAGAGGTAAAATCTAGCATTTTAGATACTTCCTTCTGGCTTCTTCCTAATCTTTTGGATAATTCCGAAAGTAATTCCTTGTTGTTCACAGTATTTAGTATATGATTTTAGGTCTGTTTATTTAATAATCTTTGCATAAAAATCAAATTCTTCTGCTTTGATTATTTCGGCATTATAGAAATTTCCTACAATAAGTTCTCCTTCTTCTCTTCTTACCAAACATTCTGTATCCACATCTGGAGAATCATATTGAGTTCTACCCACATAATAATCACCTTCTACCCTATCTATAATGATTTTTTCATTCTTACCAACCAATTTTTGATTGCAATCCCAAGAAATACCTTGTTGCACAGACATTAATGTATCCAATCTTTCTCTCTTAACTTCTTCTGGCACATTATCCTGATAGTTTTTATCAGCATAAGTTCCTTCCTCGTTAGAATACATAAATGCACCCATGCGTTCAAATTTTTGCTCACGAACAAAGTTCAACAAATGTTGAAAATCTTCCTCTGTTTCATCTGGATGACCTACCATAAGAGTGGTTCTAAGGCAAATATCTGGAACTGACGTGCGAATTTCAGAAAGAAGGCCAACTGTTTGATCATATGTAATGCCTCTACGCATTAGTTTCAACATATGGTCTGAACTGTGTTGAAGTGCCAAATCTAGATAGTTACAAACATTTTCTTTTTCTTTGATTACATCCAAAATTTCATAAGGAAACTGTGTTGGATATGCATAATGCAGACGAAGCCATTCCACTCCCTTAATATCTGACAATCTTTTTATAAGTTCTGGAAGCGCTAAACGTTTATAATTATCCAAACCATAGAAACTCAAATCCTGAGCTATCACCTGAAACTCCTTCACTCCAGTAGAAACAAGATATTTTACCTCATCTTCTATATCCTCAATAGTTCTACTTTTGTATGGGCCTGTAATAATAGGGATAGCACAATATGAACAAGCTCTATTACAACCTTCTGCAATTTTAAGATATGCATAATGATTTGGTGTAGTAAGCACCCTCTCATTGCAAAGTGCAGAATTATACTTTTTATTAAGTTTTTCTAGCAGCAGATTGTGGTCAAATTTTCCATAATATCCATCAACCTCTGGTATCTCTTCTTGCAATTCTTTTCTATATCTTTCTGAAAGGCAACCCATTACATAGATTTCTTTTATCACACCTTCTTCCTTAAGGTCGCAATAAGAAAGTATCATATCTATGCTTTCTTGTTTGGCATCGCCTATAAATCCACAAGTATTAATCACCACTATTGGCGCCACATCTGCCTTGGTATCAAAAAAAACTTTAAAGCCAGAAGCAGAAAATTGCTTCATTAGTTTTTCTGAATCTACAAGATTTTTTGAACAACCTAAACTTATAAAATGTACAGAAGGCTTCTTCATTATAGTTTACCCAATAATGTATTAACGTATGCTGTCTTATCAAATAGTTGTAAATCGTCTATTTTTTCGCCAAGACCAATGTATTTCACTGGAATTTTAAATTGATCAGAAATACCAATAACTACACCACCTTTTGCAGTTCCGTCTAGTTTTGTCACTGCAAGTGCTGTAATTTGTGTTGCCTTGGTAAATTGTTTAGCTTGTTCAAATGCATTTTGTCCTGTTGAGCCATCAAGCACTAATAAAACTTCGTGTGGGGCATCTGGTACTAGTTTTTGCATCACATTACGAATCTTTGTTAGCTCGTTCATCAGGCCAACCTTATTATGAAGACGACCAGCTGTGTCTATAATCACCACGTCTGCCTTATTTGCTTTTGCAGATGCTAGTGTATCGTATGCCACAGAAGCTGGATCTGCACCCATTTTTTGTTTAATTACAGGGCATCCTACTCTTTCTCCCCAAATATCAAGTTGCTCCACTGCTGCAGCACGGAAAGTATCAGCAGCACCTAGAAAAACTTTTTTTCCTGCACGAGTAAATTGAGCAGCAAGTTTACCAATTGTAGTAGTTTTTCCCACACCATTCACACCTACTACTAGGATAACGTATGGATTTTCTGATGAATCATAATCTATATCTGATAAATCATCTAGATTATTTTCAGCAAGTAATGCTACTACTTCTTCTTTAAGTATAGTATGAAGTTCTTCTGTACCCACATATTTATCACGTGCCACACGTTCTTCGATACGTTCAATAATTCTAAGCGTAGTTTCTACACCTACATCAGAGGTAATAAGAATCTCTTCCAAATTATCTAGCACCTCATCATCTACCTTGCTCTTACCCATGATGGCACGAGAAATCTTACTAAACACGCTCTCTTTTGTTTTAGCTAAACCTTTGTCTAAAACTTCTTCTTTCTCCTTAGAGTTATCCTTTTTGAAAAATGAAAAAAATCCCATTGATTAATTTTATTTATTATTAGGGCTAATGCCCAATGCTTATTGTACTTAACTTACAAATATAATAAAATTTTCCTTTACAATATGTACATTGTTAAAAAAAGACAAAAAAAATCGGAAGAACTTGTGATTCTCCCGATTATATAGTGTTTAAACTTTTATTATTTTGCTAAAAGTTCTTTTACTTTATCATTGTGAACGATTTCTTCTTGGAATACGTATGCTCCAGTTTTAGCAGAACGTACCATTCTAATTACTTTAGAGAAAGAACGACCTTCCCCTTTTTGTAATGTTGCGACTGTTTTCTTTGCCATGGTATATCTTTATTATTTAATTTCTTTATGAACAGTTACACGTTTAAGGATAGGGTTGTATTTTTTCAACTCTAAACGTTCTGTAGTATTTTTTCTATTTTTAGTAGTAATGTAGCGTGAAGTGCCTGGCATTCCGCTTTCTTTGTGTTCTGTACA
>JAEIGA010019729.1_pt1 | contig 10273 bp, 9 predicted proteins | sample 9270691 | NCBI WGS metagenome assembly JAEIGA01 (sample SAMN17057246, study PRJNA624740) | gut metagenome | biome: biome; isolation source: fecal sample | host: Bos grunniens | place: China: Xizang | collected 2019
CTTATCACTCTTTCTACCAACAACCCTGAATACATCAAGAAGGGTATCGTTGGTGTATATGATGACTTCAAGGTTATTATGTCAAACAATATGGCAAAGGACAGCTCTCACGCATACTGTGATATCCGTGGCAAGAAGGCTATTGCTTTTGCAGGTCAGATTAACAAGGTTGAAGCTCTTCGTGCAGAAAAGAGATTCAAGGACATCATCAGAGGTCTTGACACATTCGGTGCAAAGGTTATCGATGATGCGCGTATTCAGGTTATCAAGATTCCTCTCACAGCAACTGCTTGAGGTGATGACCAATGAAGAGAGTAAAGGTGCTTATTCCGTTTCATAGCAGAGCAACAGGCAAAGACCATATTCCTGATGACATTATCGAAGTAACTGATGAACAGTTAGCCGCTATCAGAGAAGTAAATGTGAATATGGTGCTTGTGCTTGAAGATGTTGAAAAGAAACCTAAAACAAAGAAACAGAAGGCAAAAGCAACCGAATAAGGATTGGGGGAAGACAATTGTTCTTCCCCCCTTTTCGTGAATATAAGAGAAAGTCTTGTATTGACGAAAAGAAAATGAAAGAAAGTAGGGTGAACGATTATGACTCCGGGTACAACTCCGACACACACGTTTAATCTTCCTATCAGTACGGATGATGTTGCTGCATTAAGAATCACATACGAACAGAGCGGAAAGATTGTATTGCAGAAAGAGAAGGATGACTGCACTTTAAGAGATAAACAGGTCATTATTAAATTGTCTCAGGAAGAGAGTCTGCAGTTTGATTCCAATGTAATTGTAAGAATACAGCTCAAGGTTCTTACAACAGGTGGAGACGTGATTATGTCAAAGGTGATTAAGAAAAGTACAAACATCGTATTGGATAAGGGGGTAATCTGATGCAGGTTAATGTAACATTTGAGGGAAAAGATGCTTCATTTGCTACTGCTTTTGCAGAACATATGTCTTTAGTGGGACCTGAAGGCAAATCAGCATATGAGGTAGCGGTAGCAAACGGATTCGAAGGCACAGTTCAGCAATGGCTTGATAGTCTTGTTGGCAAAGACGGTGTAAATGGCAAAGACGGTGTAAATGGCAAAGACGGTGTAGACGGTAAAGACGGTGTAGACGGTAAAGACGGTCAGGATGGTCAAAAAGGAGACAAAGGTGATAAGGGTGACAAGGGTGATAAGGGTGACCCTTTTACCTTTGAAGACTTTACTGATGAGCAGATTGCAGAGTTTGGAATCGTCAGAACAGACGTAAACGGAAAGATACCTGCTTCTGTCATTCCTGACGGTGTGGGCGGTGTATGGAGTGATTGGAACGTAGCGAATAAATATTCCCTTGCTTACGTGAAAAACAGAACGCACTATGTTGTGGAAGAGTCTATATGTCGTTACATACTTAACGATGACGGTACATTTACAGATTATTTCAGAGACCACAACTGTCTTATGCCTGCAGGTAACAGCTATTGGACACTGGTGTATGTACAACAAAAAAATTATAGTTCTGATGATCTTGTAGGTAAATATATAAAGTATAGAACTTTAGATCCAGAATACTGGCCAGATGATAAGGATATCTCTATTAAAATCACATCAGATATGATTATGGATGCCGGCTATGGCACATTTGCAGTTATGTATCAAGATGCACCACTGCTGATGAACATCACACCTGAATTATGTGGTGTTGATGTTGGTGTAGGCTTCAACTTACCTTCGTATCCTGGGGTTTATTTGTTGTATAAGGATACAATTTCAGATTACGATGGTGGACATATTGAAGCTGCAACTAATGTATTTACAGAAGAGATTGTTCCGCTTGATGAAAAATTCTTGCCGCCTAGCGTTATGAACTTCCTCAGAAGCTTAGGATATACAGGATAAAGAGAGGTAAAATATGCAGAAATTTATGAGAAAACCGAGCATTGATATGTATGCAGGTATCAAGGTAAATAAGGACACAGAGCTTGAATACAAGAATGATAATGTTGAGCAGACATTAAAGGACTTAGTGTTCCACTCAATTACAAAGGTCAAGGGTGAAGGCTACGAAAGTACATATGACACTACTATTCAGCTCAAGGAAGGTGACGTGCTTATCTTTGAGGAAGAAGGCAGAGGTTATATCAAGCCTGTTGACAGCTTTGTAACGGTAGCAGAAGCAGTAGAAGAGTTAAATTGTATCGTTGACTTATAAGGGGTGATTAAATGTTTGTTATAAACGAAGATAAGTCTATTTATATCACCAGGGGTGACGTAGCGTTTTTCTCTTTGTCAGTAAATACAGAGACAGGAGAAGCGTATAAGTTTCAGCCGGGTGATGTTGTAAGAATGAAAGTCTTTGAAAAGAAGGCTTGTGATAACGTTGTTCTGACAAAGGACTTCGGAATCGAAGAAGAAACAGAAGAGATTGAAATTCTGTTAGAAGAAAAAGACACGAAAATCGGAAAGGTTATAAGTAAGCCGACAGACTATTGGTATGAGGTTGAGCTTAATCCTTATACAGATCCGCAGACCATTATCGGTTACGATGAAGACGGAGCAAAGATATTCAGACTTTATCCTGAAGGAAACGATAAGGCAGACGAAGAACCTATCACACCTGAAGACGTTCCTGTTGTGGATGAAGAGCTTTCTCTCACTTCCACAAGACCTGTGCAGAATCAGGCTATTGCAAGAGCAATTGCAACTATCAAAGCGGATGTCAAGAAGGAAGTTGATGCAGAGTTATCAACGGTTGATGAGAAGGTTGACACAAGGTTAGCAAGGTTTGATGCTTTCCTCGGTGGCATTGAAGGTGGAGACGGTTATGAAGAGTATGAATTGACTTCGGAAATCCCTGAATTAAGCGGTAAAATAATCTCTAATGGTGTGTGTGCTATTTTATATTTAACAGGAAACGGATATGCGGAAGAGGTAACATCAAGTAAAACAATAGGTATGTGTTTAAGCATTCCCAAAAAACTCTCCCCTCTTGCTGAAGGTAATTATTATGGAAAAGTAATAGAAGACACTTTCTCTCCGTTTACTGTAGAGATATATAAACCTAACGCAAATAGTAGCAAGCCTAACGGTGGTGTTTATCTTTATGTTCCCACAAATGATTCACAGGCTTTCATATTAGATAAAACAATAGAAATTCCGTATATACTTGCTAATCCGTATCTTCACGAAGTAAACGATGCACGATTCAACACAGAAGGTGCAGAACACGAAACCTTAGGTAATGCAATAAGAAGTCTTGAGGAAAGAATCAAGGCTTTAGAACAGAAGAATTGATGATTGATACCCACTGCATTTGCGGTGGGTTTTGTTTTTAAGAAAGGTAAAAATATGAGTACAGAAATAACAAAAAGAGTAATACCTGTTCTGTTTGGTTCAATCAGACAGCTTCCTAAAACAGACAACACGCTGACAAAGGAAGGCTATTGTGCAGATGCAAAGGCTGTAGGTGACATATTGAGAAATGAACAGAGAGCAGTTAACTTCTCTTATGACAGCAACGGCAACGGACTCAATGCAACTACCATACAGGGAGCAATCGATGAGGTGGTAGAAAAAGCAATCCTGACAGATGGTGGTTATGGCATTATAGATAAAGAGCATTTCAAGTGTATGTTCGGCTCTAACGGTAGTGCAACACACTTTTATACTGATGTGAGATGTCACCAAAGTGACACCGATAAGGCAACACTTCGACTTCAGACAACAAACAGTGATGGAAGGGTAGCACTTCCTGACATTATTCAATTACAGGATTTGAGAGGTGGAACATTAAAGCAGTACAGAATATTAGGTGACCACAACAAGCCTACAGGAAGTTATACAGGAAATGGAAGTGCAACAGCAAGAACAATCAATGTTGGCGGTATCGGTGGTTGGTTGGGTGTTTGTAGCGGCTCATATATAATAGGCATTATCACGCAAAACGGAGCTATGTTTTTTAACACAACAAACAGTACAGTTAAATGCTTTCCTGTTGCACAAGCAAAGTATATAAGTGGTGTACTGACTATCAGTAGTGCGGATGATTTATTGAACAAAAACGGCAGTGCATACCATTACCAAGTATTATAAGGGGTGATTAAATGACCTTACTTGAAATGAAAAAGAAAGTGTTAGGGTTAATTGAAGAGTTAAATCCTTCAAGTGAACTTTTAACCGATGACCCTGATATTGCGACAAAGATAAATGATGTAATCAATATGAAGCTCTTTGAACTTGCCCGGATGAAGAAGATTCCGAAGTATGTCGAGTTCGAAGTTAATGAGGGTGAATTGATTGATTATACAAGGATAGAACAGGAAAGCGGTTCTGAGGTATATCAGATAAGCCTTGTAGAAGGTATAGCTTATGTATTCAAGGCACAGGGAACGATAATCAAGGCTTTGGAAAGCGGCACAATGGGAATCGATTTCTTTGTTTACCCTGAAAGAATAACAGAAACAACAAAGGAAAAGGGATATGAGTTTGAACTGACTCCTGATGCACTTGAGATAATGCCCTACGGTGTGGCAGGTGACCTTCTCAAAAGTGATGTATCGTCATCATACGGACAGATATATTCGGCACAGTATGAAAATATGAAGAGAGAACTCGATCCTCGTTACAATATGAGCAGTATCACTATTGAAGGTGGTGTGAGCATCTGATGTCAAGCGGTGATGTAGTTACAAGGGTTTACGGTGGCTTCCGTGGTGTTGACTTCAGGGGCGAGGAAATCAACCTTGCGAGAAGTCCTGACAGCGTTAATATGTGGAAGGATTACAAGGAAACCGAAAGCATAAGAACAAGACCGAAAACGGAATTGGTGACCGCCTTTGATGAAACTATTTACGGAATATTCTTCTATAAAGCAGGAAACACCGAAATGATGTTGGTTCATAGCGGTACAAAGCTCTATAAGGTAGTCGATGATGAAAAGACGGTGCTTTTTGAGGATTTAAGGGAACATAAGAGTAATGCCTTCGTATTCAATAACCTTTGGTTCTTTAAAGACGGTAAGCATTATCTTCAGTATGACGGTGCAACTATCAAGGATGTTGAAGGCTATGTCCCGACAACGTCTATCGGCAGAAAGCCTGAAGGTGGCGGCACATTTCACGAAGATGTGAATATGCTTTCCAATTATCGTATCAATACATTTCTTGGTGACGGAACAAGCAAAGTGTTCTCTTTAGATACACGGAATATAGATGATGAAAAACCGACAGTTACAGTTAATGATGTAGCGGTTACAAACTATTCGGTAGATTACACTAATGGTAAGATTAATTTTTCTTCAGCTCCGGCTGCACCGTCAACAGACGGAAGGGATAATGTTGTTATCAAGTTTAAAAAGACTATCGATAAAGGCATAAAAAACAGAATATTAAATTGCACTCTGTTAGAAGTATTTGATAACAGAGTGTTTTTTAGTGGTAATCCTGAATATCCGAATATGATATGGCACAGCAGCCTTGATGACCCCACTTATTGTAGTGATTTAGACTATTATAACGAAGGTTTAGATACTGCAGAGGTAAAGGGTATGGTTGCAGGAAACAACGCTCTGTGGGTGTTTAAAGAGCCTTCACAGGCAAACACAACAGTTTTCTATCACACACCTACCATTGATAGTGAATACGGAAAGATATATCCGAACACACATTCAAGCATTTCGACAGGCTGTATCGGTAAGGCAATCAATTTTAATGATGACATGGTCTTCTTCAGTGACAGAGGAATGGAAGGTATAAGCGGTGACATTACAACAGAACAGGTAATTGCACACAGAAGCTCGTTGGTTGACAGAAAGTTGACAGCGGAAAAGAATTATGCTGATATGGTTCTTGCTGAATGGGAAGGTTATCTGTTGGTTGTTATCGATAACAAGATATATCTTGCAGACAGCAGAGCAATATTTACAAACGAAGACCACTTTGAATATGAGTGGTTCTATTGGGAGTTTCCTGAAGCTATCACTTGTGTGAAGGTGAACAAAGGTGTTCTGTATTTAAGTACAGAAGACGGAATTTATACATTGACCGACACAGAAAGTGATGTGGAAAGCTATTGGGTAACACCAAAGGATAAGTTCAAACATCCTCAGTATTTGAAGACTACAAATAAACGAGGTTGTGTAGCTGAAGCAACAGGTGATATTTCCGTCTATGCAAAGACCGAAAAAACATACTTTGAGCTTATCGGCACATATGAAAATATTGCAGATTACTTTGTGAGCAGAATAAAACGCAAGAAGTTCAAGGATATTCAGTTAAAGTTCTATTCCAAGACAAGATTCAGTTTAGAAACAGTTACATTGGAATGTTTCATCGGTGGCTATATGAAGCGGTGATAGGGGTGATATAAATGGCTTACGATATAAACTACAACGATAAACGATTTACACAGGTCGAAGCAGATAAAAACGCTGCAATAAAAGAGTCTGATTCTACCTTTGACAATATGATAAATCAGTCTGACGGATATTATCAGGCACAGATTGATGCGGCAAAGCAGTGGGGAGACACACAGGCTAAAAATCAGCAGGAACGCACAGACTTTACCATTGAACAGATTAATCAGCAGAAAGACCAGGCACATAAGGATTACCTGAAGGAACAGTCAGGTGCATATGTTGATTGGCAGAAGCAGAGCAATCAGTACGGTTCAAACGCTGAACAGATGGCTTCAAGCGGTCTTGCACACACAGGCTACAGTGAAAGCTCTCAGGTAAGTATGTATAACGCATATCAGAACCGAGTTGCGATGGCAAGAGCATCATATGACAAAGCGGTATTGAGCTATAACAATGCTATCAAGGATGCACAGTTGCAGAATAACAGTGTGTTAGCAGAAATTGCATACAACACATTACAAACGTCATTAGAATTGTCATTACAAGGCTTTCAGTACAAGAATCAGTTTGTGCTTGAAAAGGCAAATGCAAAAAGAGAAATCGACAATACATATTATTCACGTTATCAGAATGTATTGGCTCAGATTAATCACGAAAATTCACTTGCAGAACAGGTAAGGCAGTATAATGCTAACCTTGCGGAAGAAAAGAGACAGTACAATCAGTCTTATGCCTTACAGCAGCAGCAGTTGGCAGAACAGAAGAGACAGTTTAATGAGACTATGGCATATAACAAGGCTAAAAATGGTGTTGGTAGCTCAAGCGGTTCGAGTAAGAATACAAAATCAAAGTCGAGCAGTAGCTCAAGCAAAAAATCTTCAAGTAGCAGTAAAAAGAGTTCGAGTAGTTCAAAAAAGAACACAAAAACAAGCTCAAGCAAAAGTGGTGGACTTACAGTAGATAAGCAAAGCGTTATAAATCTCGGCTACGGTCCTATCAGTGCAAAAAAACTTAACAGTTTGGTAGAATCAGGTCAGGTTATTGAATATGAGTCAAATGGCAAATTGAAGTATAAAAAGGCAACACAAAAGACAACCAAAAACAATTTGCTTAATAAATCAAATCTTCCTGATGCACTCAAAAGAATAACAGGTTTAAAGTAATGTGGAGGTGATATTATGGGTTTTGACTCTGAATACCTTGCACTTCGTCAAAAGCGAAAAAAGAAGGAAGAAGAGCAGAAAAAAACAACCAATAAGGTGACCAATAAGCCTTACGCTAAAAAGTTAACTGAATCAAAGGATATTGCACCTGTTATAAAAACACTTGCACCTGATATAAGAACACAGAAGACAACATTTTCTGCACCGACAGCAACAAAGAAAAAGGAAACCGAAGATGACGGTTTCTTCAAGAAGAGCAAATACTTTGATGACGGTTATGACTTCGGTGATGTAACAAAAACAATTCTCGGCTCAGTAACAGATATAAGAGAAAATGTAAGCACAGGCATTCTTGGTATGGGTGAAAAGGCTGTTGATTTTCTTGCAATGGCAGGTACATCAATGAGCAACGCTCAGATGTCACAGAACGCACAGAATGAGTTAATATTCACAGCAGCTAAGAACATAGGCAAGGACAAAAAGACACAAAACAAAGAAGCTGAAGGTGTTATGAAGAAATATGACACTTGGCAGAAAGAAGCTAAAAAAGGCACAACGGAATTTGTCAAGAAAGACCTTTATGACGAAGAAAAGATTGCTAAGAAAATCATTACTGCACCTGTTGAAAAGTATACAGGAATTGATGTAGAAGCTTCTTCTGTATTCGGTGAAAAGTCGGATTCACTTGTACAGTCAGGTGGTCAGTTGTTGGCAACAGCAGGTTTAAGTGTTTTAGGTGTTCCGTGGTTTCTTACCACAGGTGCTATAAGTTTTGGTGCTGAAGCGGAGAATGCACTTAATCAGGGTGCAACCTTTGAACAGGCTTCAATGAGTGCAGCAATTTCCGCAGGTGCCGAAATCCTTACTGAAAAACTGTCAGGTGGTATTAAGTTCGGTGGAAAAACACTCGATGATGTATTGATTAAACCTTTCACCGAGAAAATATCGAGCAAGGTGACGAAATCACTTGTAAATTTAGGTATAGATGCTCTTGGTGAAGGCTCTGAAGAAGTTATATCAGGTATATTCAGCAATCTTGGTTCAGCCTTATATAAGGAAGAAAGCATAGGTGAACTTCTTACAAGTGAAGAAGCAGTAGATGAATACATAGAGAGCTTTATCGGTGGTGCTGTCCTCGGTGGTGTATCAAGCGGTATCGGTGCAGTTGCGAACAGAAATAAAATAGAGCTTACAGAGAACGAGCAGAAAGTCTTTGATAAGGTAGTTGAAGACCGTATTGCAGAGGAAAAAGCAGACGGAACGGTCACTAAAAAGAAAGAGAATGAAATCCGCAAAGAAGTTCTCAATGGTCTGTTGAAAGGTTATATCGACACCGACACAATCGAAAGTGTTTTAGGCGGTGACACCTATAAGACATACAAAGATACTGTAGATAATGAAACTGCTTTACAGGAAGAGTTTAATACTCTTAATAAGATGAAGCAGGGTGAAATGACAGGTGAACAGCTTGACAGACGTACAGAACTCAAGCAGCAGTTGGAAGAACTCAAAAATAACTCAAAAACAAGTGAAATTAAGAGTAAACTCAGTGAAGATGTTTACAACTTAGTCAAAGACAGCAGACTTGCAGAGAGTTACAGAGAAGATGCAAGAAAGTATGAGACTTTCAAGCCTGACTTTGAGAAGTACAAAGGCTCAGAGTATGAAGATGCTGCTAAAAAGACTTTGGAAAATGCGGCTAACTTCACGGACAGCAAAGGCAATAAGATTAATAACACAAACCGAATGCGAGACCTTATTGAATCAAACGCAAAGTTTTCTGCTGATCAAGGTGTTGTGTTTGAGTACAAAACAGATGAGCAGACAAAGCAGGATTTCATAAAAAGACAGACAGAAGCTATAGCAAAGCTTGAGGAAATTCCTGAAGCAGAGCGTACCGATGAACAGACTAAAGAACTTGCCGATATGAAGGAAGCTCTTGAAGATGTAAAAAGCGGTAAAAAAAAGGTTAACGGAAACATTGTAAATGGTGTCATTACTATCAATCTTGACTCCCCTAAGGCTCTTAACAGAACATCAGGACACGAAATAACACACCAACTTGAAAAGGCAAAATCATACGATAAGCTTGAGAAGGCTGTATTTGCTTATGCGAAGACAAAAGGTGTTGATATCAACAAGGAATTGGCTGCTCGTGGTGGTATATATAGCGGTGTCGAAAGCTCTGATGTGAGAAGAGAACTTGTTGCTGATTTAGTCGGTGAATATCTCTTCTCAGACTATGACTTTGTGAAGCACTTATCAGTCTCTAATCAGAACGTCTTCCAAAAAATGTGGAATGAAGTCAAGTATCTTTGCAAGATTGCTACTGCCGGTAGTAAAGAAGCAAGGGAACTTGAGAAGGTCAAGAGAAACTTTGAGAAGGTTTATAGGGAAAGCGGAAAGGAACAGGGTGATACAAAGTATTCTCTTTCTGCTGAACAGGAAACTTATTTCAAAGACAGCAAGGTTCGTGACGAAAACGGTAACCTGAAGGTGATGTATCACGGTACAAGCAAGGGCGGTCATACTGTATTTGACACCTACGGAAGCAATTACGGATTATTCGGTCAAGGCTCATATTTCACCGATAATAAGAGTGTTGCAGAGTCATATACCAACAAGGGCAAGGGTGATAACAAGCAGGTTTATGAAACATACCTTAACATCACCAATCCTATTGATATGGATGCAGAAGCTGATGTAAACGCTTGGACAAAGGCCTTACCTGATGCAGACTTCACAAACTGCACAACAAAC
>JAEIGA010019730.1_pt1 | contig 10273 bp, 10 predicted proteins | sample 9270691 | NCBI WGS metagenome assembly JAEIGA01 (sample SAMN17057246, study PRJNA624740) | gut metagenome | biome: biome; isolation source: fecal sample | host: Bos grunniens | place: China: Xizang | collected 2019
GATGAAATTGATAAAATTGCAGTTCACGGAGAAAGCCATGGGCAAGATGTTAGCCGCGAAGGTGTTCAGCGTGATATTTTGCCAATTGTAGAAGGAAGTAATGTAAACACTAAATGGGGCGTAATTGATACAACTCATATTTTGTTTATTGCAGCTGGTGCATTCAGTGTTTCTGCTCCAAGTGATTTAATTCCTGAACTACAAGGACGATTCCCACTTAGAGTAGAACTTGAATCTTTACACAAAGAAGATTTTAAACGCATTTTACAAGAACCAAAAAATTCTTTAATTATGCAATATACATCACTTTTGGAAACAGAAGGTGTAAAGCTTAATATCACAGAAGACGCATTAGACAGAATGAGTTTTATTGCAGAAGATGTAAATGCCAGAGCCGAAAATATTGGTGCAAGACGTCTTCATACAATTATGGAAAAAGTTCTTTCTGATATTAGTTTTGAAGCAGATGAACATTCTGGCGAAACAATTACAATTGATGCCGCTTATGTTGATTCAAAATTGACAGATGTAGTACAAAGTGAAGATTTAAGCAGATATATTTTATAAAAAAATCTAAAGTAAAAAATTATTCCTCCGAAAATCAGACTAGATGTAAATTTAAATTTTTGGAGGATTAATTTTATGAATTCTTTTTCACGTTCTGTAGATTTGCTACAGCGCGAAATGGACGTAACAAGTTTACGTTACCAGGTAAGTGCAAATAACCTTGCAAATGCAGAAGTTCCAAATTTTAAAAGAAGTGTAGTTAATTTTGAAAGCGAATTAAAACGTGCATTCGAATCAGAAGCTGCTGCAAAAAATAGTTTTCAATTAACAACTACAGATAGTCGTCATATGCAAATTAACACTCCAATAGATTACCGCACAGTTGAACCACGCCGTGTTACAGATTATCTTTCAACATCAAAAGCAAATGGAAATAATGTTGACGCAGAAACAGAAGCAAACAACATCTTACAAATCCAAATGCAATATCGTTTACTTACACAACTTGCAACATTCGAATTTGACCAAGTAAACACAGCAATGAAAAAATAATCGAAATTAATTCGTTTGGAGGAATAGAATATGGGACTTTTTACTAGTATAAATATTGCTGCAACAGGAATGGCTGCAGAAAGATTAAGAAGCGATGTAATTTCAAACAATATTGCCAATGCGTCAACAACAAGAACTGCAGAAGGTGGACCATTCAAAAAATCATCTGTAATTATGACACCTGTTTCAGATTCAAATCCAACTTGGCGCACTCCATTTATGCCATCAAGTTTAGACAATGGCCCTGGAAAAGGTGTAAAAGTTTTAGAAATTCGCAAAGACACATCTCAAGGAAGATTAGTTTTTGACCCAGACAATCCAGATGCAATTAAATCAGGACCAAACAAGGGGTACGTTGAATATCCAAACGTAAATATTGTAAATGAAATGGTAGATTTAATTTCTGCTTCCCGCGCTTACGAAGCAAATGCCACAGTTATTGACGGTGCAAAAGATATGTTTAGCGCAGCAATGAATATTGGACGTTAGTTTAGTGTAATCTGAATTGACAATTTAAAAATAATGTTCAATAATAAATTTAAAATGGGAATTAGGTGGGGAATATGCAAATACAAGATTTTGGAACATTGCAAATGGTGCGCTCAAACGACGCACATTACGGAAAAGGACAAATGGTTTCTCTTACTTCTTCAGTAGAAAATCAGTCTGTAAAAAAAATAAATACAGGAATTGACACTTCAAAAAATCTTTTAAAAACAGAAGGCTCAGAAGGGAAGTCTTTTCAATCATATTTAATGGAAGCTGTAAATTCTGTAAATGCGCAACAAAATCAAGTTTCTGAACTTCAGGAAAAAATTATTACAAATCCAGACGAAGTTGACATACATGATGTTACTATTGCAATGTCAAAAGCAAGAATGTCGTTAAATCTTGCACAAAGTGTAATTGACCGCCTTGTTTCTGGTTGGAACGAAATTACAACTACAAGATAGTTTTTTATAATGGGGGATCCCGAGCTATAAATAGCTCGGTCGCTATGTCCGCCCTTCGCTACCGCTCATTTCGTACAATTTTTCGCTATGCTCAAAAATTGTACGAAACTGTCGGGGCTCCCAGCGCTATCCCGAAAAAATCCCATAAATCAAAAAAATCTCTTTTCAGAATTTGCATTATATGTTATAATTTATTAAATTTAGTATAAATTTCTTTGTGAAATTCGTTCACGGGAGGGGCAGATGAACGAATGGCTTCAAAAGACGCTAACTAAGCTAAAAGAATTATGGGCAAAGTGGAGCGTTGTTCAAAAAGTCATATTATTTGGCATTATTGCTGCGGTTGTTGTTGCAATTGTGGCTACAGCAAAATTATCTTCTACACCATCAACTGTAAGGTTGTTTTCATCTCCAGTTACAGATCCTCAGGCCTTGTCTCAAATTTTAGATAGAGTTGATCAGGAAAATGTAAAAGTATACACAACACAAGAAGGTTACATTTCAGTAGATGACGAACGTACAGCACGTCGTATGCGCGAAATTTTAATAAGTGAAAATCTTGTTCCTTCAAGTATTGATGTTTGGGCTGGATATTATGACAGAAGTTGGTCAACAACAGATGCCGAACAAAATGTAAAATTAAAAAATACAATTCAAAGACAATTAAAACAACACATTGAAGCAATTGATGATATTCAATCTGCGGATGTTACATTAGTAATTCCAGAAAAAGAATTGTTTTTTGATAGCCAAAATCCAGTTACTGCAAGTGTAATAATTCGTCCAAAAAATAATTCAAGTGATATTTTAACAAATCGTAATAGAATTTTAGGACTTCAAAGACTTATTCTTTCTGCGGTAGAAGGATTAACAGCCGAAAATCTTATTATTGCAGATGCTAACGGTGAACAAATTAACGACTTTGAAGGAATGGCAGAAAGCGATAGAGTTGATATTATTGCAAAACAACAAAAACTTCGCCGTGAACAAGAAACAAAAATTAGAGCGTCAATTTTGCAATCTTTACAAAGAACCTTTACAGAAGATCGTTGTAGAGATATGAACGTTGCCGTAGAAATGGATATGTCAGAAAAGAAAAGTGATTCTACAACATATTCACCAATTGAAATTAAAAAAGATAATCCAGACACTCCTTATGATGATTCTGAGTATCGTGATACATTGCCTTTAAGCCAACAAACTATTACAAAAGAATGGCAGGGAACAGGATTTAATCCAGAAGGTCCAGCTGGTGTTGAAGGGCAAAATCCACCAGTGTATTCTGATATGTCAAATGTAATTGGAAAATCTACAGAAACCGGTGTAACACAAAATAACGTAATTAATACAAAACAGACATCAGAAATTACAGCCCCAAAAATTGATAAAATTTCTGTTTCTGTAAACTTAGACGGTATTTGGGAATATGAATATGAACCAGGAACAAGAAATTATGTAATTGAAAATGGTTCAATAAAAAGAAAATATACACCAATTTCTGAAGAAGATATTGTAAAAGCAGAAAACCTTATTAAAGGTGCAATTGGTTATGATAGAAACCGTGGTGACACTGTTGTAGTAACAAATCTTGCTTATGACAGAACTTTAGAATTTAAAGAAGAAGATGATGCATATTTTGCAGAAATAAAACGAAAACAAACAATATTAATTATTCTTGCAGCTGTTGCAATTGTTCTTGTTGGATTTATTTTATTTAGAGTTATTAGTCGTGAACTTGAACGCCGTCGTCGTCTTAGAGAAGAAGAGCTTTTACGCCAACAACAAGCTGCACGCGAAGCTGCGTTATGGGAAGCAAAAGAAGACGGAATGGATGTTACAATGTCTGTTGAAGAAACAAGGCGTATGGAACTTCAAGAAAATGCAATTAATATGGCAAAAGAACATCCAGAAGAAGTTGCATTACTTATTAGAACTTGGTTGATGGAGGAATAGAATGAACGGTTTTGAAATGACAACTGATGTTTCTAATATTCCAATATCAGGAAGACAAAAAGCTGCAATTTTATTTACAGAATTAGGTTCAAGTGTAAGTTCACAATTAATTCCATATTTATCAGATTTAGAATTAAAAAAATTGCGAAAAGCAGTTGGAAGTTTGGGCTCTTATTCTCCAAAAAAATCTAATTTCTTTAAAGTTCAACAACGTGAAATTAGAGTTTTGGAAGATGTTTGTAAATTTGGAATTAAAAAAAGATTTTTAAATCCAGAAGTTCTTACAAAAAAAGATTATGGTTTTATGAAATCTGGAAGTGCATATAATAGACAAAATACAATTATTAAAGAACTTGTAGATAACCCGGAAAATATTACTAATGTTCTTAGAACATGGTTAGGGGAGGAATAAAATGGCTGATGATGATTTAATTGTTAGTGATAAAAGTAAAGGTGCTGCTCCAAAACCTGTTGCAAAACCTGGTAGTTTAAAACCTGCTGGTACATCTAAGAAAAATACAAAAGATTATAAAAGTTTAACAGGAAGACAAAAAGCTGCAATTTTCTTAATTTCTCTTGGACCTGATGTATCTGCAGAAATTATGAAACACTTGCGTGAAGATGAAGTTGAAACTTTAACATTTGAAATTGCTAGACAAGAAAAAGTAAATCCAGAGTTTAAAGACGCAGTATTGGAAGAATTCCAAGAATTAATGAATGCACAGAACTTTATTACTACTGGTGGTATAGATTATGCTCGTGAACTTTTGGAAAAATCTCTTGGTTCTCAAAAAGCTATCGATATTATCAACAGACTTACAAGTTCTTTACAAGTTCGTCCATTTGACTTTATTAGACGTACAGACCCTGCACATTTGTTAACCTTTATTCAACAGGAATATCCACAAACAATTGCCTTAATTTTGGCATATCTTGAACCTGGTAAGGCTGCTATTATTTTGCAGAATCTTCCTGATGAAATGCAAGCAGAAGTTTCTAAACGTCTTGCAACAATGGACCGAACTTCTCCTGAAGTTCTTCGTGAAGTTGAACGCGTATTGGAAAAGAAACTTTCTACACTTTCTAGTGAAGACTATACTTCTGCCGGTGGTGTTGAAGCAATTGTTGAAATTTTGAACCTTGTTGACCGTTCTTCTGAAAAATCTATTATTGAATCTTTGGAAGAAGACGATCCAGATTTGGCAGAAGAAATCAAAAAACGTATGTTCGTGTTCGAAGATATCGTTATGCTCGACGACCGTGCTATTCAGAAAGTACTTCGCGATGTCGACCAACAAGACCTTGCAAAAGCGCTTAAATCTGTTGATACTGAAGTACAAGATAAAATCTTCCGTAATATGTCTAAACGTGCTGCAAGTATGTTAAAAGAAGATATGGAATTTATGGGACCTATTCGTGTTAAAGACGTTGAAGAAGCTCAGCAAAAAATTGTATCTAACATTAGACGTCTTCAGGATAATGGTGATATTGTTATTGCTCGTTCTGGTGAAGATGAACTTGTTGTATAGTAAAAAATATAAGGGGTAAAAATTGGCAAAGGCGGTATTCAGACCTGGAGAAGCAAAAGAGAAAAATGGTAAATTTGTTTTATCATTAATGAAAGATTTTGCGCCAGAAGTTGATGAAATTGAAGAAATTGTTGAAGAGTATACAGGTCCCTCTATTGAAGATATAAAGCGTGAAATTGAAGAAGAAAAGCAAAAGTGGGAATTAGAAAAACAACAACTTATTTCTCAAGCACAAGCTCAAGCTAATGAAATTATTAAGAACGCTGAAGCTACTGCATTTGCCGAAATTAAACGTCAAACTGATGATGCTCAAATTGTAAAAGCAGATGCAGAAAATTATGCCCAAGAAATTATTGCAAAAGCTCGTGATAATGCAAAACAAATCTTAGATGAAGTAGAACAACAACGTGCTAAAGTTGAACAAGATGCAAAAAATCAAGGGTTTGAACAAGGCCATTCCGAAGGTTACGAAAAAGGTGTTGAGGAAGCAAACAGACTTGTAGACAGAATGCACAAAATTTTAGAAGCTGTAATGCAACGTCGTCAAGAAATTTTAACAGAAACAGAAAGCCAAATTGTAGAACTTGTTATTTTAATGGCTAGAAAAGTTGTAAAAATTCTTTCGGAAAATCAAAAAAATGTTGTTATGGCAAATACTTTGTCTGCATTAAAAAAGGTTAGAACTCGTGGAAATGTTACTTTGCGTGTAAACTTGGAAGATGTAAAACTTACAACAGCCCATATAGATGAATTTATTCAACATGTTGAAAAAGTAAAAGGTATTACTGTTCTTGAGGATTCAACTGTAGATAAAGGTGGTTGTGTTGTAGAAACTGATTTTGGATCAATTGATGCAAGAATTTCTAGTCAATTAACTGAACTTGAAAATAAAATTTTAGAAATTTCACCATTAAAATCAATTAAGCGTGCAGCTCCAACTGTGGAGGAATAGTCTTAATATGAAAGCTTCTTACCAGGGTGATTTTAACTTTACAAAATATCTTGAAAATGTTGTTGACGCAGAAACCATTTTGTATACAGGAAAAGTAAAAGCTGTTAAAGGTCTTGAAATTGAAAGTGAAGGTCCACATTCTGTAATTGGTGAAATGTGTACAATAAAATTGCGCGACGGAAATCTTTTGCTTGCAGAAGTTGTTGGTTTGCAAGATAAAATTGTAAAATTGTCGGCATTTGGTGCAACAAAAGGTATTGAAGTTGGGTGCGAAGTTATTGCTTCTGGTAGAACATTACAAGTTCCTGTTGGAATGTCTTTGCTTGGACGTTCAATTGATGCAACTGGTCGCGCTTGTGATGGGCTTGGTGAAATTTCTCCAGAACAATATTATCCTGCAGTAAACGATGCTCCAGACCCAATGAAAAAAGCTCCTGTTAATAGGCGCATTACAACTGGTGTAAAAGCAATTGACTCTTTGTTAACAATTGGAAAAGGTCAGCGCATTGGTATTTTTGCTGGTTCTGGTGTTGGAAAATCAACTTTGCTTTCTATGATTGCCAGAAATTCTGATGCTGATATAAATGTAATTGGCTTAATTGGTGAACGTGGTCGTGAAGTTTTAGATTTTATTGAAAATGATTTAGGAAAAGAGGGATTAAAACGCTCTGTTGTTGTTGTTGCAACTGGAGATCAACCTGCCATTGCTCGTGTAAGAGCTGCTTATGTTACAACAGCTATTGCAGAATATTTTAGAGATTTGGGAAAAGACGTTGTTTTAATGATGGATAACGTTACTCGTTTTGCAAAAGCTCAGCAAGAAATTGGAACTTCAAATGGTGAGCTTCCAATTCATGGTGGATATCCTCCTTCTGTTTTTGATATGCTTCCAAAATTAATGGAAAGAACAGGTACAAATGATAAAGGTACAATTACAGCGTTTTACAACGTTTTGGTAGATTCAGATGATATGAATGAACCAATTACAGATGCTGTTCGTGGTATTTTGGACGGGCATATTGTTTTAAGTAGAAAATTGGCCCAATCTTATCATTATCCTGCAATTGATGTTTTGGCTTCTATTAGCCGTTTGAGTAAACGTGTTACAGGTAAAATGACACAAAAAGCTTGTGCAAAAATTAGAACTTTAATGGCTACATATCAAAATAATGAAGCGGCTATTGTTTCTGGAATTTATGAAAAAGGAAATTCTCCAATTATTGATGAAGCAATTGAAATGCACGGGCCAATTGAAGAATTTTTAACTCAGGAAGAATATGAACCAAGTTCAATGGAAGAAACTTTAGATAAACTTTCTAGTCTTTCTGGTATTGAAATTCCAGAATATGAATATGCTGAATTTATTGATAAAACAAAAGAACAAAATCAAAATACAATTGAAGTAGAAAATGAAGAAGTTTAAGTATGATCTTCAACAAGTTTTGGAAATTCGCACATTTGAACAGTAGCAAGCAGAAGGTGAACTTGCGAAATGTATTGCTGTTGAAAATGAAATTAATAAAAATTTAGAAATTATTGCTGCTCAGTATGTTGTATTAAAAAATCAGGCTAAGGGTTCCCTTGATTTTAGTGATATGATGAGCCAAAGCCAGTATGCAAATTTATTGGCCTTTCAAAAAGAAGAGTTGTTAAATCAACTTGCCCAAGCCAAAATTGAAACGGAAGAAAAACGAAAGATTTTAACGGAATGTATGAAAAAAACTTCCGCTTTGGAAAAAATGAAGGAACTTCAATACGAAGATTTTAAGCTTGAAATGAAGCGCAAAGAAAATCGTCGTATTGAAGAGCTTTCTAGTATAAAAAGTTTTTCTGAAAACTAATTATTTTACAAAATCTATTAGTAGTGGAACGCACTGTCCCCAATGAATTCACGAAGAATACTTCTTGGTGGAACTGCTGTTGGTGGAATTGTAGAAAAGTTTTCCAAAAAGTTTAAAAGTCTTCTTGCTTCGGAATATTCTTTTTGCATTGGTGTTACCTGACGCAAAAGAGGAGCGGCGTAAACTCGTAAAACAGAAAATTCATAATCTAGAGCAGTGTTTAAAACAGCATCTGCATTATTTTTGAATGGGAAAATATGTAATGCTTCTCCACGTGTAACACTTGGCCACATTTCAATTGTGCCTGCTGCAGGTTTGCCACGGAAGTTGTTGTCACGAACTATGCGACGAATTAAACGGTTGTCACTTGTAGAAATTCTGTTGTGGTCATCAAGATTTAATTGTGTTAATGCAGAAAGATAAATTTTAAATTTATATTCTGCAGGAACTTTTGGTGTAAGTTTATCATTAAGACCGTGAATTCCTTCCATAATTAAAATTTCATTTTTGTCTAATGTCATTTTGTTGCTTTCATCAAAATAACTTGTTCCGCTGTGAAAATCATAACTTGGAATGCAAACTTCTTTTCCCGCAAATAAATCCATAAGATTTTCGTTTAATAATTCAACATTAAGTGCTTCTAAACATTCAAAATCTGGTTTTCCGTCTTCGTCTAGCGGAGTTTTGTCGCGACCAAGGTAGTAGCAGTCAAGACTTATGATTTTTGGTTTGTATCCCATTGCGCGTAATTCTAATGCTAATTTTTTTGCAGAGGTTGTTTTTCCAGATGATGAAGGTCCTGCAATTAAAACAACTTTTACAGTTCCTTTTTCTATAATTTGAGATGCAATTTTTGAAATATTTTTTTGCTGGAATGTTTCTGTAATTTCAATAAAATCGTTAATTTGTCTTTGTTTTATAAGCTGATTTAAGGATGATGCAGATGTTACATTTACACGTTTTCCCCATTCTTTATATTTGGAAAAAATTTCGTAAAGTTTTGGTTCATCCTTGAATAACTCTAATCGTTCAGGATCGCTTGTACGAGGGAATCTTAATAAGAACCCAGTTTTATATTGTAGAATATCAAAAACTTTTAGAACTCCAGTGGAACGAACAAGAGGCTCAAAACAAATATCAGAAAAATCATTTAATGTGTTTATTTTTATACTTGGTTCACAAATAAATTGAAGTTGTTTTCTAGTATCTTGAAGATTTAATTTTTCAAGTAATTGTGTAGCTTCTTGGTATGAAATTTCTTTTGTTGTGATTGGAATATTTTGATTAATTAATTTTTCCATTTCGTTTTTAAGTTGGAGAATAACTTCATTTGAAACTTCATTCTGATTATCAAAAGTGTAAAAATATCCATAACCAAGGCTGTGTCCCACTAAAAGACGTTTTTCTGGGAATAAAGTGTGACATGCTGTTGCCAAAAGAAAACATAGAGATCTACGGTAAATTGAACTTCCTGTTTTTGAATTATTTAAAACTGGTTCAATTGTTGATGTGAATTGAATTTGATCTTCTAATGAATGGACTTCATTATTTATTTTTACAGCATAAATTGTATCTGTAGGAATGTTAAAATTGTCTAAAACTGTATATACTTTTGTTCCGTAATCAAAAGTTCCTTTTGTAATTTCTTGATTGTTGTTTATAAATGTAACTTGAATTTTGTCCATAAAGATTCCTTATAATAAAATATATAAATATTATAAATGGAAAATGGTGTAAAGTAAAAGAAAATATGTTTTTTTGTGTTTTTCTTCTATATTTAATGCAAATTATTGAATAACTTATTTTTTTATGATAAACTATAATAATCAAATTGGATTTAAATTTATTATATAAGGAGTTCCCATGTCAGGACACAGTAAATGGGCCACTATTAAACATGCTAAAGGTTTAGCAGATGCAAAACGTGGTAAAATTTTTACAAAATTTATTAAAGAAATTTCTATCGCTGCACGTATGGGTGGTGGA
>JAEIGA010019731.1_pt1 | contig 10273 bp, 8 predicted proteins | sample 9270691 | NCBI WGS metagenome assembly JAEIGA01 (sample SAMN17057246, study PRJNA624740) | gut metagenome | biome: biome; isolation source: fecal sample | host: Bos grunniens | place: China: Xizang | collected 2019
ATGAAAGGCGATGTGCTCTGCATCCTGTCGGTAGTGATTGTCGGTCCGCTTGCTGAAGAACTCGTCTTCCGCGAAGGTATTTTACGCAGCCTTTGGGAAAAGCGCTGGACAGTTTGGTGCGCCGCCATCGTGAGCAGCCTCCTCTTCGCCGTAGTACATGGCAATCTGGCACAAGCCATCCCCGCCGCCTTATTGGGCTTCGTGTTGGGTCTGCAATTTGCCCGCACCGGAAATATCAGCATCTGCTTCCCCGCACACCTCTTGAACAACGGATTTGCAGTTCTGGAACTTTACTTCTTAGATGAAGATTTTGGTAGCAACATTCTGCCCGCCATTCTTATAGCCGGCGGCTTACTTTGCTGCGCCGCGGCGCTCCTCATCTTCCACTACAAATTGGAACTAACCAAATATCTGACCTCTCCTTATAAGCAATAGATGAAAATAGGTAATATAGACTTGGGCTTCCGCCCTGTGTTGCTGGCTCCAATGGAGGACGTGACGGACATCGGCTTTCGCCTGTTGTGCCGACGCCTTGGCGCCTCGATGGTTTACTCTGAATTCGTAGCCGCCGACGCCTTGGTGCGCATGGTCAATAAGTCTTTGGAGAAACTAACCGTATGCGACGAAGAACGCCCTGTGGCCATACAAATATATGGTAAAGACCCCGTGGCCATGCGCGACGCCGCACAGATTGTAGTAGAACGTGCCCACCCCGACGTGTTGGACATCAACTTTGGCTGCCCAGTTAAACGAGTAGCAGGTAAAGGCGCCGGCGCCGGACTATTGCAAGACGTGCCCCGCATGCTTGACATCACACGCGCCGTAGTGGACGCCGTCGATGTACCCGTTACCGTCAAGACCCGCCTCGGCTGGGACGCAGAACACAAAATCATCGTGCCCCTTGCCGAGCAACTGCAGGACTGCGGCATACAAGCCCTGACGGTGCATGGTAGGACCCGCGCTCAAATGTATACCGGCGAGGCCGACTGGTCTCTCATCGGCGAGATAAAGCGCAATCCTCGCATGCACATTCCTATTATCGGCAATGGTGACATCTGCTCCGGCGAGCAAGCACGCAACGCCTTCGAGCAATACGGTGTGGATGCCATCATGGTAGGCCGCGCTACGTTTGGCCGACCTTGGATTTTCCGAGAAATACAACAAGCCTTGCATCCCGAGGACTACACCGAGATGGAAGAAATGACCAGCGACTGGAAACTGGATATTCTCAAAGAACAAGTAATACAAAGCGTGGAACGCATTGATGAGCGCCGCGGCATTCTACATGTGCGCCGCCACTTGGCAGCTACTCCTCTGTTCAAAGGACTGCCCAACTTCCGACAAACACGCATCGCCATGCTGCGAGCAGAGACTGTGGATGAACTTTTTGAGATTATGGAAAGCATACGCCCCCTTGTGAAAGAGGTGGGCGAAGCCTAATAGCAAAAAAACAGACTCGCTTTTTTGTAAGTAACTACGATTCACTACCTTTGCAAAAGGTATAAAAAATTTTTCTTAGATTATGAAGATAGCTTTGATAGGTTACGGCAAGATGGGGCACATGATTGAAGAGATTGCCTTGAGCCGTGGACACGAAATAGTTTGCATCATCGATGTGAACAACTTAGAAGATTTTGACTCGCCGGCGTTCAAGAGCGCAGAGGTGGCTATTGAATTCACCAACCCCACATCTGCTTACGGCAACTACTTACGCGCCTTCGCTTCCGGAGTGAAAGTTGTTTCCGGCTCCACCGGTTGGCGCGAAGAGCATGAGGCCGACGTGAAGCGCCTTTGCGAAGAAGGACACACGCTCTTTTGGTCGTCCAATTTTTCTTTGGGCGTGGCGCTCTTCGGTGCTGTCAACAAATATCTGGCCCGCTTGATGAATCGCTTCCCTGAGTATGACGTGACGATGGAAGAGACCCACCACATCCACAAGCTTGATGCGCCCAGCGGCACAGCCATCACCTTGGCCGAGCAGATTGTGGCAGAGCTCGACCGCAAGGCTCAGTGGACCAAGGGCGAGGTGCTTGAAGCCGACGGCAGCATCAGCGGAACAAAGGAGTGTGCCGCCGAGCAACTACGCATTGATGCCGTGCGCCGCGACGAGGTGCCCGGCATTCATAGCATTACCTACGACTCGCCGGCCGACAGCATCACCATCACCCACGACGCCCACAACCGCCGCGGCTTTGCACTCGGAGCCGTACTGGCTGCCGAGTTCACCGCCACCCACACCGGCTTGCTCACCATGGACGATCTTTTCAATTTCTAAAAAAGCCTCTTCCCCCTACCCCTTACCAAGATTCTCACAGCAATGATTACTACAAACAAGAAGAAGCCCTCTAAGCGCGCCGCCTATATCAAATTTGCAATAGCTACCATCTGCTACCTCGCTTTCCTCTACTGGGTAGAAAGCTGGTGGGGCTTGGTGGTCGTACCTTTTATCTACGACGTTTACATCTCCAAGAAAATCAACTGGACATGGTGGCGCGATTCTGACAATTGGTTCACACGCACCATTATGAGTTGGGTAGATGCCATTGTCTTTGCCCTCGTGGCCATTTACTTTTTAAACCTGTTCTTCTTCCAAAACTTTGTCATCCCTTCCTCTTCTCTGGAAAAGACGATGCTCACTGGCGATTATCTTTTAGTAAGCAAGGTTCACTACGGCCCGCGCATTCCGCAAACACCACTCACCATGCCGCTCACGCAGCACACTCTGCCAATTGTCAACTGCAAGAGCTACATCGAATGGCCGCAATGGGACTATCGCCGCGTCAAAGGTTTGGGCCACGTGCGCCTCAACGACATCGTGGTGTTCAACTATCCGGCGGGCGACACGGTGGCGCTGAATATCCAAAACCAAGACTACTACGGCACGGCTTATAGCTGCGGCTACGGAATATGGGAGCAGCGAGGCGTGGTAAATCCCGTGAGCGAATTGCTCTCGCTCGAAGAGCAAAGAGAGGCCTACCGCATCATCTACGAAACCGGAAGCAACTACATCAAGAGCAACCCCGAGTTTGGCGAAGTGGTGGCACGTCCCACCGACCGCCGCGAAAACTACGTGAAGCGTTGTGTGGGAATGCCCGGACAGACTTTGCAAATCATAGACGAGGTGGTTTATCTCGACGGCAAGCCTAACCCGCAGCCCGAGAATGTGCAGTTCAACTACAATGTTACCTTCTTGAAAGACCTGGATGCCGACACCAAGAAGGAACTGAACATCACCAACGAAGAGCTTGACAGCTACATGGCCAACCAAACTCTCCCGATGACCAACTACGTAAAGGAGCAGCTCGTAAAGCGCGGCTTTATCGCCCCCAATCCGCAGTCCAGCGCCTCTGTTGACTCAAGATTCCTCTACCCCTTGAATATGAAAAAAGACTGGACCACCCAAAACTATGGTCCGCTCTGGATTCCCAAGAAGGGCGAGAGCATAAAACTCACCCTTGAAAACCTCCCCATCTACGAGCGCCCCATCCGCATCTATGAGGGCAACGAGCTTGCCGTGCGCGACGGAAAAATCTACATCAACGGACAGGAGACCGACAGCTATACCTTCCGCCTCGACTACTACTGGATGATGGGCGACAACCGCGACAACTCTGCCGACTCACGCTTCTGGGGATTCGTACCCGAGGACCACATCGTAGGCAAGCCGCTCTTCGTATGGCTCTCGCTTCATCCGGACTACGGACTATTTAACGGCAAGATACGCTGGGAGCGTTTCTTCAAATGGGTGGGCGATATAAAATAGGCTGATGGCTCGCAGAAATTCCTTTCTCAAATAGCAGACCCCTTGAAACATTTTCTGAGAATATACCTATTGCCCCTGGCATTTGCGGCCATTCTGCTGATGGTCGTAAAGACATTTTTCGTGGCACAATATGTGGTGCCCGCCTCCAGCATGAGCGAGCAGATGCTCCTGCAAGGCGACCGCGTGCTGGCCAACCTCACTGCCTACAATTTCTTAGGCAAGCAACAGGCGCCCGAGCACAATGCGCTCGTAGCCCTCTATGCTCCCTTTGGCCGCACCTATCCTGTGGAGCAACGCAGCGTTTACTTGTCGCGCGTGGCGGCTTTGCCGGGCGACACCATATGGATGGACACCGATAGCGAATATGCCTCCGTCTATCAAGCCTCCTCGGCGGCCCACCCTTTTGTGTTGCCGCGTGCCGGAGAGAAGGTGGCAGTAGAACCCCACACGGCCTATTTGCTTTGGAACGTGCTGCGCTTGCAGGAAAACGTTCCTACCACCTTGGTGAATGGCTCCGCGCTGCGCAAAAATGGCTTGCCGCTCGACTCTGTGAGCTTCGGGCACGACTGCTATTGGGTGGACAACTACGGAATGGTCACCCACCAGATGCTGGCAGGCCGCATCTTCTGCGTGAGCTTCTCTCTCGACGAGACCGCCCCTCGCTTCCAACGCCTGCGTAAAGACCGCTTGTTCCTGCCGATTTACTAAAAGGCACACACATTTATTATATACGCTCCGCAAGTTTCCTAACCGCTCATCTACGCTCCTTCTGTGAATCCCGTTATCCTCACCTCCGCCTATCTTGCTCCGGTGCAATACTTCACCAAGCTCTACGCCGCTCCCCTCATCCTCGAGGAGCGCTACGACCACTATGTGAAGCAGACCTACCGCAACCGTTGCATCATAGCCGGCCCCAACGGACCACAGGCACTGACCATCCCGGTGGAGCGAAACGGAGCGGGAAAAACGGCTACGCGCGACGTGCGCATCAGCGACCACGGCAACTGGCGCCACCTCCACTGGAACGCCCTGGTGAGCAGCTACGAGAACAGTCCCTTCTTTGAATACTACGCCGACGACTTCCGCCCCTTCTACGAGCAGCGCTACGAGTTTCTGGTGGACTTCAACGAGGCGCTGCGCCACACCGTCTGCCAGCTGCTCGACTTGCAGCCCGACGTGCGCCCCACACTGGAATATGCCAATGCCGAAGCTGCCGGCCTACTCGACTTGCGCGAAGCCATCCACCCTAAGGCCGACCATGCCGCCGATGCAACCTTTCGCCCGCATCCCTACTATCAGGTATTTGCTCGGCGCACGGGCTTCCTTCCCAACCTCAGCATTGCCGATTTGCTCTTCAACATGGGCCCCGAAGCCCGCATCGTATTGAAGAAAAGCATCTGCGAGCCCACACCGGCTACCCTCTAAAGGCTACACCCCACGCGGCAATTGCTCCATCCCACATGCGAATTGCCCCTCCCCCGAAAAACATCATCGTCCCTTTTCAGTCATCACAAAAGTGGTGGCTCAAAAAGCCATGGCGGCTATCCACGTTTAGAAAGTCTGAGCTAGGAAAAACTAGGTCTTAGAAAAATTTTCCTAGGTCTTGCGGAATTTTTCGTAGATCAGACTTTCGAAACGGCCCAAAATAGCGGCTGATTATCAAACGATTACAAAGTCTGTTTTCTGACCATCTCACCCCCCTCTACAAGCAATAAAAAAGAGCAGCTGCTTCGCTGAAGCAACTGCCCTACAGACATTAACATAACAATTTATTTTTTACTTAATTCAAGTACAAGCTGCGGCGTTCTCGCAACGTGGCAGCCAGCACTGCTCTGATGAGCAAAAGAATTTGGCTTGTTCATCCATTGCAAAAGTACGGCATTTATCCCAAGGGTGCAATACCTATTTTTTGGTATTTTTAGGGCGCTGCGGCCTACTTGTTCTTGAATGTATAGGTAAAGGCTATGAGCCCCGACACGTTGCGGCTGCCGGATTTGTTGAAGTGTGTGAGCCCCAGGTCGGTCTCCAGTCCCACGGTGATTCCGTTGGGAAACTGATAGCCTACGGCCACTTCCACGCCGGCATCAAAGCGGTGAGCACCCGGCTCCTTGAAGGTGTCGGTGGAGTAGAAGAGCTTTTGGCTGCCGGGCTTCTCGGCGTCGCCCTTGGTGCGCATCTTTCCTCTCACACCATAGGCCACGTAAGGGCCGGCAGAGAAGACCACGTAGCGCGACTCGCCTGTGCGCAGATAGTAGTTGAACAGCACGGGGAGCGTGATATACTGAGCCGACGAGGTGCAGTTTTTGATGCTCGTAAGGGGGTTGCCTTCATCGTCGAACTGCTGCGCCCCCTTGTCGTCAAAGACAAAGACGGTCTGGTCGGGGTCTTTCCATCCCTTGCCATGGTAGAAAATGGCCGGAGAGATGCTCCAGTGCTGGTCGAACTCATATTCGTAGCCCACACCAATCTTGTAGGAACCTACGGGGCGGCTGTCGCCAAAGTGGGAAGCCAAACCGCCGCCCACCTTCAGTTGCAGATGCTGCGCAACGGCCGGTACGCCGCCAAGCACAAAGAGAAGGAGCAGAAGGGGAAGGAATATCTTTTTATTCATAACGCGGAGGATTGTCAGAGGGGGTTAGTTGTTAAAGAACTGGCGCCAGTCTTCTTTCTTCTTAGCACCCTTTTCGAAGAGGTCGGCGTCTTCGTAGCGTCCACCTTTACGTCCGCCCTTCTTCTCGCGGCGCTCGCGCTTCTCCTTCTTGTCGGAGCGTTCCTTGCGAGCAGCCTCGGTGCGTTCTGTGCGTCGGCGTTCCTTGCGGTCGGCCTTCTTGTCGCCGCCATCGGTACGCTCTGCCCAGTCCACCACCACTTTGCGGTCGCCCACGCTAGCCTTGCTCATTTTCTTCAGCACAAAGTCGGCGTCGGCCTCAGGCACCTCGAAGAAAGAGCAGTTGGCAGTGAGGTCTATGCGACCTATTTCTATCTTGCCCTTCACGTAGCGGTTCACGAGGTTGATAATCTCGCGGGCATAGAAGTTGTCGCGCTTGCCGAGGTTGATGAAGAGGCGCTTGTAGCCCGGCTCTGCCTGCTTGGGGCCACGCTCGCCACGCTCTGCGCGCTGGCGTTCCTTGCGCTCGCCACTCTTTTCTCCCTGAGCTCCGCGCTCGCTGGGCTGCTGAATTTCGGGGGCGTCGGCATAGTATTTCAGGAAGCGGCCGAACTCACGGCTGACGATGCGCTTCACGAGATCTTCCTTCGTGAGCCATTCCAGCTTGCGGTAAATCTCCGGCAGGAAGGGCGCAATCTGGGTTTCGTCTACCTCGATGTACTCCAGTTCGTCCATCACCTTATAGAGCTGCTTGGTACAAATCTCTTTGGGCTCGGGCAGCACACCGGCTTCGAAGTTTTTGCCTATCACTTTCTCGATGATGCGCACCTTGTGTTTCTCGCGCAGGTGGATGATGGAGATGCTGGTGCCTCGTTTTCCGGCGCGGCCTGTGCGTCCGGAGCGGTGGGTATAGTTTTCCACATCGTCGGGCAGTCCGTAGTTGATTACGTGGGTAAGGTCTTCCACGTCCAATCCGCGTGCTGCCACATCGGTGGCCACGAGGAGTTGGGTGCGGTGTTGGCGGAACTTCTGCATGGTGAGGTCGCGCTGTGCCTGTGAGAGGTCGCCGTGGAGGGCTTCGGCGTTGTAGCCGTCGCGTATGAGCTGGTCGGCCACCTCCTGCGTCTCCATACGGGTGCGACAGAAGATGATGGCATAGATGCGGGGATAATAGTCCACCATGCGCTTGAGGGCGAGATATTTGTCGCGAGCATGCACAAGGTAATAGATGTGGTTCACCTTCTCAGCGCCTTCGTTGCGCGAGCCCACCACGATTTCCTTATAGTCGTGCAGGTAGGTTTTGGCAATGCGCTCAATCTCCTTGCCCATGGTGGCAGAGAAGAGCAGCGTGTTGCGCTCCTCGGGCACGCCGGCCAGGATTTCGTTGATGCTATCGGAGAAGCCCATGTTGAGCATCTCGTCGGCCTCGTCGAGCACTACGTTTTCCACGCTGTCAAGATGGGCCACGCCGCGGTTCATCAGGTCGATGAGACGGCCGGGTGTGGCCACGATGACCTGCACGCCTTTACGCAGGGCGCGTATCTGGCTCTCGATGCTGGAGCCGCCGTAGACCGCCAGCACATGCAGGCCGTCGAGGTAGCGGGAATATTCTTTGAGGTCGTCGGCAATCTGCAAGCAGAGCTCACGCGTGGGACTGAGAATCACGGCCTGTGTGGCGCGGTTGGCCGGGTCTACCTTCTGCAAAACGGGCAGACCAAAGGCCGCCGTCTTGCCCGTTCCGGTCTGGGCCAGGGCAATCACGTCGTTGCCCACGCCCAGGAGGTAGGGAATCACTTCTTCTTGCACGGGCATAGGGTGCTCGTAGCCCATCTCTGATATGGCGCGGCGTATCTCTTCGCAGACGCCCAACTCTTCAAATGTTTTCAAAACGGATAGGGGTTTGTTTTACACTATAATATATACGCGTACGCGTTACACCTTGCAAAGGTAATACTTTTTTAGTAGAAGAAACTAAGCTGCTGGGGCAAACCCTCTGGCAAGTAAGCAAAAAAGGCAGGTGGCATAAAATGTTAGGGCAGAGGTGCATAAGAAAAGCTCATCGGCGCCGCGTTTTTGTAACGAGCCATGTTACTGTCGGTAACACGCCGTGTTACACATCGTAACATAGGAAGTTACTCATGGTAACATGGGATGTTACAACGAGTAACAAGCCGCGTTATAAAGACTAAGAACCGCGGCGCTTTTCTAATCCAAAAAAAAGATATACCTTTGGGGGTTAAACCATCGCACAAAAGCCTTTATGGAAAAACTGCTCCACTACGTGTGGCAACACAAACTCTTTGCCTCACCGCTGCTCAAAACCGACAACGGACAATGCGTGGAGGTCATCGACCCGGGACTGCACAACACGAACGCCGGCCCCGACTTCTTCAACGCAAAAGTGAGAATAGGCAACATGCTGTGGGCCGGGAACGTAGAGATACACTTGCGCTCGTCGGACTGGTTTAAGCACAAGCACCACACCAATGCGGCCTACGACAATACGGTGCTACACGTGGTGGAGGACATCGATTGCGAAGCCACAACTGCGGCGGGCGAAAAACTGCCACAGGTGAAAATAGAGGTGCCGCAATACGTGGTGGACAACTACAAAGAGCTGCTGAGCGAAGAGGCTTATCCGCCGTGCTACAGAGCGATTCCGAACATCAACACCCTCAACAAGCACGCATGGATGAGCGCCCTGACCACAGAACGGCTGGCCGAAAAAACTCTGCGCATCCAGCGCCTGCAAGAGGAGACCAACAACAACTGGGAACAAATCTTCTTCATCACGCTGGCTCGCAGCTTCGGCTTCGGGGTGAACGCCGAGGCCTTCGAACAATGGGCAAGGCTCATCCCACCATCGGCCGTGGGAAAACACCGCGACTACCGCTTCCAGGTGGAGGCTTTCTTCTTTGGACAGGCAGGTCTGCTCGACGACGCTCTCGTGCCGGAAGAAAGACGCGACGACTACTTCCTGCAACTGCAAAGCGAATATCGCTTCCTGGCACATAAGTTCTCGCTCACACCCATGGACGGCAAGGCCTGGAAATTTCTGCGCATGCGCCCACAAAACTTTCCGCACATCCGCCTGGCTCAACTCGTGGATTTCTACCACAGACAGGAGGCCAACTTCTCGAAAATCATAGAACCACATACACCCGAAGAACTCAGACAACTGCTCTCGGCCAGCACCTATGGCTACTGGGAAACACACTACTCCTTCGGAAAGGAAAGCCAGAGCCTGCACAAAGCCTTGCAACCGGCATCGCTCGACCTCATACTGATCAACGCCATCGCTCCCCTACTCTTCGCCTACGGCAGATACCGCATGGACGAGAGCCGTAGCGAACGAGCCTTCTGCCTACTGGAACAAATCAAAGCCGAGACCAACCACATCACTCGCTCATGGCACGCCGCGGGACTCAAGGCTGAAAACGCCGCCGATAGTCAGGCGCTCATACAGCTCAAACAGCACTACTGCGACAAGAAAGACTGCCTCAGATGCCGATTTGGGGCCTACTACCTTTTGGACAAATCTAAACAATAAATACTCCAAAGCATGGACTACCACTATGAACTCAAAATGAAGGTACGCGACTACGAATGCGACCTGCAAGGCATCGTGAACAACGCTAACTACCAACACTACATTGAACACACTCGCCATGAGTTTCTACGCTCGGAAGGGGTGAGCTTCGCTGAGTTGCACGAACGCGGAATAGACGCCGTGGTGGCACGCCTGCAAATGTCCTTCAAAACACCACTGAAGAGCGGCGACGAATTTCTCTCTTGCCTGCACGTAGAAAAAGTGGGCATCAAATATGTATTTAAACAGGACATCTTCCGACTGCCCGACATGAAACCGGCCATGAAGGCGGTGGTGGAAACCGTTTGCCTCG
>JAEIGA010019732.1_pt1 | contig 10273 bp, 13 predicted proteins | sample 9270691 | NCBI WGS metagenome assembly JAEIGA01 (sample SAMN17057246, study PRJNA624740) | gut metagenome | biome: biome; isolation source: fecal sample | host: Bos grunniens | place: China: Xizang | collected 2019
CAAGGAACCACGCCACACACACACGACGCCGACGCCGACGGCTGACGCCGCCGCCGCACGGCTGACGCCGCTTGGCTTGCTCGGCTTCTCTCTTTCTTTCTCTCCCTCTCTCCCTAACTTCCATTTCCGACGGGGACGTGACTCACGACCTTGCTTCTCGCCGCAATTTCAAGGGGAAATGTACACAAGGGAAAATGCGTGCCGCGCGCAGGGAGGGGGGCGTGCCGCGGCGGAGCAGCGGGGTGTTGTCGGGTGGAGGAAACGACACCCGCAAACACCCCGCGCGAGGGCACGGCTCGGGGCGGCAACGCCCCCCCCCCGGAGCCACTAACTATTTACTGCAAACAAAACTAACTAAAATCAATATCAAAAAAAAAACAGTAAATCAGTGAAATATCGTGTGATTTACTGTTGTGTGAGAATAAGACCTCTAAGTTTCACTTTATTCTTTTGATTTTTCTTGTAATTACTGAAAGTCAAAAGTTAGTTGTGCATCTTTTATTTTGCCCATAGGATCTTCGCGAAAACTAACTATTATAAAGATGGATCGCAAGTATCACACTTGAATTTGAGCCACGGCGCATTTAATTCAGATCTAAACTTTTCGATTGATTTTTTCGAAGCGTGCCAGGCGAAAATTTGTTCTGCTGTCAATCCGTGCCAAGAGTTTCCGTTGGGACCCTTTTCTCGGGCATCGTATATTCGCTGAATCATCCTCAAGTAGTTTTGATAATACCGAGGAAATCTTTTGACCTCTCGCCAAATCTCTCGCGTGCTGGCCATCGGACATAAAACACAACCGACCCTGCGAAATCCCTCGTCGTATAGTGGATTGTAAGGCAAATTATAATGCCGTATGAAAGTCCACACGTCGTCCTCTGTCCAATGTAGTATGGGATTTATGATGAGTTTATCTTTGCCGCGTATGCACGTTGATTCGACTTCCCGGTGTTCGTCAAATTGGTCGAATGTGCCTTTGACATAATCAGGGTGCCGGCGACGTGTCATGATTTCTACTTCGTTACGCTGTTTGCGCCTAAAACTTTCCGCATGTCTAACCCCCGTCACGGTCACTGTGAGTTCGCCACCTTGCTCTTTCAGCTTTTGACAGCAAAATCGACACGACTGTGTTGGAAGAAAGAGGGCGTGTTCGCATATCTGCCAAAAGTTTTTTTTAGGACGGTTGATGATGCAGTCTGGGTAAGTCTCTCTAACATACCGTACAGTCTCAGGCGCGTCGATCGTAGTTAAGTTATGTTCAAGACGATGCCTGACGCCTGCCATGCGTGCCAATTCAGCCAGGACTGTAGAATCTTTACCGCCTGAAACGGCGATTATCATCCCAAAATCACGATACTGCAAGGCAATTGGCTCTGCCCTCTGTATTAATGATAGACTGTACGCAATTTTTCGTTGTATTGTATTTGTAATCATATTTTATTAAAGGTTTTTGTTTTTACTGAAAATCGAGAGTCAGTTGTGCATTTTTTAAACGTTGTTCGCGTGCCTCACGCGCTTGTTGTGCTTGTGCCTCGAATTTGAGGGCGCAGATGGGGCAGAGAAGTACCAGATTGGACAAATCATTGTTGTTAGTGTTGTGGTCTAAGTGGTAACATTCCAGCTGCATGGTATGCCATTTATTGTTGTATTTTATGCAAAGACCTTCAGGTTTTTTGCATCTCTCACAGCAATTTTGCGCGCGTTCACGGACTAATTTTACCGTCTCAGGCCATGTGCGCTTTGGGGTATCGAACCCTTGGTCTAAATAGTCATTCATCGTCGTGTGTGCATGCGCGGGCGTGTGCGTGCGTGTGCGGACGTCCGCGAGTTGTTTGTACTTTAAAGTGTTGTTACTCAATTTGTTTAGGGGTCGTCGGCTTGGAAATCCGACGGCGCGACTACTGTCGCGCCTTTTGTATCGGCCATTAGCCGCGGGAAAGAGTGTCATTGTGTCATAATTAGAAGATTTTGATGTCAGTATTTCGGAGTATTTCCAAGAGGTGTTGCTGCAGGGCTGCAGGATCCTGACAGCGGTTTTGAATCCTCTCAGCAATTGCGATCTGCAATGCACGCAGCTGGTCGTTGCTGTATGGTGAAGCCGTGCTGAAGCGCATGGATTGAGCCTGCAAAGCGTCGATGATGATGCTAGCCGCCTCTCGCAAGTCGTTGTTAAACTGATGCTCGTCACGATACTTCAACAGCCGTTTGAGTAAAACTTTGTCTGCGTACCCTGGCACGGATGTCGACGCGACGTTGCCACGTTCAATCTTGTACACGATGTCGTTCTCGCTGAACTTGAATAGCATCTTATCTTTGCAGCGGTCTTTTCGTTGGTGTGAATCGTAGTACTTGAAATGAAAGTAGTGACGTTGCAGTGAGTCAAAGAGCGTTATAAGCTGTTCACGCGTGAAGTATCGATCTAATACGTGACGGATGGAGTAGAACTTCTTTTCGTCGCCGTCAGGATGTATCACAAACCATCGTTTTACGCTTGATGAAATTTGAAACTCTAACCGCCAGATGCTGGGCTTGTAGACGGAGCCATCAGGGTTGTGCTGCGTCATGTTTACGGGATTGTCGATGAGTCCTGATTCGAACCAGGCTTGCCGAATGTAGGGCTTATCCTTGACCTCTGCAAGTTCAAGGCTTTTGCAGTAGAAACGTGTTTTAATCATCGACTTTTTGTGCCCCCATGAAAGACTGTTCCACACACGACCAGCCCATTGGTCGGAGCCGTGGGCGGTTAGTTCACATTGGTTAATCTTGGAATATTTCCCCTCCATGAAACGACGTACAAATTGCTGTGGAAAGTCACCGGAGTCAAACCGTTTGAAGTCGAGACACACATCGAGCCTGGATATGCGTGAAAAGGTGTAATGATGCTCGAGCAGGAAGTTTTGGAGGAGTTCTGCGGCACGTTCAAAATAGCAGGCCCTATTTGATAGGCGTATGTGACAACCATTGATGTCGAACAAGCCGCCAAGGTCCTCACGGCTTTTAGGGTTTCTTCTCACCTCGAAAATGGCATAACCAAAATGGTCGTGAAGCGTGAACATTTCATGGTACATCGGGGTTCCGTATTCCCTTTCACGCACGTCCCAACCGGCATGCCGAAAATAATCAGCATTGCGCGGTTGCGAAATGGGCTCCAGAGCGTACACTTCTAACCAGTCGATATTCACACAGCGTGTCATTATAGAAAGGATTCCTTTTGAATGATTTTGCCGTTTTTGTAGACGGTAACATCGTACAAGCCCTCGTAGATTTTGATGCTGTTTCCGTTTGGGTGACTTAGATGTGTATAACTAACTTTCATGCTTATCCAAACCATGTTCACTTGCCTGACGTAGCCCTCACGTTCAAGTGAGCCGACCTTTCGGTCGACCCACTTGCTACATAGATATCGTGCACGATCACGCTGGTACTTCGTTGCTGCCATTGCCCTGAGAATTTTGTGTGGATGCTTCTGGCGTTTGCAGGCGTGTAATGAAGCCTTGCTTGTTGATCACGTACTGACCACCGCGCACGTCGTAGAGAACTTTACCAGTTTCAGGAACTTCTAATTTGTCAAAGCTGTCCTTAGACACGCTGTAGAGTTTGATGGTGTCATGCAGTAGTCCGGTGTCATCGGCAAGCTGACGCGGCACGGCATCGCTTGAAGAACCACCCAGGAGTTCGATACTCCTTACATGAAGATTACATGTGGCCACCATTGAGCGTTGGATTTGCGAAGACGCAATACCAAGTGTCATGTCGCCGCAGACGAAGACCTGAGTGCCACGAAGTAAGTACTTGAACAACTCGCCGCCATCGCCATTGAGGGCACACGACACCCACTGTGTGCGTTCTTTGCTGTTTCCGGATGAGTCTCGAAAACGCTCGGTGTGTGCGACGCGGAAGGACACGAATTTTTTACCGTTGGACTCTTTAAATTCGGCGTCGGCGCCGAGATGTCCAATCATCGAAAGTTGTAACATACGATTGTTGATTAAAGGGTTAAAAACTTGGCAAACTAACTAAGGATTGCCGAATAATAAACACTTGCGAAGAAAAACAAGGCCATGGCCAAGAACCATGCGACCTGGAGTGCTTCCTTAAACTCTGTCATAACTCACTGAAGGTTTTTTTTTCGTGATGGGTTAGCAAACCCCTTTTTCACAAAATTAGGTGAATCACTACCGCCATACTGTGTTAGCGGCTCAATTGATGATTTGATAAATCGATAATTGTCAATGTGGTTTAGGATTTCCTGAATTGTCAGGAAATCTAAACTGTTGACCTCGATTTGTACAAAATCTTGCCCTGCGTCGATTCTGCGACACAAGAGTTCACGTAAAAAACACCTTAACCACGTTCGGTGAATCGTGGTTAACTTAATACAGCATCGAGGTTGCCAATCTCTTTCGGCGTAGTCCTCGACATGTAAAGTGCGGTGAGAAATGCTTTGACCTTTTGGCATAACTGACCTGAATTTAAAAATCTAAAGACCGAGGTGAACAATCGTCACGGGGTTCTTTAGACTTTTAAACCAGAATCAGCTATTTATCACAATCGCGATTCTTACCTTAAAAAAGGAACGCCGTGAGGTAATTACCTGCGCGGCGCTGCCAAAAGGTCTGCTGAACCCTGCTATCTACGCTCGCGGGTCGCACCTCTGCGGAGCCCGGTACCCTCAATAGCGGGGCAAAGATAGGGAGAATTTTTGGATTGGGCAAATTTTTGACGCATATTTTTGCTAGTTTGCTATCTATTTAGAATTATCTAAATATAGACGGAATCTAAACAAATAAAAGCCGTGGCCGCGGAGTGGCCACGTTTTAGTATTAAGTTGCAAAAGATATCGGGAGCGAGAAAATATAAACCGCTGCTAATCTCACGATTGACAGCGGCCGAATGTTCATTTACTGAGTGATTTGTTCCAAAATCTCGCAACACAATACGTAATAATGGGGATTAAGAACATTAAACAAAACGTTATAAACCAATTTACCGACTTCTCAGCCAGCGGAGGTTCACTTACCTCCTTTTCAATTACAGCGTTTGAAAAAGTTGAACTTTGAAAACTATTTTTGGTTGTGTCTGAACGATTGAAGTTGTAAGTCTTGTTAGTTATGAATGCCGGAGCCGACGTGTCAGGAACCAAGACCAGCAGGTTCCCGACGGGTGTCCATTTAGCTTTGAAGGACGTCACCGAAGAAACGATGTTTCCGTTATATTGCCCGATGGTGACGCCTTCAAAGCTTTTAGCCGTGTCTTGTGTGACTGTGCGCTTGGATCCACAAGCCGTCAGGAACATGAACACGGCCACGAATACGAACGTATTATATGGTAGTGTAAGCACGATCGAAGTCAATGAAAGAAAGCTGGGTGCCGCATTCAACGCAAGCCATTGCCCAGGCGAGTCGACAAAGTTGGTATTGATTATAACCAGAGATGATCTCCCCTGGCGCATAGCCAGTCAGTTTGCAAACTTTTGCAACGTAGGCCTTTGTGTCGTTTCCATCCGAAGCGGGTGCCCATCGCTGTATGATGGCCTGCGGCGTGTTGATTTTGTACTTACGAATGTAAGTGCGGATGTTGATGAGGGCTGCACGGATGCCATTTGTCAACGTGTCGAACTGTTCAAACGACCCGTCAGTGTTTTCCGATAGCGGACGTTTGCCCCGCCACGCTATTCCAGATATTCGTATGTTTAGAGGGTTGTTGTTACGTAGTCCCCGTGGCGGGAGTCCCGATAGTGGTACCATTGTGCGAAAATTTATAATCGATGCCCAATAAGGTGGCCGTCAGTGTCAAGAACTGCGCAACCACAAAGAGAACGTTAGATGCTATATCGTGGTCTTCCGATATAGCAAGAGAGACGAAAGTAAGAACCACCGCCACGGCAAATGAAGCCGTGGCAATGGTTTTCTCGAGTATGCGTGACGTCTTGGCCATGTTAGAGAGTGACAGCGTAATTGAGTCCTGGGAGCAAGTTTCCGAGCCCGACCTGCTGTGCCGGCACGTAGCCAATCTTCGGTACGATAGGCATCTTAACGTGCATGTGCAAGTAGTTCTCAATCGGCGACCATCTGTCAGCCTCTTGATCTTCCGTGTAAGCCAGGTACGTGCCTGAACGGTCTACCATCTGCTGAAGATTCGACACCTCGTTGTCACCGCCCAAATAGACGTCTTGCAACGTCCAGTTGTCTTCGGTGGCTTGGTCATACTCCGTGATGATGGGGTACAAAGTACCGTTCTTCACGACGCAAGCAGCGTCACCGACCGGGGTGGTGATGCGGGCAACACCCTCGACGAATCCGCAATTACTGTACACGGAATCCCTTTGAATAAATGAATTTGCAAATACCTTTTCATCACCAATTGAAATGAATTTGTCTCCTTCATTGTATTCAACGTCAATTGTGCCGTATATTTGAGCCCAGTTTCGCACAGTTTGTTGAGCCGACGACGGCATATTATCAAAGTGCTCTTTCGTAAAATAACCACCTTCAACGACAGAAGCCACTCTGTACCCAACAACATAATCAATATCCCCGTTATCATCTTTAACGATAGGAAGACGTACTCGCCCCCCTATAGAAAAAGCTAATGCTTGATATTGTTGATATTGGACTGCATAAAAACAGCACTGTTTTTTAAGAGCGGGGGACGCCCCTCCCCCACTCAAAAAGAGCCGTACACGACGGTTCCGAGACCTGCAAACGACGTCATTTCCGGACGCAGATTGACGGTCTTGGACTCCTCGTCCTCAGTGTAGGTCACCGTGATGATGGTGCCATCAGCGTCGACGATGTTGCCAGCAGCGTCCACTACCAGGCGCTTGTAACCACTGCGCGTGGTTGCGATCACGGCGTTAGCCTCACTCAGGACACCCTCCTCGTAGTCTCCGGTGAGCACGATGGCTTCCGCATCAGTCGATACGACTGCGTTAGGATTGGCCATGCCCGTGGCATTGTCTGCCTGACGGAGGAAGAGATCAGACGTGAGCGTTGAACCGCTGGGGCCATACGTAGCCAGTGCAGCCTGGTAGAGGTCGTCGCGGTAGAACATTGCCTCGCCGTACTCGGTGGGGAAGAAGCGCGCGTTGTTGTTCGACCAACCCGAAGCGTTCTTCTTAGAGACGATGAAGCCGACACCCATCAGGTGGTTAGGCACGTCGGCAATCTGGAAGTACAGCTTGCCACCTGCGACGGCTCCCCACTCGATGAAGTCGCCAACACGACCCATCAGGTCTGCGATGGTGGTCACGTCGTCTGTGTCGTTCAGGACTACCGAGAACTTGAGAGGCACGCCAGCACGCGGGTCGTCGTCGGAAGAAACGACGAAGATGAATGCCAGTTCCATGCCGACCTCGAGACCGAGGTTGGCGGCAATCATGTTCTCCGAGAACGTCTTCAAGGTCAGAGCCTTGAAGTCGGGCACGGCCTCGGTGTTGCCGTAAGAGAACATCGAGGTAAGCAGCGTATCGGTGCCCTCCTTCTCCAGCGTGGTGTTTTGCGTCAGCGAACCTGACGAAATCTGGCATTTGATGGGAGCCAGGATGCGCTCACCTTTCTGCACGGCGGGTGCAATGCCTGAGTTGACGCCCATATTCAGCTGCATGAAACGTTGCCGATTCATCTGGCCTACCTTTTTACCCTCGAACGCGTGGTTGAGGACGTCGCTGAACGACTGGTAGAAGATCTGCAGAGGCATCAGCTTCATACGCTGTGCAGACTGGTTGTTGGACTTGGGGTTAGACACGACGGGCTGATAGATACGCACACCCTGGGTCTGCGCGTTGTTGCTGTTCTTCAGCGTGTAGCCGACGGTGTTGCCGACTTTTTTACGATAGTTGCCAAAAAGGCCATTTCCTTTACCCATAGTTGTAAGGTTTTGATTTGTGAATAATTGATGTACGCGTGTGGATGGGCGACCGGGTGGCCGTATGGGGTATCCTTGGGGCGTCCCCCGGCATGAGCCAGGTAAAGGATCGACGCAGGCCAGTACCCGGACAGACCCAATCCAACGTCGGCAAAGGTACAAATTTTTTGCGAACGGTGCAAGTCGGGAGGTGGGTGGGAGTTAGGTGGGAGTTAGAGTGGTTTAACTGACGATTTTTTGACAAATGGTACAAAGAGGTGGTGTGAGGATTTACGGTTATTTAAGGAAGATTAACGGGGAGGGGAGCGTTGGCAACGCTCCATACGGAACAAAAGGGGGTCAGGAGGGTGAGAGTTTGTGTGCTAACATAAATTAACTTATGTGTCTACATAAATTAGTTTAAGTTAACACAAAAATTGCTGAATTGTCGAAAAAAAGTCGTACCTTTGCAGAGGCAAAGGTGCCAAAGTTGAACTATTTTAAAGTAAAAAAGCAGAACCCTTTTAGAAGTTGTGCGCGACACGGACCAAGCGCGGAAAGCAATTATGGGAAACTATTTTTATTCAATCGGCAGGGTATGGCAGACGTTTGACACCCTGGCAGAGGCTCGGAGCCACATGAGGCACGTTATCAAGAGCGACACAAGTACGAGTGCCCTCAACCGGGACAACGAGGGAAATTACTACATCGTCCGCACGGACATCCGTTCGTTGAAGACAAAAAGAATTCGCCTATAAGGCGTGCACGTGTTTAATATAGTATAAAATAGAAGTTGTGCGCGACACGGACTAAGCGTAGAAAGAAATGGAAATGAAAGTGAAAGTAACGATTAAGAAGACGCCCGATGGGTATTTGATTTCGAACGATCGCGGAAAGGTTTGGGAATTCTTATCACCATTTCCCACAATTGATACATCGTTCGCCTACGGGAGTGGCAGCCTGGCCGTATCGTTGTTAACGGCCACCTGCGGGCATATTTTCTATGAAGCCGACTTGCGAGACTCAAACATCGAATTTGAGTTAAAATGCAATTTAGTTAAAAGATAGCATGTATGGAGGTATGAGCTATGATTAAGAGTTTTTTAGAGTATCAAGAGAAAGTGAAGAACCTATCTCCCCGTACATGCGGGGAGTATAGGAAAGACCTGGGCGTGTTCTGCGCGTGGTTAGAGAGTCGTGGCCGTAAATTGACGGAGGTCACAAAGGCAACCGTCGACGCATACTTGATGGACGAGCACGAACGAGGAATGCAGCCTGAGACGATTAAGAAGCGGCTGTCGGCCGTCCGGAACTTCTACCAATGGGCAAAGCATGAGGGTATTGTTAACGAGAATCCTGCGTGGTTTTGTCAGTCACCGAAGCGCGTAGAAAAGCTGCCTAAGACGGCCGATGTAGCCCAGTTGGATAAGTACCTGGGTACACCCATTTTCGACGACCAGAGCGCACGTGTGCACCTTCTCGTGGCCTTATTGATGGAGACGGGGTTGCGACTGACTGAGGCGTTATCTATCCGTCGCAGTGATATTGATATGTCGAGCCGGTGTATTGTAATTTTTGGTAAAGGCCGTAAAGAACGCGTCGTGTTCTTCGGCGAAAGAACTGCGCGTATGTTGCAAGGGATGCCGCTGATGGGCGACCATGTGTTAGAGTTTTCAAGTGAACGCCAGCTGCGGCGTGAACTGACCGACGAAGTGGGTGGGTATGTTGACGGCGTACATCCGCACATGCTGCGTCATACTTTCGCGACGGCTTTGCTAAACAACGGCATCGCGTTGAAAGACTTGTCAGTGTTGATGGGTCATGCCCATGTAACAACGACCGAGCGTTACGCGCGTGTCGCTCTTGTGCGTCAGCAGGCCGAATATTCAAGGTATATGTTTTAATCAAAATTGTTATGGAAAAGAAAAAGACGAAGCCGCAGAGCGGCGAGGAAAAGAAGCGGGCAGGCAGGCCGCGCACTGGTTTAACGCAGAAGCATTTCAGCTTCAGGATCGACCTGGACCTGCTGCCGTGGTTGTCGAAGAAAGAAAACCGGGGACGGTTCATCAACAACCTTTTATGGGAAGCGTTCGACCGGGAGACCGAGTCGGAGTATCTTGACTGCGCAGATATGCCGACCGAACTGGACGATCACCAACCCTGAAGGCCATTCATGGCCGACACAACACGACTGGGCTGGCGCCATCGGCGCCAGCTCTTTTCTCTCCCCCTCCCCTCCCCTTTCCTTTAGCCGAGCAAGCCAAGCGGCGTCAGCCGTGCGGCGGCGGCGTCAGCCGTCGGCGTCGGCGTCGTGTGTGTGTGGCGTGGTTCCTTGCGTGGTTCCTGCGGATTGGCCGTTGGCGTCAACCGTTTTCCCGTCCTCGCGATGGCGGCAGACGGGCAAACGGGCGGGCGTGTCGACGGGTCG
>JAEIGA010019733.1_pt1 | contig 10273 bp, 6 predicted proteins | sample 9270691 | NCBI WGS metagenome assembly JAEIGA01 (sample SAMN17057246, study PRJNA624740) | gut metagenome | biome: biome; isolation source: fecal sample | host: Bos grunniens | place: China: Xizang | collected 2019
ACATCATATACATTCAAGTTTTTATAATCCCAAATTAAACCTGCTCGTACAAGACTTAAATATAATATAGGTATATCATAATAAGCACAGTTATAACCGCCTATATCATAACCATTTATAAAATCAAACACTTCTTGTGCTCTTTCTGTAAATGATGGTAGGTGCATAACATCATACTCGGATATACCATGAATTTCATATGCTTCTTTTGAAATAGGCACATGATCATTATTGCATTTGAAATAAAGTCTGTCAATTTCTTCAAGTGTGTCCATATCCACTTTTATTGCTGCAAATTCAACAATTCTCACATTGTTTGGATTTGAACTTATGGAAGTACATTCCAAATCAAAAAATACTGCTATTTTACCCATATGATTGTTATTTAAGGTAAATATAACAAAAAAAGTGAGGTTTAAACCTCACTTTATATAAAATCTATGATAAATTAATAATCACTTGTAGTATATACACCATTATATCCAAAATATTCTCCTTCAATCGGATTACCACTTCCATCAACATATGCTGGCATACCATTTATTTCTTCAACCCAACTATCTACTAAAAATGTAATACTCACATTTTTAGTATCACCCATACTATCATAATTATCATCATTTAATCCAGTTGGTGGTGTTGATGGAAAGAAATCTAAACATTTTATTTTTCTCCAAATAGAACCATCTCTATCATGTTCAACAATTTCCATAGTAGAACCACTTGCATATTGAGATTTGGTTAGAGTTTGTCCATTCTGTGGGTTATATACAAGATTATACCATTTACGTAACATATTGTAAATGTAGTTTTCGTGATGGTTATTGAGATTCATTGTAAATGTAATAGTCAATTCTAGAGATGTTTTATCAGGACCTGCTGCAGCATAATGTCTTTCTGCAAATTTATATTTTTGAACAACATTACCGATTGTAGGTGTTAAACCATCAAGACCTGTTATTGATCTAACATGTTCAAACATTAAAAGTTTACTAATAGTATTATCACTACTTAATATATTTGGGAATGTAAAATAAACCTCAAATAATGCAGGACTAACAACTTCCCACATTTCTCTTGCTGCTTTTGAATTTTTATAATGACTAAAATGATTTAATGCCATATTGTATTGTTTATTTTATTATATATCTTTTATTTATTTATGAAAATATATTTTATTTCAATATTATTTATGTGTATTTATTTTTTAAAATAATTTGCATAAATATGATATATATAATAATTTAAATTATGGCTATAGATGTTGAATTAGCAGGTTTGAAAGCGGCTGGTACATATAGATTTGAGAAAGATCTTTCAACCCTTCCAAGCGTAGTATCGACAGAAGGTTATTCTAATTTGAGACTTATTGTCGGTTTTTCAAAAAAAGGTCCATTCAATAGCGTTCAGTTAATCACAAGCACATCACAGTTTATTAAATTGTATGGTAATATAGATCGTTCTCTTGAAAAAAGAGGTTCATATTTCCATAGAAGTGCTTTGGTTGCACTTAGTGCAGGTCCTATTCTTTGTTTGAACCTTTTAAACCTTAATCCTGATAAAGATCAGGTTATGCACAGGTCTGTTTCTACAAATGTCAATAAATCCAATAGAAAAATTTGTACATTACCATATCAGACTATTTATAATACAGATAAATTCTGGACATTGAGTTCCGAATCATATCTTGATAGTGTTCATTTATTTGATAATGAATCTACAAATAATAATAATGTCATCAACTTCACAAATGTAAGTAATAAACCAATTTCTGTGCTTGTAAAGAAAGCAAGTGTAGATAACACAAAGGGTTATGATATTACTCTTAATGAATGGTATGGTGCTGAAAATGTTCCAGAATATTTAAATGGAACATCTTTTGTAAGCGATTATATGATTGAAGTGTATGTTATTGGTGGTGATTTTGGTCCTGAACTAATTAAATCACAGAAAGCATTAACAAATGCCGAAGGCGACTCAACTACAATAACTTATTCATTTGATGATAAATTTAAAGAAGTTTATATGGATACAACAGGATCTATAAACCCATATAAGAGATTTGCTTCTGATATAACATATCAAAAATATTTCGATAAATATGGTTTTAAGTCAGATAAACTTAATGAATTTTTAAAACTTACTTCTGTTAATGTTATTGCCAATTATGTTGGTTCTTTGATTCCTAATTTTACCAATAAACTCAATCAGAACATGTGGATTGAAGATATGATTAATAATGATACATTAATGACAGGTCTTCTTTGTTCTGTGGATATCGATATGATTGAATCTGCTGTTATTGATGATGAAAGTGGGTTTGTTAATGAAGCGATTGATATAATTGGTCATAATTTTCATGTTATTGATGATTTATATTCTGTAAACTTCCTTTCATATGCTTTTTCACAAGATAGAATAGAAGATCTTCGTGGTGTTGATAGTGATGTTTTATCTTATATAGGTGAATTAAAAGTGTGTGAGAAGTTTGACACATATTTTATCGATAATAATGGTACTCTTCTTAATTTAGATGCTGATAATGAAGTAATTATGCACATGTCTGATTTCTCAACAGGAAATATTAAAGTTGGAGATATGCTTCTTTCCTATGAATCGAATTCAGTTTCGGGCGAATTATTTTCTAGAATGACAAGAGTTGTTGAAATTAAAGCGATATTCACAAAACAATCTGATGGTAGTTATAAAAAAGATATGCAACATGTTAGAGTAATATGTTCAGACATGGTTAAGGTATCTTATGAAACCATTAATGGTGTAGAAGATGAAAGCAAACCATTTATTACAAAATATGTTACAATAGACAATATGTGTGATAGATATCATTGGACACTATTAAAAGGATTTAAAGTAAGTGAAGATGCTATGCCTAACGGAACAAATGAACGACAAAACGAAATTCTCGATATGATTAGTGAATATAATGAAAATTCAAATCTTTATAAAACACTTATTGATAGAGATTATATTCAATGGAGATATGTAATTGACACATTTGGTTATGGTGTTGAGGGTGATTGTAAGAAAGTTTACCCTCGTCTTTGTAAAGGACGACAATCAGGTTTGGCTCTTGTAAATGCTCCTTCTATGAAAGATTTTAAGAGAAATATTGAACCATCATTTGTTGATAAGTATGGTGCCGTTAAATCTGAATATATTGCTAATGGAGGTAATTTAGATAATGCTCCTACAAATTTATTTTCACTTCCTAAAGAAGTAGACGGCGCATCTTGGGCGGCATATTTTTATCCATATCTAAAGATTTCAGATCTTGCTTCTGTCAAAACAGTTCCACCAGCAGCATATGTATCAAATCTTTATATTGCTAAATATACCAATTCTAATCCTTGGGCTATTGTAGCGGGTCCAAAACGTGGTGTAATTTCTGGAAATCAAGTTATCGGTGTTGAAGGTTCATTAATACATGATGATAGAAAATATCTTGAACCAATGGGTATAAATCCTATTGTTTGGGAAAATGGTGTTGGTGTTGAGGTTTTTGCAAACAAAACAGCAAAACAAACTCCACAATCAGCATTAAGTTCAATACATGCACGTGAGGTTTGTATATATATTCAAGATAATGTTGAATCAATACTTAAAAAGTATAACTGGGAAGGAAATACAGCAAGAAATCGTGAAGAAATTAAGACATTAGTTGATACATTCTTATCGAACATTAAACAAGGTGGTGGATTGTATGATTTCAAGACAGTTATGGATACTTCAAATAACACAACAGAACTTATTGATAGAAATATGGGTGTTATCGATATCTATGTGGAAATTGTTAGAGGACTTGAAATTCTTGCACAAAGACTCACAGTTCTTAAGACTGGTTCAATTGAAAGTGGTAATTTTGAATAATTGTGTAATATATTTCATATATAAAGTGGGGAAATATCCCCACTTTTAATTTTACATAAATATCTTATACACATATATTTTATAAAAAATGAAAAGGATTTCAGAAGAAGTCAATCAGGTAGTGTTGAATGAATCTCAAATGATAGAGATTGAAAATACTTCAGAACAAATTGCGGAATTGATAAAAAAAGGTGAGATTGATGAAGGTGTTATAGGGTCATTAGTTGGAGGTTTAACAGGCGTTACGATAGGACCATCTATAGGTAAGGCTATTTGTAAAGCACTCGGTATTGAAAAAGGTCTTTTGTACGATCTTTTTACAAGCAGAATTTTTACTACCGCTGTTGCTGCATATATAGGTTATAAAAACTAATATTTCATAAATATAAATATAGATAGTGTTTAATTTTTTTTAAATATATAAATTTAATATGGCTGGTTTTACTGGAAATAGTAGAAGTTATTCAAATAATCCAAATCCTGTAACAAGGGCTTTGAGAAAATTGTCAAGTTTCGGAATGAACTATAAAGATGATGTTATCAAGAATGTTCGTTCCGTTGATTTGATATCTGCACAGCAGAATATTTCAAATATTAATACTAATTCAACACAAATTGGAACAATAAACGATGAAAATGTTCAGGTATTGTTTGCTAGAATGTCATCAACGGATCCTAGTTTAGGTAAAGGATATTTTGGTGTTGCTGAAGAAAGTTATCAGAAGAAAAAAGAACAGATTAGAAAGTTTGCATTACAGGATGAGATTGAGGAAATATTGGATATAATTTGTGAAGAATCTATAGTATTTGATTCTGGAAATAAGTTTGCAAATATAAAATTGAATTATAAAGTTGATCAAACTATATTAGATGAACTTAATGCTGAATATAATAAACTTTATAATTATTTTGGTTTTTATGATGCTATTCAAGCATCTGATTATTTTCGCAAATGGCTTATAGATGGTTTTTTAGCGTTTGAAATAGTATATAATGAACAACAGACGGAAATTATAGGATTTGTTGAAATTGATCCTGCGTCATTAACACCAGGTTTGGATCCACACACAAATGAAAAAATATGGTTCGTAAATCAAAGAATGGGAACGGGAGGTCAAATTACACAGGATAGAATTCTTTTTGACTCGCAGATTATATATATATCATATTCTAAATCGGATATGACATCAAGAATCTCATATGTTGAAAGACTTATTAGATCATTTAATATATTGAGAACAATGGAGGCAACTCGTATTATATGGGCAGTAACAAATGCTTCTTATAAAACACAATATATTATACCTGTTGGTAGTGTTCAGTCTGTAAGGGGTCGTCAGACACTTGCGCAAGCGATGAATTCATATAAAGAAATTGTTGATTTTAATTGGGATTCAGGTGAAATCTACACAAATGGTCGACCTATGCTTCAGTTCTATAAAGATATTTTTATGGCTTCCGAAGGTGGTGAAACTCCACAAATTCAGAATATAGGTAATGATGGTCCTGAAATATCTGATACAGAAACATTAAGATATTTTAGAGATAAATTAAGACAAGCATCAAAAATACCATCTTCAAGATTTGAGAAAGAACAAGGAGAAGGTATGTTTACAATGACTGCAGATGGTATTGCACGTGAAGAAATTCGTTTTTCAAAATTTATTACCAGACTTAGATCTGTATTTCAAGAAATACTCATAAAACCTTTATATATACAAATGTGTCTAAAACACCCAGAGATACAGACAGATATGAATTTTCGTGTAAATATGGGTCTTAATTATTATAAGGATTCTGTTTTTGAACAAAATAAAGAGATAGAATTATTACAAAAACAGTCTGATTTTATTTCATCCATAATGTCAACAATGGTTGAGAGAGATTCTGAAGGCAATGAAACCCCATATTTTGACTTTGATTTCATTGTTCGTAAATATTTCGGAATGAGTGATGAAGATTTGAAACTTAATCAAAGATATAAGGATGAAAAGAAATTGATAGGCGAGGGTTATAAACAAGAGGATATCGCAAAGATATTAGATGGTGCTCCTAAAGATGAATTTAAGGCTAAAAAACCTAAGAAAAATGATGATGAAGAAGATGGTGGAGATGGTGGAGGACCACTTGCAGGTTTATAATTTAAATTTAAAAATTTTTGAAAAATATTTTACATAAATATATTATAATATAAAATTATATATCATACAAAGATGAAACAAAAGAAACTTTTAATTGTTGAGAGATGTGATGCAAATCTTTCACAACATATAGAAGATGATGATTCGATTGTATTAGAAGGTGTATTTACAACATTTAATCAAAAAAATCGTAATGGTAGGATTTATGAATCTGCCGATTTTCTTCCACATGTTGCTAATTTACAAGGTGCTATTGCATCAAGATCTTTATTAGGAGAACTCGATCATCCCCACAATTTTGAAACTTCTTTAGCAAACGCATCACATGTGGTTGAAAGTCTTAAATTTGATGAAAAACAGAATGCGATTGTAGGTAGAATCAAATTGTTGCACACAAGTAGAGGTATGGATGCAAGAGCGTTGGTAAAAGATGGTATTCCATTACATATTAGTTCACGTGCTGCTGGTACAGTTGATGAATCTGGTAGAGTAAGATTACAGCAATTATTTACATATGACTTAGTTGCAGAACCTGGTTTTGCAAATGCTGTTCTTACAAGAGTGAATGAGGGTTTAGAGATTTATGATATATCTGTTGAAAGTAAAGCAGTTCTTCAGAAACTCAATGAGAGTTATAAATATATGAATGAAAATTATAAAAAGATTGGAGAATACGATAATGTAGATGTTTATGAAATAATGGAAACAAATACAGAATTAACTCCAGAAATTGCACAAGAAGGTGGAAAAACTGTAAGTAGTGCAGAAATTCAATCTGAAAAAAATAAAGATACACTAAATAATAAAAACATGGATAATAATGGTCAGTATATTCTATATTCTGATTTTCAGAAATATAGTGAACATTTATCAGAAGTTATTTCTGATTTAAGATCTGCCATTTCCAATTATGAAACAGAATTAGCAAATATTAAAATATCTGGTGATAAGACTAAACCAACACAACAATATTCTTCTGATAAAGTTGATAATAGTATGATTGCCAATATGGTTGCAGATCAAGTTGAAGATGTTGTAGATGATACAATTGACGAAAAGATTGCTGAAAAATATGTGGAGATGGAAGAAAGTTATAATAATCTTGTTAAGTATGTAAGTTATCTTGCTGAAAAACTTGACACTTCTATTTCTCATCAAGATTATATTGCTGAAGAAACAAATAAAATGATTACATATCAAGATTATCTTGCTGAAAATATGAATAATATGATAGAACATCAAGATTATCTTGCTGAAAATCTTGATGATACAATAGGTTATCAAAAATATGTTGCTGAAATGCTTGATAAGTCTATAGACTATAGTAATATGATTGCTGAAGAAACTAATAAGTCAATAGCACATCAAGATTATCTTGTTGAAAACATGAATAAGATGATCAAACATCAAAATCATATTGTTGAAGAGTCTAACAGGGTTATAGAATATAGTAACTATCTTGCTGAAACAATGAACAAGAAATTTGAAAATGTTGTTAATGAAAATGAAACAGTTAATAAAAAAATAGAAGTTAAGAAAGTTAAAGAAAATATAAACGAAAGCAAGATAGAAGAATCTAAATTTGATTATAGTAAATATCAGATAGATCTTGGTTCTAAAATTGATTCATTGATTTCTGTAGTCAAAACAAATTATATAGAAGCAAAAGAAAAAGAAGCAGAAGCATTAGAAGAATCAAGATCAAAAATTAACGAAATAGATTTTAATCTTATCAAATATATTCCAACCAGACTACAAAAAAATTGGGTAAAACTATCAGATGAAAGAAAGAAAGAGATTCTTGCGGAATCAAAAATGTTTATCATAAATGATGAAGCGAGTGCTGTCTATTTCTGGAATACCCGTGATTTGAGAGAAAATCGTATTGAATCTGTAAAGATGGAAGAAAGTATTATTCAAAATGAAAATAAACAATTGAATGAAAGTGTTCTTGCTGATGATTCATATAAAAAGATGGTTGAAAAAATCAAACATAATATGCGTAGATATTAATTTTTAAAATCTAATTTGCATAAATAATATATATATGGTGATGGTTGTTTAACCATCACCATATAAAAAAATGAAAAAAAAAATCATAAATAATATATAAAATAATAATATAAAAATTTACTAAAGTTAATAGAAGCAAAGAACTTTGGTTGATTCATATAAAATATACAAAAAAATTAAATTAAATTCTATTATGTATAACAATGTAATTTTAAACGAAGCTGAAACAATGAAAACTTGGTCAAGCTTTATTACTGAGTCAACTGGAATTCAAGATAGAAACAAGTTGACATGGATGAGTAAATATTGTGCTTATCATACACTTGCTGAAAAAAACACAATTAATGAATCAGCAATGGGTTACGTTCATATGAATCCTAATATGAATGTTGGTGGTATGGGTCAAGCTTATTTCCCAGGTGCAAATCCTAACAATGGTTATGATGGCGTTAAAGGTTCTGGTGACAACCCATTTTCACTTCTTCCACTTGCAGTTCAAGTTGCTGCACAAACAATTGCATTAGACTTAGTTCCTGTCGTTCCAATGAATGGTCCTCTCGGTATCTTACAATATATGGACTATGTATATGAAGGTGGTAAAACCAATTTACACCCTCGTTTTGAAGGCGATTATGAATCAAAAACTGCACCTCTTATGGTGAAACTTACACTTGCTAAAGCTGATGGTTCAGATTCAGATTCAGATATTGATCCTGTAAATCATGCACAACTTTATAAAGAACTTCGTGAAAAATTTAAACCAGGTATGGCACCTATTAAAGTTGGTAATGATTTTGAACTTACATTTGTTGCTCTTGGTCGTATTGACGGTCGTCCAATCTTCCAAGTTAAGGAAAAATCTTTATTATCTTCAAATCCTATCAATGGTGGTGAAGGTGCAGGTTTAACACTTGTAGAAGCTCTTATGGGTGAAAATGCACAAACAATTAACGGTTATCACGTAATTGATATTGATACAGTTAAAGCTCTTGAAGATTTCATTCCAGGTTTTTCAGGTGCTGGTTTCAGAAACGGCAATCCAATGTCAGCAAAATCTTATGATCGTGCTGAAGGCGAATCAACTCCTGCAAATTTAATGTCTCTCAATATTTTCACAGAAAAAGTTGAAGCTAAGACAATTAAAGTTAAAGGTGCTATTACACGTGAACAAATCCAAGACCTTAAAGCTTATGGTATTGATGCTCTTGCACAAGTTGAAGCAGAACTTGTAAACGAACTTACACAACACATCAACCGTGAACTTCTTGATGAAATTTATGCTCTTGGTACACAAAATTATAATGAAGCACTTGCTTTCGAAGGTATCAATCTTAACACATTCTTTACAGTAGATCCAACTGCTAAGAGAGATGGTTATGTAACATCATATGTAGGTGGTGGTGCTGAAACTCTTGGAACTATCCAAAGAAGAATTATGAGTAAAGTTCTTGCTGCATCTAATTTAATCGCACAAAGAGGTCGTAGAGGTGCTGGAACATACGCTGTATGTTCTGCTGCTATCGCAACAGCTATCCAAGATTGTGCAGGTTTCGTAGCATATCCACTTTCAAATACAATCAACCAAACAGCAGGTTCTCTCTACCCAGTAGGTGCTATTTCAGGTGTTTCTATCTATGTAGATCCTAACTTACCTTGGTCAGATACAAGAGTTGTTGTTGGTAGAAAAGGTAAAGATAACGAACCAGGTATCGTATTCATGCCTTATTTAATGGCTGATAAACTTACATACCCAGTAGAAGGTCTCGAAGGTGCTCCTGCAACAAGTTTAACATCACGTTATGCTATCGTAAAAGCAGGTCATCATCCACAACTTTATTTCTACACATTTGATATTGCATTAGGAGAAGGTGTTAGCCTTTACTAATCAATGATTTAAATTGATATAAATAAAAAGAGGACTTATAAAGTCCTCTTTTTTTTTTGTTATATTTATATAATATATAAGTTTTTTAAAATGAAACATCAAGAATTTTTAAATAAAATGGATTTATTTAATTATTTAAATTCTGGTATAGATAAATCTGGAAATTTAAAGAAAGAAGGAGGGTTTAGAAAACATTATCCCATATTTTATGATGAATATTTAAAAAACATATTCCCAGAAGAAATAGATAAATTACCATTTAAACAAAAACTTTGGCATTTCTTGAATGATATTTATAATATACCTAAATGTAAAGTTTGTGGAAAAAATGTAAATTTTGAAACGA
>JAEIGA010019734.1_pt1 | contig 10272 bp, 14 predicted proteins | sample 9270691 | NCBI WGS metagenome assembly JAEIGA01 (sample SAMN17057246, study PRJNA624740) | gut metagenome | biome: biome; isolation source: fecal sample | host: Bos grunniens | place: China: Xizang | collected 2019
ATCATAGCCCAACTGAGTCAACTGCTGCGACATTGTGGCGGCTCTATCAGCCGCTACACCAAAGCCTGTTCCCAAGGTCATGAACACACCTTGATTACGCATCCAAGAAGAAGGATCAATACCCATCGCCTCACCAACAGTTTCGGCATACTTCTGTGCGACACTCGCGTATTTACCCATAGCCACGGTAAATAAGTTTAAGTTCTCAACATAATCATTGGATTCTTTAATCCAAGACGAGACAACATTACTTACCTTTTGAAGACTAACCGCACCAACAAGTGCCTTTGCGCCCAACAGTGAAAACGACTTAGCAGACTTGTTGTTAACCGCACTTAGGCCGAGATTGATGCTCTTAATCTTGCCCATTTTGTCAGCAACTTCACCCATTTTATCGGAAACTGTACCCAGACCACACGCCCCGGCAGTTGCTTTCTTCAGCTTATCGAGAGTTTCAATAAGAGTGTCTATGCTTTTTTGCGCGCTTTTGGCATTACCTTTAATTTTTAATTCCAAAGATTCAACATCAGCCACAGCACTCACATCCTCTCTTATTTAGATTCAAACATTTTGTTAATCTTTGCCATTTTACCTAACATATATTGCTTAGCTTTTTCACGGTCTCGCTGTTCTTTCAGCTTGCGTTCTTCCTCACGGTCATCTCTCGTAATTGAATACGGGCGATCCGTGTAAGGATAAGGCTTAGTGCCTTTCTTCGCAAAAGCATTCATAATAGGCGACACATCACACAATGCTTCGTAAATATACATACCCTGTAACCACAAATCTTCGTTTTTGCGCTTTCTCTGTAGTTCGTAGGCTTTACGATAGTATTTCGGTAACGACGGGTCACCATCCCAATACTGATCCGGGGTCATGCCAGTCGAAAGGTAAAACGGAAAGACATCATAAAACTTTGTTGTGTAACTATTGGAAAAGGGGACGGATTGCCCGTCCCCCGCGACGGACTCTGAGGAAGTTACCAACTCTGAGTCCAGGTTAAATTTTCCGAAGACTCAGCAGGATCATCAACCAGGGCCATAATAGGCTCGTTGTACATCTCTGCCAGCTTACCGATGAGTTCTCCCTTGTTGGTCATCTTGTAGTAAATCTCATCAATCACTTCACGCTTGACCCAACGATGGTGGGCTTTGAATGCACCGGCAAACAGAGTAGGCAGCGTGGTCATGGGTTTAGTATGGATATCGTCTGCGACGAATCCTTCCCTTTCCATCTGCTCTACACTTCTGCGTGTAAACTCCAAAGTATACTCAGTACCGTTGTATACAAAATTAAGCTGCTTACTCATAATTCGTCTCCTTTATAATTAGGCATCTGCGCCCAAAGTGATGGGGGTAGAAGCGGCGATGCTGACGGTCATACCAACAACCTCGTTTACGCCACCACCGTTTATATATACAGAAAGCTGACCCTGGAACTCAAACTTGCCGTCCTCGCCGGTGGGAGTAGCACCATCGCCACCCAGCCATACTGCAAACTCCGCAGTTTCGCCTTCCATTTCTTTCAGTCTGGTGTAGTCAGCCAAAGTGTAGTTGCACTCGAACTCCAAAGCATCCAGGCTCTGAATACCCATGATATTAGTAGTCATGGAATCGGACAGAGTAGTGGTTTCCAGCAGTTCAGGAGCACCACCGAGGTCGGGGAAGGACTTGATGTCGATCAGCTTTTCCCACGTGGAAGAGTTCTTGTGCATCAGGTAGCTTTTATAAGTAGAAATAGCCATAATGAATTACCTCCTATAAATTTTGTAGTCAGAGGAAACAGCCGCCCGATATCGCCCAACCATCCGATAGATGGTAGACTCGTATTCGTTCTGTACAGGAGTGAGAGTAGACCTCACAAATCCCATAGCGGTCATTTCCGTGTCAATGAGTGCAATTATTGCCTTGCACTCGGATTTCTTACCGGCAGTCTTATTGGAGTAGACATTCACTTCGTACATCACATTGGCGTGGTTCTCGTTTGAACCACTATCCACCGTAGGCTCCCGAAGGGAATTATCCATCTCCACCAAAGACACCGCCGGAAAAGAAGATGGTGAATTTACATATTCACCTGTTATGAAGATGTCCGGGAATTGCTCACGAACTCGTTTCGCAACTCTGTCAAACACCTGATTTTCGATGTCGATCATGTGCCGAACACCTCCTTTGCAATTTTCAAAATATTACTTCGCATTTCCTCACTCGCATACCACATAGGCATTGCAGCCGGGTTACCATGGGTGATAACCAGTTGGCCACTAGCATCCTTGAAGCCCCATGCCTGTCGTTTACCATGACCCTTACCGTATTCACCAATACCAACAATCCCACTAGGGCGGGGATTTGGATAAGGCTCACTGGTGTTGTGATAAACACCCGCGCCGAACTCGATGAAAGCCACCGCTTTACCTTCGGCCTTGATACAATAACCATTCGATATGGTTTCTAGCGTGACAGAAGAATCGTTCACACCATCGTACATCGCGGTCGTAAATCTGACAGAAGCCTCCCTTACACCGATATTTGCCAGTTCCTCCAGTAGTTTATCCTTCTTCCGTTCAAGGGAGTAGCGATATGCTTTGAGTTCTTTTATGGCGTTATCAATACTAGGGGTACTCAAACTCATCTTGATTACTTTTTTAGCCATGAGCCACGTTCACCTTACTTACTGCGATAGACACGCTGTTGAGACTGGGTGCGACCTGCTTCACGATGTAATCATAAGGGGTTGTGGTAGTACCATCCTCGGCAATCTCCGGGGGAGTATCTATCCACAGGACAGAGGTTTCTGCGAGGGGAAATACGGGATTGTCGAGAACGATAATCCTGTCGTAACTCACATCCTCACCAAACTGGCGAGTAGTGGATTCTCCTCTAGCAGCAGAAACATTCGCCATAAGAGCAAAGGGGCGGTCATAGGAGATTTCGTACTCACCAGTAAGGTTTCCGTACTCATCCTCTATCGGTGTTTTGCCAATGTAATTAGCATAGTAAATGCGAATCTTATTTCTGTTCAGCGTTCTCATCAAATCACCCCCACCATAGGAGTGACCGCCCCAAGTAGGGACTCAGGGACATCGGCACTCTCATAATTACGGGAGATGCCGTTCTCACTATGACTGGTCTGACCTTCAGCACCACGCTTGTTCAGCAGATATGCTGCGATTTCACACTGAAGGAAATCGTACCGAGCGGGAACCACCGGGTCATCAGTACCATAGGGATATGCCCGATTGATGATTTTCTGACCTGCAATATTGAGGTAGGTGAGCAACACCTCCTCAGTATCGGACTCACCAACCATAGCTTTCAGTAGCTGTAACTTTTCCTCATGAGTCATGTTGCTCACCTCCAGTTATTGCGATTAAGCAGACAGGGTGATTTTAACGGCCTTAGCCTCGTTGGTCAGAGCCACCACGTAGTACTTACGGGTGAAGACATCGTTCTGACGAGTGTTGCCAATGCGCTCCTGCTCGACTTCGATACCCTTCTTGTTGAAGATGGTAACAGCTTCCTTGGTAGCCACAACGATTTCGCCCTTTGTAGCATCAGCCTTGGTGTACAGGTTTACGCCAGCGACAGTGCCGATGTAGCCAGTACGGGCAAATGCCTCGATGTACTTCAGGTCATCCTTCAGAGCCTTACGAACAGCGGCCTTGTCTTCGGGACATACCAGACCGAAGATGGAAACACCCTCATCGTTCTCGATGTTCAGAGCGGCAACAGAATCGACGAAAGCGTCGAAGTTGGGAGCGGTAGCAGGAACGGTCAGACCGGTCTTTGCAAACTCACCGTAGATGTCAGCCTGAACAGTGTTGTAAATATCGGTACCAGCATGCTTCATGCCAACGGGAACCAGCATGGGATCCTGCATTGCATGCTCGTCGTAGTACTTGAAATCGTTCTGGGCCAGGGCAATTTCATACTCCACAGGGGTGTAAGAAACTTCGATTGCCTTGCTGTTACCCTGACCAACAGTCAGCTTCTCGGTGCCATCGGTAGCACGATAGGTGTTGATAACACGCTTCATACCAGCGGTGCCTACCAGACTGTTGTCGATGGTGCAAAACTGCTGCAGGTCCAGGTGGGAATTGTACTGATCCTCAACCTCGTTGGAGAGGAAGAAATTTTCATAAACCGCATTTGCCATAATTATTTACCTCCATAAAGTGATTTGTATTCCTCCGGGTTCTTCTGAGAGAACTCCAGGCGTTCTTGTGTGGACATTTTTCTAAGATTATCCAGGGTCATAGCACCATCTGCCTTGTCGGGGACAGGCTTGGGTGTACCCTTGAGGACATCGGCACGAATCTTCTTTTCGAGTGCTTCCATATGCTTCTGCTGATAGGAGAACAGCTTTTCCGTGTCGCCATCGACCATTGCCGTAGCCGCATCTGTTGCCAGAGCATCCTCATAACCCATACCAAGGAACTTCGCCTTGTGCTTGGACAAATTGGACTCACGCACCAGCTTTTCGTTCTGCTCACGCAACTGCTTCAGTTCATCAGCCACTTCTTGAGACTTTCTTTCCTCTTCGGATAGTGCCTCACGGTGCTTGCGTTTCCACTCAGCGTTTTCGGAACTCAGCTTGGAATTGGCAGTCTTCAGCCGTTCCAGTTCTGCGGTCTGATCACCGGGGAGTTCAACATCAGCCAGTGCGGATTCAATCTCCTCAAGCGTCATACCTTCCTTATATGCATCTTTCAGCAAATCTTTGAATTTCATACCTTTACCTCCTGCGTTTGTTAGGCAGTTCTCTCTGCACTATGTTCTGTTTTTAGGTGTTGTCTCACCATATTTGCGATTAACGTTTTCTCTAACGATTATTGAGTTATTTACTCTTCGGAACAGGCGTTAGATAACACCTGCAATTCCTATGTGCTTTGGGTGGAACATTACCGATGGGATACACCTTACCGTTTCGTTCCCGGCAAGTTTTACACTCTCGACCATCAATATTAGTGTTCCACAGTACCTTTTCGACACCGCTATCTTTATAGCCATCCAGGGTGGCAGTATCTACGGCATCGAGCATATAGTGGGCGGTTTGAGTCCACCACAGATTCGCAGACCGTCTCAGGCTGTCGTTGTAGAGAGGACGATTCAGATACTCTTTAGCAGTCATCATCTGTTCGGCCAATCTCAAGCGTTTGCGTTCTGCTTCGGACTCATACAGATAACCAGACACGAAGTTATAAGCCAACAGTAGACCAGCCAACCACGCTTCGCTAATCCGGTCTTTACCCGAATCCTTATACCCGGCGGCAACAGCCAGTGCTACCGCATCGGAGTAGGCTTTCTTAGCAGCAGTTATATACTGCTTCTTGTTTTCATCCATCAGCCTATCGAACAGCGAGGTCGTCTTTTGAGTGATTCTAGAAGCATTCAGTTCATCAAAACCGAAAATACCCAATCGATTGAACTCTCTACGAATCAGTTTTTTCAACTGCTCCAGCAGTTTATCAGCCAGTCTGTACATCGGTATTCTCCTCGCTTACGCCCTCGTCTTCGGGGCGACCATCGTCTTCCTCATCCACATCAACAGGCTCCCATTTAGCCATCTGCTCTTCGTGGTACTCGTTACTCATGGTGTATGCGCTCTCAGGATCGGAGAACAGACCACAATGAGTAAATGCCAGAAGAGGATGAATCTTGGGTTGCTGAAGCATAGACACCAGCACCTGGGACTTACTCTGAATGTTGTCATAGTTACGACGGGTGAACTTCATGTCGATGTCCTTCAGTCTGAGGTCGAGGTCAGCCAGACCACTGCACAGCTTTAAAACCAGTCTCAGCGTTTCCTTTTCGGAACGCTTGAACATCAACTCGCTATCCTTCGCTCTGCTCTCAGCCAGAGACCAGCCATCTCTCAGTAGCACCGCAGAACCGGTATCAGAGGTGGAGGAACCACCATTTCGGTTGGGCATACCGCAGATGGTGAGAACGGCCTGATAGGCATCGTCCTTGAGTGTCTGTGTCTGCTGCTGATTCAGTTCGTTGGTGACGATATCCACATCAGCTTGCTGACCATCAGTGGACTTCACCTTGATTGCGCCGAGATCCTTCAGAGCCTCAAAATCCTCTTTGGAGATGTCACAGTTAATGAACTTAACAAACGCTTGCACAAACTGCTCGATGCCGTCCATTCTGTTGGACTCAATGTTATTGATCGCATCCAGAAGAGGAAGAACAATCTCAAAAGCACCAAGTCTGGCATTATTAGCCGGGTACTCAATAATAGGCACAACGCCCAATGCGTGAGCCTTCTCATCAGTCACCTTACCGTCCTTGATGGTGAAGTACATTCCCGCGGTATAAGCAGAATATGTCTTCTGTCCGAACTCATCGGTGTTATACTTAACACCCAGCATCCGTTTACGCTTCACATCGTTGGAATACACAACGAAGGAATCCCGGGGATCCAGTGTATACATCTCAAAAGGTGCTTCATCGGACTCAGCATCATACGCCTCGTTATCCAACACCATTCTGTTTGCCGTACCGCAAATCATGCCCCATTCCACAACCTCTTGGTCGAGGGCGGGCTTGTCCACCAGGAACATATACTCGTTCAAAGTACCAACGTTATTGGTGACGGCCTCCTCGCAGTTTCTACCCACATACTGGATAGGCTCACCGCAGAGATAACCGACCTTGAAAGACACAATTTCATTCGCTCTGTTTTCCACAATGCGATTGCAGATTTCGGGTCTCACCGTCTTGCTGCGTTGTAAAATTGGCTGTTCGCCCTTGTAGTACTTCCAGAGATAATCGATCTCGGAGCGGTTCTTTTCGTGCAACTTCATTGCCTCTTCCAGAACTTCTACAACATTTTCGGCAGTAATCTCAGTCACGTCGGTTGTGATTACTCGTCTGCCGTACATGGTTCTAGTATTCATTCGACCCCCTCCTTTACTCAAAATTACCAAACCAGTTCAATTTCTTTGGGGTTGGAAATCAAACGGATACTCTGCGGTCTGGAGATCATCGTAGGTTGCATCATCTGCTGAAGCGGATATGCACCAAATGCTTGCCAAGACACACAGGAAAGAACTACAAAATCCTTGATGGTCACCATGTCGTTCATGTCATCGAAGACAATCTTAGACGGACGGGTGATTGCACCCTTGTGGTTATGGCCTGTAATGACACAATCCACGCCATCGATGGAAGTACCCCATCTCTCATTACGATTAACGGAAGCACCTGTCATACCGCCACCGGAACCATGCGTGATGGCGAACTTGAATGCCGTATCGAAACCGGGTTTTCTGTCTTGCCCTCTCGCACTTCTCGCACCCAGGCGAATCTTCATAAATGCCGCATTCTGACGGTAGATGTCCTCCAAATCAAGTTTCGCCATGATGTCATAAGTAGGATCATCGTCAGCATCCTTGAGACTTCTACGTTCGTGATTACCTGACACACAGCAGAGGATACGATCACGCAGCGGAGTCAGGAACTCGACCATCATACGCTTCTGCTCACGGGGGCGAATCCGGTCATCCCACGGTGAACCCACAGAGGAGCGGGTGTTATTGTTAATCAAATCACCGGCGAGAATGATATAGGAGTTAGACTCACTTCCCACTTTGGAACAGAACTTAGCCCACGCTTGGGTATCATGTTCCAGCGCACCAAAGTGAACATCCGCAACGGGATATATCTTGGTTTCCTTGTCGTGAATCTCATGTATGATAAGATCGAAATCACTTCGCATCTCCAATGAATCTCCCCTCTGAGCAAATAAAAAAGTGCATGACTGTGCGAACCAAAAAGGTCCGTGCAATCATGCACCGAATAAATCTATATTTCTTCACTTAGCATTATAACACAAGATGTAGTAGTTGTCAAGTACCCAAACCACAATATCTTGTAGTTTTTCAAAAAAGAATTTTTACCAGGGGCGTTGGAACACCGTTACCTGGTTAGCACCAAAACTCTGAGCATACTCGGCAAGCATGGCCATACCATCTGCGGTATCGTCATTCTTATTCTTACCTGCCATTGTGTAGGAGCAAAGCATATTGATGAATTTACCATATTCGCTGTTGCGCTTGTACATAGTTTCATCCTTGAAGAGGCAATGTTCCTTGACCCACGCAGAATTTACAATAATCTTTGTCTCCTTGTTTGCCGTGGTGTACTTGGTCGTGATGTGCGTAATGCCGCCACGATCCTTCACCATCTGCTGCACCTTCTCAGCAACACGCCCACCGGCAGAGTTAGACTCAAATCGACACTGCTTCACCTTGTGTCTCACCAGTATATCAGCCAATCGAGCATCCACAATCTCCGGCAGACCATTGTCACAGACACAATCATCGATGTAATAATTCTGACCATACACATATGCCACCGGGAGGAAAGCGTAGTCTGTACCTTTGTCCTTAGTGTCGCAAATACCGATAATCGCATCCGGGTCACCCTCTGGCAGTTCAAAGTATCTCCGCAGCTCGTCTGCCTGATACAGAAGACCATCTCTCTCAATGGGCTGATTCATATACAACGCTCTCCAGCTTGCATCATCCATAATATCTCTCTGCTGACGATAGAACTGGGTATTGAAACCAACGCCATAAGCGTAGTCAAAATTACTCTCATCATTTTCATCCATTGCCGGGATCACAATGAATCTCGCTCTAGGGCTATCTCCGTACATTGCCTCTAACCTACCAATGACATCATGAACACTCCAACGGGTGGCTATATGCAGTTCACCACAGTGATCACCGATTTTTCTCTGGCGCAGGTCAGTTGTATATGTCTCCCACAGCTTGTCCAATCGTTCCTTATTCAAAGCCACCTCAATACCACTCACAAGGTCATCGCAATACAGAAGATGCATGGCACGATACAGACCAGCGTTACCGGTACCGATAGAGGTGAACTCCAATGTTTCAAATCTTTTCCGCTTTCCGAGGTCGATGCGGCAATCTTTTGCATTGGTATTAACGACCTGGGTTTCAGGAAATACTTCGTACCAGAGGTACTCCCCATTGGGATCAAAGATTCTCAAGCACTCATCATAAACACCTCTCACAAAGGAGTTACTATGACTGCCTGTCAACGTTGGTTCTTCAGGATGTCTACCAGCAATCCATGTGAGATAAAAGATAGCCAGAGTAGTCTTACCGGCACCAGGGGGCAAGCTGATGGCAGCAAGGTCTAACTTACCGTCTTCCAAATCTTGCAGTGCCTCTACTACCTCACGCAACACACCCATACGGGGGACATAGAATTTCTTCTCCGGGTCTCTATTCCATTCCACGGCAAGTAAGCAGAGATGGAAAGAATCTCTCGCACCGGCGAAAACCACTTCCCTATGCAGACCGAACATCTTCCGCATATTGCCGATATCCTCAATGGTGGGAATCAGCCTCTCCAACTCGTCAGACAACTTCTCCAGATACTCTCTTGCTAAAGGGATGTCGGTCTTCATTGTCTCACGGCAAATAGCCAGCAGATCCTCATATGCTTGATAGCAGTGAGGGTCTTTTTTTATTTTTTCCGAGATTTTCAAAAGTAAGGTTTCCATATTTACCTCCTAAAAACAAAAAAAGACGGCACACTATTGGTTGGGAAAATCCCTCGCAATAATGCGCCGTCTAACTTTATGTAATTACTTTGAATATTTAATTTTCACGATTTCCGCATCGAAATATAAGGGATCCTCACCTAGTTTTGCCGAGGCTTTTTCACAATACTTCCGATACAGTTTATATGTTACTGTTTCGCCGGGTCTGATGCTGGACGCAACTTCGTCCTCAATCTTCCAACTCTTCTCAAAGATGGCATCTTCTATCAAAATAACAACCGACACATCTTTCAATGTACGTTTGGTCTTATTTGTGATTTCGTAAATTTCATATGAGCTTCCGCTATAATTCCCTTTTTCCGATTCCCCGACATAGTCAATGTATTTAATATCGAAATCTCTTGTCCATTGTGTTGAAGAAACGTACCAAATGACCGCCACGATTATTACCGCCAGCAGAGCGAGAAGCCATATTTTCTTTTTCATGATTGCCTCCTAAACAGTCAGTTCTTTAGCTTTGGCATACCAGGTACTTCTACCTATACCCAATACTTTACAACATTCCTCGACTGTAAGCAAGCCATCTTTTTGTTTTTTCAGGAATTTTTCAAAATCCGGGACCTCTTTAGTGGGTCTTCCCTCACGATAACCCTCACGCTCTCTAGCAACCGCTTTACCTTCACTGGTTCTGTCTACAATCATATCACGCTCAAATTCCGCAAAAGCAAA
>JAEIGA010019735.1_pt1 | contig 10272 bp, 9 predicted proteins | sample 9270691 | NCBI WGS metagenome assembly JAEIGA01 (sample SAMN17057246, study PRJNA624740) | gut metagenome | biome: biome; isolation source: fecal sample | host: Bos grunniens | place: China: Xizang | collected 2019
CTGTCCGTTTCCCCGACAGATCAGTGAGAGAGCATGCGCGATATCCTCAATACGGAAATCCTCGGGTCTCGGGTCTGTCGGAATCATGTGTTTTCCTGTGTATGTGGTGATATAGTCAGCCATGGGCGATCCTCGTTTCGTTATAGTAAGTTTCTTAGAATCATACACTATCTGCGGAGTGATAATCAACTGTACGCGGATGCTTTTTCTGTGCTATAATATGACTGCCTGTAAAACGGTTTAAATTGGAGTTTGATGACGGAACATCATAGATCATAGGAGGGAAATACCATGAAATGCCCATTTTGCGGAGAGATCATTCAGGATGACGCTGTATTCTGCACGAACTGCGGAACCAGGCTGCCCAAGGCTGCCCCTGCACCGGCGCCCGCTCCCGTTCCGGCACCGGTTGCCCCTGCACCGGCAGCACCGGAAGTAAAGATTTCAAATGAGGAAGACAGTGCGATCGTAGGTCAGGTCCAGTCTTATCTCGAGGCGAGAAGGCAGGAGCTGGAGAAGGCACTGCAGGAAAATGCTGATCTGAAGGCTAAGTGCGAAGCAGTCGAAAAAGAGCTTGAGACACTCAAGGCTGACAGCTCAGGCTTTTCCACGCAGATCGAGGATCTGAAGGCGCAGCTGAGCGAGAAGGAGAGCGCGCTGGCCACAGCACAGAGCGAGCTTGACGGCGCACAGCGTCTGGTCGGCAAGCAGGAGCAGGAAAAGAGAGTCCTCTCCGACAAGATCGCGGCATTGACAGCGGCAGCAGCGGCTGCACCTGCTGCGGCAGAGGAGCCGGTCAAAGCGGAGGAGCCGCTGCCGGAACCTGAGCTGGTGATCGATGAGATCGAGGTTCCTGATGATGAAGCTGATACCATCGATGAGCCCACACAGCAGCAGGTCATCGGCGCTTATTCAGAAGAGACAGCACCGATTCCGGAACCGGTTGTCCCTGAAGCGCCGGCTACAAAACTCTGCCCGTCCTGCGGCTCAGTGATGCCGGCAGAGAACAAGTTCTGTACATCCTGCGGCACCAAGCTTCCGTAATTGCTTTTTAAAATGATCTGTGCTATGATACTTTCGCTTGCACAGACATGGGAGTATAGCTCAGCCGGGAGAGCGTCCGCCTCACACGCGGGAGGTCACGGGTTCGAGCCCCGTTGCGCCCATGAATAAGCAGATCGCAGAGCCATGCCAGGCGCGTGGTTCTGCGGTCTTTTTTTATTGCCTTTTTATCACAAATGATTCCGACTCCTTGTTTGCGCCGTATATTTACAAATGTAAAAATCAAAGACTATGAAGCAATGATTAATAGAGAATAAGTGGCAAAAAACATAAAAAAGATAAAAATAAGCGCAAAAAGCTATTGACATGCCGGATGGCCTGCCATATGATGAGCCCAGAAGGAAGAAGGAGACGATCTCACATGAATGAAATCTTAAATCTTAACATCAATGAGATGCCGCAGACACAGTTCGACTGTTCCTGTGGCCGCCGTCACAACTTCAGTGTTCATGAGATGTCTATCAGAAAGGGAGCTATTCAGGACCTCCCCGGGATGGCAGAACCTTTCAGAGGCGGAAAGATCCTTGTGGTTTTTGACAGCAATACCTATCAGGCAGCCGGCAAACAGGCAGTGGATCTTCTCAAAGGAAATGGCTTCAATGTGAAAGAGCTGCTTTTTGATACCGGTGATGACATCCTGATTCCGGATGAGAAGACGCTGGGACGCATCCTTGAGGAGCAGGACCTTGACACGTCTCTCATGGTGGCTGTCGGTTCCGGCGTCATCAATGATTCCGTCAAGTTTGTCACCTCCAGAACCGGGCTTCCCTACATCGTTGTGGCGACCGCTCCTTCTATGGACGGTTATCTGTCAGACGGAGCGCCCATTTTCTCTCAGGGACATAAGATTTCTCCGGTTGCCCATCTCACCTACGGTCTGATTGGAGATACAGATATCCTGGAGACCGCGCCGGACGATCTGATCCGGGCCGGTTTCGGTGATATGGTCGGCAAGATCACCGCGATAGCTGACTGGGATCTCGCTGTGAAGGCAAACGGAGATTACCGCTGCGACACCTGTGTCGATCTGACCAACAGGGCCATGAAGGTCACTTTTGATTCCTGTGACAAGCTGCCCGCACGTGATCCCAAAGCGCTGGGAGATCTCCTGGAAGGCCTTACGCTCACCGGTGTGGCGATGGCTTTGGTCAATATTTCCAGACCGGCCTCCGGAGCAGAACATATGCTGTCTCATTTCTGGGAGATGGATTCGGTTGAGCGCGGCGTCAATCCCAATCACCATGGTATTCAGGTGGGTGTTGCAACGCCGGTCATTGCCCGTTTCTATGAGGAGCTGGAAGATTTGCTTCCGGAAGGGGTGAAAGAGCTCTGCCCTCCCCATGAGCAGATCGAAGCGCTCCTGCAGCGAGGCGGAGCCCCGTACAGACCGCAGCAGATCAACATCAGCAGAGAGCTCTTCCATGAGAGTCTTCTGCAGGGATATAAGGTACGGCCCCGTTATTCTGTTTTGCAGTTCGCAAAGGATAAAGGTGTTTTGGATGCCATTGCCGGCAAGATTACCGCAGAGCTTTACGGCGAATAGAGAAAGTACTAAAGGAGATTATATGCTGCCGAAAGAAGAAGCGTTAAAAGGCGTCAAGCTGTTTGTCCTGGATATGGACGGAACGGTCTATCTCAGCGATACCCCGATCGAAGGAGCGCTTGATTTCATCCGTGAGTTGGAGGAGGCCCCTGACAGGGATTACATCTTTTTCACCAACAATGCCTCCAGAGTTCCCTCGGTCTACGTGGAGAAACTTGCCCGAATGGGGATCTGCGTGGATGAAAGCCACGTGGTCACAGCAGGTGATGTCTGCGCGGAGTATTTGAAAGTGAATTACCCCGGCGCGAGGATCTATCTGAACGGCACACCTGTGCTTGAGAAGAACTGGAAAGAAAAAGGGCTTAAGCTGGTGGAGGAAGACCCGGATGTCTGTGTTCAGAGTTTTGACACCACTTTGACTTATCAGAAACTGGATCGTATCTGTCATTACATCCGCAACGGAGTCCCTTTTATTGCCACCCACATGGATGTCAACTGTCCAACAGACTATGGCTATATGCCGGATTGCGGCGCCATGTGCAGCCTGATCACAGCATCCACGGGCGTGAAGCCGAGATTTCTGGGCAAACCCTGGAGGGAAACGGTGGATATGATCACCGAGATCACCGGCTATAAGCCTGAGGAAATAGCTTTCGTAGGAGACCGTCTCTACACAGACGTGAGAACAGGTGTCGACAACGGCTGCAAAGGCTTTCTGGTTCTCACCGGAGAAGCAGATATGCAGACAGTGGCAGAGTCCGATGTAAAACCCACCTGTATCTATGAATCACTTAATGAAATGAGAAAATACCTCTGAAAATAAACAGCACACATTTAAGATTAAAGAATCGGAAAAGGAGATTATTATGAAGATCGTATTCGGAAGTGACCCAAACGCAACAGAATTCAAATTAAACCTGCTTGATTTCGTGAAAGAGCTTGGCCATGAAGTGGCTGACTTCGGCAGTGATGACCCCATCTATGCCAATGTTGCCATCAAATGCGCGCAGGCTGTTGCCTCCGGTGAATATGACAGAGCGATCATCGTATGCGGAACCGGAATCGGTGTATCCATCGCGGCTAACAAGGTGCAGGGTGCTTATGCAGCGTGCATTCATGATGTTTACCAGGCACAGAGAGCAGCTCTCTCCAACAACGCCAACGTGATCACCATGGGTTCGCAGATCATTGGCGAGAAGCTGGCAAGATGCATGGTTGAAGAGTATCTGGCCAACACCTTTGATCCCAACAGCAGATCCAAAGATAAAGTTCTTAGAATTGTTGATTTTGAGAACGAGCAGATAGAGGAACTTAAGACAGCATGAAAAAAGTGGTTAATGACCTGCGCCTGATGATCAAGGCCTGCGATATGTACTACAATGAAAACCTGTCTCAGCAGGAGGTTGCTTCGGCCCTGAACATTTCCAGGCCGACGCTGTCAAGGCTCCTTAACGGCGCAAAGGAAGAGAAACTCATCAAGATCGAGGTGACTGACGCTGATTTCGTCAGGTACTGGGAACTCAGTGAGAGCATCAAAGAAAAGTATCATCTCAAGGATGTGCTGATCGCGGATTCCGGGGCTAACGGTGAGGAGACGAAAAAGAATATCGGGCGTATCGCCGCCGCTTACCTGGGGCATCTGATCAAAGACCAGGATGTGGTGGGCATTTCCATGGGCAGCACCCTTCACCGGGTCGTGACGGAGATGGAAGAGTGCCGGGATAAAAAGATCACGGTTATACCTCTTGTGGGAGGAGTAGGTCACGCCCATATCAAGATCCATGCCAACTCACTGGCTGAGCATTTGGCCCATCTTTACAACAGTGAATTTCATCCTATTTTTGCCCCAGCCAGAGTATACAGCCGGGTGGCACGGAATGAACTGATGAAGGACATGTCCGTGACCGCGATGATGACCTATGCAAACAAGATGGACATCGCCATACTGGGTATCGGTTACCCCAATGAGTATTCCTCTATCAAAGCCACAGGCTATTTTGCGGAAAATGAAATGGAGACTCTGCTTCAGAAGGGAGTCGCCGGAGAGATCAATATGCAGTTCTACGATCTCCAGGGAGATACAGTCCCGTTCAAGGAAGATAATTATGTCATCGGGGTTGAGGCCAGGAAGCTTAAGAAAGTCCCCCTGACCATCGGAATCGCCGGCGGCATGGACAAAGAGAAAGCCATAAAAGGGGCTGTTGCAGGAGGGTATGTCAACACGCTTATCACAGACTATAACTGTGCTCTGAAATTGCTCAGAGATGATGCTGATTGCTGACAAATCCACCGGAAAGGATTAAACTAGACAAGAAAGGAATCTTGTTTTAATGACAGAACTCAAGACAAGGAGACAGATCATGGCAGCAGAAACCAGACCTTATGTATCATGGGAGCAGATGAATGCGTTTATGACCGATGTGTTTGCCGCATACGGCGTGCCGCGAGATGAAGCGGCGATCTGTGCGGACGTCCTGCTTGAGGCGGACCGACGCGGTATTGAAAGCCACGGATGCAACCGCTTTAAACCGATCTATATCGACCGCATCAAGAACGGCACACTGCTGCCGGTGACCGATCTGGAGATCGTCAAAGAGACGCCGACGACGCTGGTGATGGATGCACATGACGGTATGGGTATGGTGGCCAGCTACCGTATGATGGAAAAGCTCATTGAGAAGGCGAAGACTTACGGTATGGCCGGCGGCGCGATTCGCAATTCGACCCATTACGGCATCGCCGGTTACTGGACTTCGATGGCCAGCGATCAGGGCATGATCGGTATCACAGGTACCAACGCCCGCCCGTCGATCGCTCCGACATTCGGTGTCGAGAACATGCTGGGAACCAACCCGCTGACTTTCTCTCTGCCGACAGACGAGGAATTCCCGTTCTGTATCGACTGCGCGACCTCGATCGTGCAGCGCGGCAAGATCGAGTACTATGCCCGTGAGGGGAAAAAGACCCCGAAGGGACAGGTGATCGCTGAGGACGGGACCCCGATGACCGACAGCGATGCGATTCTCAAAGCGCTCGTCGACGGAACAGCGGCGCTGGCGCCTCTCGGCGGGATCGGCGAGGAACTGGGCGGCTATAAGGGCTATGGCTATGCCACAGTAGTGGAGATCCTCTCAGCGGCTCTGGCCGGCGGACAGTTCATGAAGGCGCTCTCCGGCAAAGCAGCCGATGGCAGTCATCAGATGTATCACCTCGGCCATTTCTTCTTTGTTGTCGATCCTGATGCATTTTGCGGGTGCGAGACATTTGAGAAGATTGCCGGCGAAATCTGCCGCGAGCTGCGCGCTTCAAAGAAAGCACCCGGATGTGATCGCATCTACACGGCCGGCGAGAAAGAGTATCTGGTCTGGCTGGAGCGCAAGGACAAGGGTGTTCCCGTCGGTGAAACCGTCCAGAAAGAGATCATTTCCATCCGTGATGAACTGGGTCTGGACTATCATTTTGATTTTGAAAAATAAGGCTGTTTCAGAGGATAGAATATCATCATACAAAACTTGTTAAATCATTGACATTATACGGCTCTTCAACTATACTCATAGTGCGTATGATCTGACTTCGAAGGTACGTCCTGAGAAGGGAGATACAGGCACATAGCAAGAGGAGTGAAAAGAGATGGCGGCGACTTGTCTGCCATGGCGCTCCTTCTCAAAAAGAAGTGTCCTAAGGCTCATGTTCAGATCAGAACATGAGCCTTTTTTTGCAGTGAGGTACTATGCTCAAAAAAGTGAATGCGCAGGGACCGCAGCGCACCGGAAAACTGAAAATCACAGAGGCTCCGTATCCGTCTCCGTTTTACATGGGACTCGAGTACAGCACGCCCGCCAGAGGGATGTGGAATATCGCCCACACGGGTCTGTTGATGCCCGAATCACATCAGATATTTGTCTGTGCGTACGGGTGTCTGCGCGGCGTCGTGCTGACCGCCGCCGAGATGAATGCCCTGGGGCGTTATTCGGCGCTGGCGATCCGCGAACACGATATCATTACCGGCTCGATCGAGGACCTGATGGTAAACGGTGTGGATGATGTGCTGAAAAAGCTTCCCTACAGGCCGAAATGTGTGCAGATCTTTATCAGCTGCCAGCATTTCTTCCTGAGTTATGACCACAACAGTGTGTTTAAGCGCATCAGGGAGGCTCATCCGGATATTGTTTTTCTTGACTGCTATATGATTCCGGCGATGCGCAAGAGCGGCATCTCACCGGAGCAGCGGATGCGCAGGCAGATGACGCGCGTCTGGCAGGAGCGCACGGGCAGTGATCCGAAGCGGATCAATATCCTCGGCTCCAACCTGCGCTTATCCGAGAGCGCGGAGCTACGCAGCTGGCTGACAAGTGCCGGTTATGAACTCAAGAGCATCCATGACTGCAAGACATTTGCCGAGTATCTGGACATGGCAAATGCCGGTCTGAATATCTACTATGAACCGGTGTGCGCGGCCGAGATGAAAGACCTTAAAAAGCGTCTGGATATGGAGAGCTTTTATTTCACCAACAGCTTCCAGTTTGACGAGATCGACGGGGCATACCGGGCGCTGGCTGATCATCTGGGTATTCCCGCCCCTGATTTTACGGCGGAGCGCGCGGCAGCGGATGCTGCGATGAAGCGTGCGGCCAACGTGGTAGGAGATCTGCCGGTGGCGGTGGACTTCACATTCAGCACCCGCATTGTTTCGTTTGCCAAGATGCTGACGGATTACGGGTTTAATGTGCAGGCGATCTGTACGGATCTGATCCAGCCGGAAGATAAGGCTGCGTTTGAGGCACTGCAGAAGAGCCATCCCGGTATTGACATACTGGCGACTAACCAGCCGGAAAGCCGGTTCTTTGCAGGAGAGCATGAGGCTGACGAACGCAATGATCAGGGAGAGAGACGGTATCTGGCGATCGGCCAGAAAGCGGCCTATTTCTTTGCCACAGATTATTTTGTCAATGTGGCGGAGGGCGGCGGATTCCTCGGCTATGACGGGATCTGCCGGATTGCGGAACTGATGATCGATGCCTATGAGAACAGGAAAGAGAGAAGAGCGCTGATCCGCCAGAAGGGATTTGGCTGCGAGAGCTGCGTATGAAACAGACATTTGCTTTGACATCAACTTATTCGTCCGATGAGTTCGGGGTCTGCTCGGCGCTCTACGAGCTGGGCGGACTGGTCGTCATCCACGATGCATCCGGCTGTAATTCGACCTATACGACACACGATGAGCCGCGCTGGTATGACATGGACAGCATGATCTATATCTCGGCGCTCTCCCAGAATGAGACGATACTCGGCAAGGATGAGAAACTGATCGAAGACGTGCTCGATGTGGCGCGTAAATATCATCCTGAGTTTGCCGCGATCGTCGGCGCGCCTGTGCCTTATATGGTCGGCACTGATTACAAGGCGATTGCATTCCTGCTTGAAAAGGAACTGCACATTCCCTGTTTCGGGTTCGATTCGAATGGTATGCGCTACTATACACGCGGCGTGCGCGATGCCCTGAAGGCGGTGGCCGAGCGGCTCGTCCGTGAACCTGAAAAGAAGCACGCTTTGAGCGGGACTCCTAAGGTCAATATCCTGGGCGCGACCCCTCTCGATATGGGTATTACCGGGACGGTGGAGTCGCTGAAGCGCTGGCTGCTCGATCACGGGATGGAATGTCTGTCCTGTTTTGCGATGGGTGATAGTCTGGAACAGATCGCCCGGGCCGGTGAAGCGGATATCAACCTGGTCGTCTCTTACGGGGGGTTGGCTGCCGCGCGGGTATTGCAGGATCGTTTCGGTATTCCGTATGTCTGCGGCCTGCCGTTTGACGGAAAGCTTATGGCCGCGCAGGCCGGCAGCGCGAAAGAGTGCGCCGTCATCGGTGAACAGATCTATTCCTTAAGTCTGGCGAGGGCATTGGCAGACGAAGGCGTTACGGCCAAGGTGCTCTGCCCGGTGGACAGAGCGCGCGATAAGCAGCTGGTGGACAGAGGGCTGGAGCTGATCCCGGTACCGGAGGAAGATGATGTGATCAGAGAACTGAAAGAGTTCGACGCAGTGATAGCGGATCCTCTGTACCGGACAGTCTGCGGTGACACGAGGCTTATTGAACTGCCGCATATCGCTTTTTCCGGGAGGATCTTTGAAAATGAGATTCCCGATATGATCGGAGAGGGAGCCTGGCTGGCAGAGAAGATAAAAGAAGAACTCATGAATACACGATAGGGATTTGATTATGCTTAAGATTGCAATTTACGGAAAAGGCGGTATCGGAAAATCTACGACGACCTCGAATCTGGCGGCGGCATTTGCCAAGCTGGGCAAGAAGGTCATTCAGATCGGCTGTGACCCGAAGGCGGATTCGACAATGAACCTGCTCGGCGGCACACCGGTCCAGCCGGTGATGAATTACTACCGTGATCATGACGCGGAGCCGGAGTCGATCGATGAGATTGCCAAGGAAGGTTACGGCGGAGTGCTGTGTATCGAGACCGGCGGACCGACGCCGGGCCTTGGCTGTGCGGGGCGTGGTATCATTACCACTTTCACGCTGCTGGAGGATCTGGAACTCTACGAGACATACAAACCGGACGTTGTTCTCTATGATGTGCTCGGGGATGTGGTCTGCGGGGGATTTGCCGCACCGATCCGCGAAGGCTATGCGGAGAAGGTCCTGATCGTCACATCCGGAGAGAAGATGGCGCTGTATGCAGCCAACAATATCTGCACAGCGGTTCAGAATTTTGCGGATCGCGGCTATGCGCAGGTGCGCGGCCTTATCTTAAACCGCCGCAACCTCGAAAATGAGTATGAAAAGGTCAAAGCTTTCGCGGATGAGCATGGTCTCGAGATCGTGGCAGACATCCCGAGAAGCCAGGATATCAATGATTACGAAGATCGGGGAATGACCGTGATCGAAGGCGATCCGGAACTGCCGATCAGCAAGAAGTATCTGGAGCTGGCGCAAAAGCTCCTCGATGAGGCATAAAGAGTGGGTGCTTATTTCAAGACAGCCGGGGAACTGGCTGAGAGCGGAAAACAGAATATCCCGGGAGAATTCAAGTCAAAGGAGCATCTGATCTACAGCTCTCCGGCGACACTTTCCTTCAACTCGCCCGGGGCACAGGGGTTCGGCGTCAAGCGGGCAGGCCTGGCGGTGCCGGGTTCTGTGATGCTGCTTGTCGCACCGGGATGCTGCGGGAGAAATACAGCGATCTCGGCCGTGCCGGGACAATACCGCGACCGGTTCTTTTTCCTGCTGCAGGATGAGACGGATATCGTCACGGGACGCCACTTGCCCCGCATCAAAAAAGCGGTTAAGGAAGTAGTCGATTTCCTCAAGGTCAAGCCGTCTGTTGTCATGATCTGTATTACATGTGTTGACGCGCTTCTCGGAACAGATATGGAGCGGGTTTGTGAGGAGGCGGCTGATTATGCGGGCGTGCCGGTACTGCCATGCTATATGTATGCGCTGACACGCGAGGGGCGTATGCCACCGATGACCGCTGTGCGAAAGACAGTTTACGCACTGCTTGAGCCTGCCAAAAAGGACCCGCGGGCGGTCAATCTCCTCGGTGAGTTCGCACCGTTCTCCGATGACTCGGAATTGTACGAAATACTGAAGAACATTGGAATTACGACAGTCAGGGAGATCTCCCGCTGCAGAGATTTTGATGAATACA
>JAEIGA010019736.1_pt1 | contig 10271 bp, 3 predicted proteins | sample 9270691 | NCBI WGS metagenome assembly JAEIGA01 (sample SAMN17057246, study PRJNA624740) | gut metagenome | biome: biome; isolation source: fecal sample | host: Bos grunniens | place: China: Xizang | collected 2019
CGGAACTGGCGGGATTTGACAAGACTTTGGAAGAATGCGTTACGGCTCAGGACCGGATGCTCTATGTCCTGAAGAATTTAGGTAGACTGAAGAATCGTCCGCAATGGCTTCAGAATGAGATTTATGAATGCATCTTCCGTGCTTGTGAAATCAGTGCCTTCACTGAGGAAAAACGCATAGAATACGAGAAAGAGATGAACGACGAAAAACGACTGAATGGTATGATGAGAGCCAAGCTTGAAGAAGGAATCGAGCAGGGCATTGAGCAGGGAGTATCTCAGACTATCCGCCAGTTTCACGCTAAAGGAATGCCGGCATCTCAGATTGCCGACTTTCTGGATATGTCGCTGGATCAGGTAGAATCGATTCTTGCAGAGAAGTAATCAGAAATATTAAAATACTCATTTCGTTCCGCCCGCGGCTTCGGCTGTCGTGGCGGTTCATTGTATTGCGGTACGGGGCATCAGGAATCAGTCGCAAAAGTATGTTTTAGTCAGGCTGAAGTACGGTGTTGAAGCACTTCAGCCTCATTTTCAGACTTTATGATACTATTCAGGGTAACCCGTTGAGCGGAAAAACTGGCTTGCAACGGCCTCCTGCCGCTCATTGGTGTTGATTCTATACCCGTTGAGCGACTGGAGTGCAGACAGATGATGATATTCCGCTCAACGGGCTGGCAGAATATCTTTGTGAATTGCTTGCCTCGAAACCTTGGAACACAAAGATCGCTAAATCGTTCAATTGGCTAGGTAATCGTGTGTCTCAAGGTATTCAGTCCACGACCTTCGAATACGCATATCCTCAATAGATGCGTCCAGGGGATCCTACGCGTGTTCCAAGGTTTCAGAACTGGAGATTACATATACCGATTTGATGGTCAGCAACCATTCTTCTAGATCGGCCTGAGGTTTAAGATGGGAGATTGCCACGGGCCGTGCCCTCGCAATGACATTCGAGCTACCTTACGCAATGACATTCGAGCTACCTTACGCAATGGCATTCGAGCTACCTTACGCAATGGCATTAAGGCTACCTTATGCAATGACATTCGAGATCCCTTATGCAATGGCATTAGGCTACCATCTGCAATGACATTCGACCTTCCTTCAGCAATGACATCACCACCTGAGTGCTCCCTGTTCTACTGAAGGCAAACAGAGACGACCATAGTCAAGCATCATCGCATAGAGCACAAGACCTCCAGGTTCTTTACGCAGAAGCCTGATGCGGTTGCGGTTCTTGCTGACGAAGATGAATATGTCTCCGTTGGGCAGATCTGGTGACATCTGGTTGTTGACGATGCCGCTAAGTATATGGAAGCTCTTGCGCACGTCAGTAGGCTCGGTAACAGCCAGTACCGAATGCTGTCGTCCAGACTGAAGATAGCTAGCGAAGGCTTGACATAATGATTCCTAGATGTTAACTGGTGAAGTTGCCCAAATTCTTGCAAGCATTGCTTGATAGTGATGCCGTTTTCCGAGCAATAGATCTCGAACGACTGGATTTCTTCTAAAGTCATCATATGCGTTCCTTTTTAACGCAAAAGTAGCCAGGATGAATCCCAGCTACAATATGCATTTCTTCGGAGGGTTACGGGATAACTTAATAAAACTTACAAGATGCAGTTCACCAGAGGCTTAAGTATTTTATAATATAAAAAGAGGTCGGCAGAAAGCCGACCTCTTCGATATGTAGAAATTTAAAATTACTTGCTCTGAGGATAGAACTCAACTGTGACAGTCTTAGTGCAATCATCAGCTGACTTCTCATTAAGACGGTGAGCGATTGAGTACTCGATCTCAGCGAAGATAGATGTATTGAGGATAGCATCATCAGCGTAGAGAGTTACAACACCTGTAGTCTCATCATAGTGATACTTAGATGACTCGTAAGCGATCTTCTCTTCACCTACAACATAGTATACTCTTGCAAGCTTGTGATCAAGAGTCAAACCGTAAGTCTTATTTACATCAGACTTGAAGAGGCTCTCGAGAGATTTCGCAGTTGAATCAACAAGCTCACCCTCGAGGATGCTCTTAACTGAGATACCCTGGAATGGATATGCTACAGCTGGCTCACCAGTATAACGTGGCACCTTAACAGGAGTTGCAGCGGCGAACTGGAGTGGATCCTTAACAACGAGAACAACTGGCTTTCTATCAAGCTCAAATGCATCGTTAACTGTAAGGATAGCCTCTACCTCGATTCTGTTAGCCTTGAACTGACCATTATTTGTCCAGTCTGTAATAACAGCCTTATCCTTAGCGAGAACAAGGTTAGCAACCTCTGGATTAGGGTCTACGCTTACCTCTACAGTTGAAGTAGCAGGCTTAGGAGCGTCAATAGTCTTAACTTCGAATGTTACATCAAGGTTGTTGTAGTTGTCAGCGTCCTTAGATACTGCGAAGTACTTAGCGAGGTCTGACTTGTTAACAGTGTAAACATCGTCTACAATCTTGGCATCAACATATACGGTCTTAACATTCTCTACATCTACCACATAGTCACCCATAGAGTAAACAAGGAGGTTAGTAGGAACATCGAGAGTTGCAGGAGTTTTGAATGTGAATGGAACACCGAACCAGAACTTGTTGATTGCTGATACGAAGTTCTGAGTTCCCTCAGCAAGCTTGTTGATGTTGTAGAATCTTACGTAACCGTTGAGGTAGTCAATATTGTTGTAAGAACCTGCCTCACCATTTACAGTAACATAGTTAGGCTTCTCATCAGCTACTGCAGCAGCCTCAGCGAATGCAGCCTCGAATACAGCCTTAGCATCAGCCTCCTTAGCGTAACCAGCGAACTCAAGGAACTTCTTGTAAGCCTCGCCAGCGAAGTCAGCCTCACCGAAATAGTAAGGATACTCACCGATCATACCGAGCTTAGTAGCTGGCATATCAATTACAACAGGAGCTGCCTTCTTACCGAGCTTGAATGTGAATGTGATAGTAGCATGGAGATCCTCAAGCTTCTTAACCAATGTGAGGACGTACTCATTGTACTCATTCTCTGCGTTATACTCAGGGAATACATATGTACCCTTAAGCTTAGCAATTGATGTGTTGTTATCCTCCATAGTAGCAGTAATGTTTGTTACTGACTGCTTAACCTCAACACCGTTGAATGATACATAACGTCTGTCACCCTCATTATTCGTATTGAAGATCTGCTTGAGAGTGTAACCCTCGAAGTTCTCAGGAACAACATACTCAGGTGTTCTTCTCACGAGATCCTTAGCGTAAAGCTCACCATTTACGCGAAGCTCATCAGCAACAGCTACAGTCCAATCAACTACGATTGCTGGAACGTTGAATGAAACCTGCTTAGCTGTAAGCTCGATGTTAGAAGAAGCTGAAATCTCGTAACCGTTGATAGTATAAACAGCATAGAATGGGAATACACGACCGTTGTCTTTTCTTGTGAACTTATCACCCATTCTTACAACGAAATCATTGATCTCAGTATTGAAAGTAACATCATAGATACGACGTACACCTTCATCGTTAGACTCAGCATAAACTGAACCCTCTACGTTTGTATTATATGTCTTAGTCACGTTGCCCTGAACAGCCTTGAGTGATCTCTCGATTGCAAGGTCATACTTAGCAACCTGTTCGTCAGTAAGAGCTACACCGTTCTCGTTGTAGAATACCACCTTGTTACCCTTAAGAATAACTACAGTTGTATCTACCTTGTCATAAGGAATCTCATGGTACTCAGAAGCAGGCTCAACAACTGCAGTAAGCTCGTTAACCTTTACAGCAGTAAGGTTAGAGAACTCACTTGTAGCGTTGTTGTTACCATCAGAAAGTTTAAGAGCTGCGCTGTACATATTCTTCTTACCAAGGAAGAATTCCTTAGCGAAGTTCTTAGCGTATACATCAACGAGGATGTAACCGTTCTCAGCAGTTACGTTTACAATCTCGAGCTTTGGCTCAACGTCCTGCTCTGCACGAGTCTTAACAGTCTTTACCTCGAATGAGAGAGCGTTCTTTGCTGCAGCAATAGCAGAAGCTACCTCAGCAGCATTCTCAGCGTTGACCTTGTACTTCAAAGTTGAAGCGTGAGATACGATCATAAGGTCGCTGATTGCAGAGGCTGACTCACCAGCAGTTGTATTGATTGTACCGTAAAGGATATCAGCCTTACCGTCGCTATACTCAGGAACGTAAACAATGCTCTGTACTCTTGCGAAGAGTGCATCTACTCTACCGGTGAGAGCATCGAACTGAGTTTTGAGGTTTGAAATCTCATTCTCAAGATTCTTGAGGTCTTCAGCGTGAGCAGCAAGAAGTTCTTTAGCATCATTTACATCTTCGAGAAGGCCATTAACATCTGTGCGAAGATCAGCGATGCTTGTAGCATTCTGAGCAATTGCATCTGCATTCTTCTTAATCTCTGCAGCATTAGTATTGATAAGACCAGCAAGACGTGCATCCTCAGCAACCAATTCAGCCTTGATCTTATTCATCTCCTCAACAGCTTTTGCTACCGCGTCACGAAGAGCCTTAGTGCTATCAGAAATCTCTTTCTTAAGATCTGTTTTTACAGTCTCAATGTAAGTATTAAGTTTAGTGAGCTCTGTGTTAATTGCAACATCGGCTGCCTTGAGGTCAGCAATCTCCTTATCGAATGCTTTCTTATTGTCGTCGATTTTGGTATTAAGCTTACTTACCTCATCATCAATCTTCTTATCAAGCTCCTCTACAGAAGTACGAACTGAGCTGATCTCAGTCTGAAGCTCAGCCTTAAGGTCAGCGATTGCCTTAGTAAGTTCTGTCTTGTCAGCCTTCTGACCAAGAGTCTCATTGATCAAATCATACTTAGTGTTGAAGTCATCGATATGAGCCTGAAGAGCAGCATCTGCCTCAGCGATAGCCTCCTCAAGAGCCTTCTGCGCAGAAGCCTCAGCAGCCTTGGCATAAGCCATAGCGTCATCACCAGCCTTCTGAGCGTCCTTAGCAGCCTGAAGAGCAGCAGCAGCAGCAGCGGCAGCTTCGTCCTTTGCTGCCTTCAGATCTGCCTGAAGCTGTTCAATATTCGCTGCATTCTGTGTTGTCTGTGCCTTTACGTCCTCGATCTCGCCGACAACGTCATTACAAGCCACAAACGTGCTTACTGAAAATGCCATTGCGGCCATCAGCAAAAATGCACTGAAAAATTTTTTCATAATGAACTTTGTTTTTAATTGTGAATAAATATTGTGTGTATTATATTACTCAAGTGTACACATAACGACACGGTTCTTAGCATTCTCTGCGAATGGCTGTACAGTGTCGCCCTTGTATGCAGTCATAATTCTTGACTCTTCTACTCCGAGCTTCACAAGACGATCCTTAACGACCTTGGCACGAGCAGCTGAAAGCTTCTCATTACCCTTAGGTGTACCTGTCTCCTTATCTGCGTAACCAACGAGTGATACATTGAAATCAGGATTAGCCTTCATCCAGTCAGCAAGCTTAACGAGCTTTTCATCCTCAGCCTTGCGGATGTAAGTAGAACCGATTGTAAAGAATACATTGTCTGAATTCTCAGCAGCCTTAGCAGCACGCTCTGCGGCAGCCTTCTCAGCAGCGAGTCTCTCAGCCTCAGCCTTCTCTCTTGCAGCCTTCTCAGCAGCAGCCTTCTCAGCGGCAGCCTTCTCAGCAGCGAGTCTCTCAGCCTCAGCTTTCGCAGCAGCGGCAGCAGCGGCAGCAGCAGCTTCCTCAGCAGCTACCTTCTCAGCATATGCCTTAGAAGGACGAGTGTTCTTTCCGAAACGGAATGAAAGGCCGGCAAGTACATTGAACTGCCAGTCTACGTTCTCAGCCTTCTTTGAATTGAACTTATCTGAAAGAATGTTTGCGTTACCCTCAATACCAAGGCTCACACACTCACCGAGACGGAAATCAACACCGAGACCGGCACGTCCAACCGGAGCAAAGAGCTTGCTGTCCCAGTAGTACTCGAGCTGATCCTTATAAGGGGCAGCCTGAGCATTATTAAATCCGTAGCCAGCGGCAACTCCAGCAAGGAGATATGGGCTAACCACTCTCTTGTGATTAAATCCACCGAATACTCCGGCGAGGTCGAGAATATAATCCGCATTCAGCTGTGCAAACTGATACGCATATCCCTTGTATCCCTCTGGAAGGAGAGCTGCGCCCTTACCCTGCCATCCACCGAGGCCAAAACGCACGCCCATAGCGTGGTGGAAACGGTAAGTTGCAGAAAGCTGTGCAGCTGGTGAAAGAAGTGAAGAGAACTCACTCTCACCGCGTGTGTGTGCTACACCACCCTGAACATTAAGGCTCCAGTGCGGGCGGAACTCGAGAGTCTCGTCTGTCTTGCTCTGCTGAGCAGAAGCAACGCCGCCCAAAAGAAGCAGCGATGCAGCAATCATCGTCAGTCGTTTCATCATTACTTTAATTATAGTTAGTTGTTTATAGTTCAATGAGTTCAGTGCCTAACAATTCGCTTGCCATATCTCAAATACGGACAAGGAATCGTCTGGACACAACACTATTAATGCACAAAGGTAATCATTTTTTTAAAATTGACAATAAGATTTCGCAAAATCAAGCACTTGTATTGTGCTTTTTTCCAAGCGCCATTTTAAAGCGGAGACGGACATCCGACAAATGCAAGGAGGCCGAAAATCCACAATGCAGCAATTACCACTCCGAGACAAGTTATAGTTATTATTATCTTCTTCCAGGTCGCCATATCCTTCCGGTACGGATCCTTAATCTTCAGCTTCGGAAACCTAGCGATATCAGTAAGAGTCTCGCCAAAAGGGATGCTGATCTTCGAGGCAGCATTGACCGCCCATCCATTGGCATTAAGGAGAGGGGCAATGTTGCGTCGGCGAAGCTTGAGCCAGGCCATAACCATTGCTGGTCCCGAAATACATAGCATAATTCCTACAAAAAGCAGGATGTACTGATACCACAGGAATCCTTTCAGACTCTCCATCAGTCCCGAAAGTGCTGCGCCGATCATTCCCATTGCGACACCTATGGCTGCAAATATACCGGCAAACTTGGCAATATCGAAAGGAGGGGCGACAGCAGGCTTACCATCTTGAGGTGTTGCAGGGATTACAGATGGAGCGGCATTGATCTTTGCATTTGCGTCAGCCATCATCTTTGCATCCTTGTCAGCAGCGTTCTTGCTTATAAGATTCTCGATGGTCTTGGACATCCTTCTATAAGGGGACCAGAAGGCCTGCGATATACTGATCGGATTTTCTATTACCTTAGTAATGACTGCATCCCACTCGGCTCCGGCATTATCGTAATAGACAGCATTCTTACCTACGATAAGGTCTCCGACATCACCTACTGTGACCGCCGCCACGATATTGAGCTTTTCCGCTGAAACCTTTGAGGTACAGTCGCAATAGATGAGAAACATTCCGCTTGTAGCAGCAGATGCATTATGTTTGGCCATATCCGCAACCCTCATACACAGACGGCACTCCCTCTGATCTATGATAAGTCTTCCTGACTGGAAGATCGCCGCCACGGACTTGTCTTTATTATAAAAGTCATTGAGGGTGACAAAATTTCTGAGCAATCTGTAGAAATCGCGATAGACATAAAGGAATTTATCGACCAAATCAATGTTGGCAGCCTCTTCAGAAAGTTCTGAATCCTGAGCGACAAGATCAAGCAAAGCCGCCTTCTTGTCCTGGGCAAGAAGTTGCTTTACCGTATCGAGACCCAAGCCTTCTACTGCCGCACCTGCCTTAGAAGATTTCCAAGCAGTATAGGCAGCAAACCTGGCACCGATGGCATTCCAGTCTGCTTCAGTCAGGGTGTCACCTTCTATGGCTGCCGATCTGATGAGTGCGAATCTTTCAGCCCAAGCAGGATTGAGTGGCTTGGTCAGATCGATTTCAGCCTTGCCGGTAACACGTGCAATAGGGTAAGAGGCTATATCGTCAGCCTTTACCGCAAGATTATCTGCACTGATGGCTTCAATACGCGAAGTCTGGACATCAAGGGCTGAGGTACTGTCAGGAGAGAATGCTGCGAGTCTTGAACGCATAAAGAAATCTCTGACCTTAGCATCCAAAGCATTGTATGCTTCTATGACAGCATCCGTCTTATCCCCGAACGGAGACTCCGGAGCAGCTGCCACCCAAGCGGCATAGCCAGCAAGAGCAGCATAGAATGAATTTATGATGTCAGCATTTATACCTTGAGCTCCACTTCTATCCGCGACACCTCCGAAAGAAGCGACCGCAGATGAAATCGCAGCCTTCACATCAGAATCATCAGCTGATGCTTCAGTGATTACTCCGTCACCATTGAAACGGGTCTTGGCGAAAATTGCAGCACTGTCTGATGTGTCTGCAATCGAAATGGTGTTGCCATCTTTAGAAAGATTGACAAGTATCTGCCTGGCCGAATGATAGAGTTTCCTGCCGGCATCAGTATCGGCAAACATTTCTATATCAATGGAATCCTTACCTTCAAAAATGAGGTCCGGATTCTTCAGTGCGTCACATATCCAACGAGCGGTGGCAAGGACATCACTGATGCGGATCTTTCCATCAGCATCGGCGTCGATATATGCCAGGCTCTTTTCATCTATCTCCAACCCTTTGACAGGGCAGGAAAGGACAGTCCACATCTTCGGGTCAAGTTCTCCAAGGTGCCTGATATCCTCTCCCTTGGAGATTCTTACACGCGAGGTTCCACCGATGTTGTCGAACTCCCACTTGTACACGTTTTCTTTCTTTATAAATGCCATATCTTTTGAATTCTAGAACCCTCAAAGATAATCATTTTTCTGAACTTGGGAAGAATTTTAAGTCTATACTCCATCTGAAATCCACAGGATATTGACGTAGATTCATAAGTATCATACAGCACGCCAGAACTGGCCGCAACGAGTGCCGGGCATCTCAATACAGCCAAAAGACGCTTGTACGTCCAGAATGAAAAGTCTCTCATAGGTCACCTGTGGTTAATTTCCGATATAAAGATGCAGATTCCCCGAGATATGTTGCAGGCGATGCAATAATTTTAATATTTTTTATGGGAGCCTGTATTGTGCTGATGATGGCCAAGAATAAGGCTGATCTTGGGTCAGTCGCAAAAGTATGTATCTAAGGGCTTAACGTAAAATCCCGGATGTTCTGTGTCCATCAGAACACTGGACCGATTTAAGAAATGACCCGTTGAGCGGAAAAACTGGCTTGCAATGGCCTCCCGCCGCTCATTGGTGCTGATTCCATACCCGTTGAGCGACTGGAGTGCAGCCAGATGATGATTTTCCGCTCAACGGGTTAGCTGAGACTGTTAGGACGGGGCATTCGCAAGAATATGTGTCCGCGGAGGCAGCGTGAGTATGTTTGCATTGGGCTAAAGAATGCAAATGTTTATGTGTCAATGCTATAGGCTGATAATCAGATGATTCCCGTTTGCGTTGGATACCATACGTTTGGAAAATAGCATTTTTCAATGACAGATCGGTCTAGTTTTGGATATTTCAGGCCCGAGCGTTGCTGAAACCTTCGAACACACGCCCCCTCTCATCACGCTTTATATTATGCTTTCCTGTGTCTCAAGGTACCTCAGCGAAGGCCTTGGAACACAGAAATCGCGAATTCATCTTTTATATTTAAATTGGCTGTGTTCCAAGGTTTCGTAGTGGCTCAAATGAAGCTTAATAGCAACACATTAAGGGCTGTACAGGTGAATACAGAATTTTATGAGCATCTGTCATAACCTTTATTTATATCTGTACAAAGTACCATCTATTTATCAAAACACATACTTTTGCGACCGATCCGTAGAAACGGGGTTTGGTGCATTTTTGGTGCAACTTTTTGGGCACGAAAAAAGCCTACAAGATTGAAACTCAATTACTCGTAGGCTTTATTCAGCGGAGAGTGAGGGATGTTCCCCATTGTTAAAATAGAGTCTTAAGTAGATTATTATCAATAAGTTATTTTAAGCAATAGATTCATAGAGTCTCTAATGATGGTTGTTTGATATAACGAAAATTTGGTCCAAAATTTAGTCCAGATTTTGCAATTGATATAATCTGACATTTTGACGAAGATGATTATTAAAAGGAACATATACTTTGCAGTAAAAGTCAGACGCGACAGTAAAGTCCAATTTACTTAAATCCATAAAAAAAGAGTCGGCGTTCCGATCGTCCAAGCTACTACGATAGTAGTGGTCTTGAAACTTATCAAGGTGAGAGCGTATACACGCGTCCGCCTTGGTAAGAACGAGAAGGTCCGCAGCCACTGGCGTAGGCTTAGGGGAGCC
>JAEIGA010019737.1_pt1 | contig 10271 bp, 12 predicted proteins | sample 9270691 | NCBI WGS metagenome assembly JAEIGA01 (sample SAMN17057246, study PRJNA624740) | gut metagenome | biome: biome; isolation source: fecal sample | host: Bos grunniens | place: China: Xizang | collected 2019
AGCCACGAAGTTGCGATGGTAAGTCCCTTTCCCGAGGAAAGGGATTTAGGGAAAGGGTAACGTAGACATATTTTCATATTCTGCACTAACCTTCCATATAGTGATAGTTGACTTACGGTATTTAAAACAAAATAACTTAGAAAATATGAAAGGAATATTTATAGCATACGACCAGGCCTATAACATGGAGATAGCTGATGCGATCGAGAAGATCGGCGTAAGGGGATTCACCATGTGGAACGATATCGCAGGTCGCGGAGGCTTCTCAGGTGAGCCGCATCTTGGCAACCATGCATGGCCTACGATGAACAATGCCATGCTTACATTCGTCCCTGATGAAAAGGTTGACGAGATCCTTGCCCAGCTCAAGGCAATGGACGAGGAGACTCCGGATCTTGGCATCAGAGCATTCGTCTGGAACGTAGAGAAGTATTATTAATATTGTAATGAGACCTGAATTATTCGGGTCTCATTATTGCTTAATCCAATCACAAACATTACATTTGTGATTGGATTAAATTTTTTAATATTATGGCAAAAGCAGTTAATGATGCGAATTTCGCAGAAGTTCTCAATAGCGAGATCCCTGTAGTTGTGGATTTCTGGGCAACATGGTGCGGACCATGCAAGGCTATCGCTCCTATCGTGGACGAGCTTGCAGTGGAGTTCGAGGGAAAGGTACTTGTGTGCAAGTGCAACGTAGACGAGTGTGATGACGTTCCTATGGAGTACGGCATCAGAAGCATCCCTACTCTCCTCTTCTTCAAGGGTGGTGAGGTTGTCGACAGACACGTAGGTGCTGCGACAAAGGATGTTCTTGCAGCTAAGATCAACGCCCTCCTCTAATCCTGAAACATGAAAAGGATTTTGACAGTCATTGCGCTCTGCGTGATGACTTTTTGGAGTTCGCAGACGCTCAGAGCCGGAGACTTCGGTATCATCGGCGGCGCCGGTTTCACTTCCATCAAGAACATCAGTCCTGAAGTGGCTACAGGCTACCATGCGGGTTTGACTTATAAGTTCAATCTTCCGTTTGGATTTGCCATCCAGCCGTCTCTCCTTTATAACATGAAGGCATCTCAGGTGAATGATGCGCTGGCCGGTCTTGCTGACTTTGACTGCAGGATGGGTTATCTGGAGCTTCCTGTTTCGCTTCAGTGGGGACCGGACCTGCTCCTTTTCCGTCCTTTCCTGGATGTCAGCCCATTTATAGGCTATGCTCTTAACAATGAGCTGAAGACATCCGTAGGGTCCGGTGCAAGGCTGTCCTCTGAGTTAGTCAATCAGTGGGACGGTATAAATCGACTTGAGTACGGTATCGGACTAGGCGGCGGTCTGGAAATATGGAAGATACAGGTGTCTTGCAGATATAACTGGAACTTCGGATCTCTCTTTGATGAATCCGGTAAGGCGGCGACGGCGGCTGGTTTCTTGGAGGATATAAAGGGAGTCAATGTTGATAATGCAAATTTCGGAGGCGTGTCTCTTTCTGTGGCACTTCTCTTTTAACGGGTAAATGATGAAGAAGATAGCTGTATACTGTTCGGCAAGTTTCAATATCGACAACAAATACAATGTAGTGGCGCGTGAGTTTGTCCGCAAGGCATCCTCGCGCGGCTATGGCATAGTTACCGGGGGTACAATCAAGGGAACCATGGGCGAGGTTTCGGACGAACTCCGTTCATGTGGAGGCTACCACCTTGGTGTCATCCCGCGTTTCATGGAGCAGTATGTATATCCGGAACTGTCAGAGGTTATCTGGACGGACACAATGGCGGAGCGCAAGACTTTCCTTCGCGAAGGAACATGTGCAGTGGTGGCTCTTCCGGGTGGCATCGGCACATTGGATGAGCTGATCGAGACGTTTGCCCTGATACATCTGAAACGGTATTTCGGAAAGATCGCAGTGCTTGACCACGAGGGCTTTTACCAGCCGCTGAAGGCTTTGCTTCAGCATTATGTGGAAACAGGCATGCTCTCTCAGGAAACCATGGGCCGTATTATTTTTGCTGAGACTCCTGATCAGCTTTTGGATATGTTGGAGGACTGATCATGGATATAGCTGGAGTAAAGGAATATCTTGGTGCCGAGTGGACCGCGGTGCAGGCCCGTATAGCCGGTTCATTGGAAAGTGATATCGATCTGCTGAATCAGACCAACAGGTCCATTCTTGCGCATTCGGGAAAGCAGCTGCGTCCGATTCTGGCGCTTTTGGCTGCAAGAGCATGCGCTGCGGATGGTCATGCCAGTGAAGCGACGGTGCGTTATGCAGCAGCTGCTGAACTGATGCACAATGCGACATTGCTTCATGACGACGTGGCAGACGACAGTGACCAGCGCAGGGGAGTGCCGACCATCAGGTCGCTTATGGGACCGACAGTGTCCGTGCTTCTTGGAGACTATTGGCTGGTGAAGGCCATGGATCTGATCCTTGGTTCTCATGATGCTGATTCCCAGGTGATAAGAATATTTTCAAAGACTCTCAGCGACTTGGCTGAAGGCGAATTGCTCCAGTTGCAGAAAGCTCAAAGCTGTGACACTACCGAGGCGGATTACCTCAGGATCATATATAGCAAGACAGCTTCGCTTTTTGAGGCTTCGTGTGTGTCTGCAGCATTGTCTGTAGGTGCTTCCGATGAGGCAGTGGAGGCCATGAGGGAATATTCCGTGGCTCTTGGAAGGGCATTTCAGATCAAGGATGACCTGCTGGATTACGACGGTACGGAGTCGGTCGGCAAACCTCTCGGAGTGGATATCCTGGAGCAGAAGATGACCATGCCTCTTCTTGGCGCTTTGGTCAATGCCGGTGCAGAGGAGGATGCGAGGGTGCGGGCGCTTGTCAAGGACATCGTGGGCCATCCGGAGCATCGTGATGAAATCGTAGCTTTTGTGAAATCGAACGGCGGAATGGAGTATGCGTCAGGACGTCTGGACTTCTATGTGCAGGAGGCAGTAGATGCCCTGAGTGTGCTTCCGAAGTCTTACGAGAGAGAACTTCTGGAGAAGCTGGCTCATTTTACAGCTAAGAGAGATAAATAATGAGATTTTCAGATATAATAGGAAACCGTACTGTTGCGGAGGCTATGGTGTCCATGGCGGACAGCGGAAGGGTCGCTCATGCGGTGCTGCTGTATGAAAACGAGGGCTGTGGCGCTTTGCCTTTGGCCTTGGCATATCTGCAGTACCTTAATTGTGAGCATCGTTCCGGTGGAGATTCCTGCGGACAGTGCCCTTCGTGCCGTCAGATGGAGAAGCTGATCCATCCCGATGTGCATTTTGTGTTTCCTGTGAACAAGGGCCCGAAGACCACAGATGACAAGCCGACCTCGGAGTCATATGTGAAGTACTGGAGGGAACTTGCGCTTGCAGACCCGTATTTTTCAGAGGCTGATCTGCAGAAGGCGATCGGCATTGAGAGCAAGAACGGTCTGATTGCTGTAGCGGAAGCGAAGTCTATCATTAATAAGCTTTCATTGGCCCCTGTATATGACGGATATAAGGCGGTGATCTTCTATCTGCCGGAAAAGATGAACCAGGAGACGGCGAACAGGCTTCTGAAAATGGTGGAGGAACCGCCTCAGAAGACATTGTTCCTGTTTATCACACATGCTCCTGAGAAAGTACTTCAGACCATATTCTCCCGTTGTCAGAACATCCGCGTAATGCCTTTGACAAAAGAGGAGCAGCAGTTGGTGAAGGCGCGTAGACCAGTGGTGGAGGATGATGATGCAAATCAGTTCATGGAACTTTTCTTTGATCTGATGAACGCTGTGACTTCCAGAGATCTCATGGGCGCCCTGGAATGCGGTGAGTCTATAGCGGCGTTGGACTCTCGTGAAAAACAGAAAGCTTTTTGTAACTTTGCAGCTGACTGCATAAGAAAGATATTTATGCTTCAGCAGAATCTCCAGCAGATAGCGGATATCAGCGAGGAAGAGTTTGCCTTTTATGCCGATATGGCGGCAAAATGTCCTAAGGGATTCTGTGTGAAGACAATAGCGAATATTGAGAAGGTCGTTTCGATGATTGACAGGAATGTAAGTTCCAAGATTCTTTTCTGCGACCTTGTCAATCGCATGTTTATGAATATATAATAGAGGAATTTATGTTGCCATAAATTCCGATTGCTTGAAAATAATAGAATGGACAACATTAAGGAACCGAAAAGATATGACTGCTCGAGGGGTTGCTCTGTGGAGAGGAACGAGGCTGGTGAACTCGAGTGCAACTACCGTCAGGGATGCTGCAAGCTTGAAGTCTACGATTGGCTTCAGGGAGTGAGTCAGGAGCAGTATAAGAATTATTTTGAGGTAAGGTTCAAGAATACCCGCAAGGGAATATATGTCAACGCTTCCGGTCAGAGCATCAAGACCGGCGATATGGTTATCGTGGAGGCTGCGACCGGTCATGACCTCGGCATCGTGACTCTGGAAGGAGCCATCGTTGCACGTCAGATGAAGTGCAAGAGGATCAATCCTGAGACATATGAGTTCAAGAAGATCTATAGAAAAGCCAAGCTTTTTGACATTGAACGTTGGCAGGAGGCTATTGCGCGTGAGCATGAGACCATGATACGTTCCCGTCAGATAGCCGCAGAGCTGGGTCTTGAGATGAAGATCGGTGATGTGGAGTTTCAGGGTGACGGTACCAAGGCTATTTTCTATTACATCGCAGATGGTCGCGTTGACTTCCGTCAGCTTATCAAGGTGTTTGCTGACGAATTCCGCATCAGGATTGAGATGAAGCAGATCGGAGCGCGTCAGGAGGCTGGTCTTATCGGAGGTCTCGGCGTCTGTGGACGCGAACTCTGCTGTTCAAACTATATATCTGGTTTCCAGTCTATTACGACTTCTGCGGCGCGCTGCCAGGATCTTTCTTTGAATCCTCAGAAGCTTGCCGGCCAGTGCGGAAAGCTCAAGTGTTGTCTGAACTATGAGACGGCTGTATATATGGATGCGCAGAGCCGTATACCTAAAGTTTACGAACCGCTTGAGTTCGAAGACGGACTCGCTTACCTGATGAAGACGGATATCCTTCGTGAGATCATGTACTTCTCATACGATAAGTCGTCGCTTGCCAACCTTTATCCTCTTTATGCTGAGGATGTGTGGGAGATCATCAAGATGAACCGCAGGGGAGAAAAGCCGGAGTCGCTCAAGGTAGACGACGTTCCTGCTGCACCTGAGTTCGTGACTGCAGTCGGCGATGATGCGATCAACAGGTTTGACGAGACACGCAAACGTAAGAAGAAAAAGAAGAAGTCAGCACAGAAACAGGGTCCTAAGGTAGAAGGACAGGCTGCGGCTGGCGAGCCTAATGGCGGCGAACCGGCGGCACCTAAGGGTGATGCCGGTCAGAAAGGCGGCCAGAAGCGTGAGGATCGTGGCGAGAGACGAGGTGGCAACAAAGGTGGCCGCAACAACCGCGGACGCCGTAACAATGACCGTCCGAAAAAGGATGACACTCCAAAGGAGTAAAAAAAGTATCTGAATGGGAAAAGATAAATTAAGAAAATTCCAGGAAAACGAGACATTCAAGTGTCTTATCCAGCCGGCGACTTCAGAAGTGCTGAACTGCGATCATCCGATGAAAGGCAACTGGGGCCGTGATTTCTTCGGCAATGACAACCCTATAGTCCTTGAGTTGGGCTGTGGCAAAGGAGATTACACAATTGACCTTGCAGAACGCAACCCTTCATGCAACTATATCGGTGTGGACATCAAGGGAGCACGCCTTTGGAAAGGTGCCAAATATGCTGAGGAACATGGACTTAAGAATGTCGGATTCCTTCGTACGCGCATCGAGTTCATCGAGTCGCTCTTTGCTCAGGGTGAGGTTTCCGAGATCTGGATCACATTTGCGGATCCTCAGATAGGCCGTGAGAAGAAGCGTCTTACAGCGCCGCTGTTCATGAACCGTTATCGCAATTTCCTCAAGGCAGGCGGTATCGTGCACCTTAAGACCGATAGCCGATATCTCCATGAGTACTCTATCGCCATGGCTCGTCAGAACGATCTCAGGATTCTGGCATATGGTACGGATATCTATGGTGAGGACCGCGAGAAGTTATATGCCAGTGAGCTTTCTTCAGTGTCAGGACGCAGTGCGGTGGATGCACTCTTCGAGGTTCAGACCTTCTACGAATCCCAATACCTGGCACAGGGTTTCCCTATCACATACCTGGCGTTCCTTGCAGATCACGAAGGCGACTACATCTCGCCAGAATGGGCAGAGGACCTCTGGAAGGACGAGGGACACCATTTCGTGATCCCGTCCGGCCTCCCTGTAGCGTCGAAGTTTTACCCCGAGGGATAATATCCAGATGCGATTTCGCCTGGCGGATATCGTTCTGATTGTCAATATGTTACAAAAACCGCGTGCTCCCTTTTGGCAGCACGCGGTTTTTGTAAGGTGTTGTGTCTGAGGCGGTTGTCCGCCAGGGCTATACGGCAGTCCAGTGGATGGTGATGCCTTTGCGCTCCATGCCGCGGAACCAAGTCATCTGCCTCTTGGCGAACTGGTGGATGGCGGTGGCCAGCTGCGTGCGCATCTGCTCGAAAGTGAGTTCCCCTATGAGATAAAGTGTAACGAATTTGTACTCGAGACCGTAGTATATGAGGTCCTCCGGTGGGATAGGCTTGCCTGTTCCGTCCTGGCTGCACAGTGTGGGATGGGTGCCGTCGATCAGTCCGCTGATCTCCTCGACCATGCCTTCTTCCAGTCTGGCATCCAGTCTGGCGTCGATCTTTGCGTTTCGCACTTCGCGGGTGACCAAGGTTCCGATGTAGTAGGTGTTCTTCGGAAGGTAGCTGGAGCGGTTTACCGGATGCTCTGCCTCGAAGATCGCGATCTCAAGAGCACGGATGAGACGCTTGCGGGTGTCGTAGTCTGTGTTGTTGTGGAGAGGCTTGAGAGAAGCCAGCTGTGCTATGAGTTCCTCATCCGACTTTTTCTCAAGTTCGGCACGGAGTTCCGGATTAGGTGGTACTTCAGGCAAAGAGTATCCACATGTTGCAGCCTCGATGTACAGTCCGCTGCCGCCGCACAGGATAGGTATTCCGCCCCTGTCGACTATATCCTTGTATGCCTTTTCGAAATCACGTTGATACTCGAAGATGTTGTACTTTGTGCCGGCGTCAACGATGTCCATGAGGTGATATGGAATCTCCTCATACTCGTTGAGGTCCTTGCCTGTGCCTATGTCCATGCCTCTGTACACTTGTCTGGAGTCGGCTGAGATGATTTCCGCCGCAGGGCGCTCAACCAATGCGTTGATCTGGCGGGCAAGGTTTACGGCATAGCGTGTCTTTCCTGATGCGGTCGGTCCCAGGACGCATATGAGGTCGATCTCACCGGAGAGGTATTTGTCAAGTACTTCCCTGACATTGATTTCCTCTGCAGGAGGAAGTTCTGCCATAGGAGGTATGGGGATGAAAGGTTTCTTTGCCATGTTGTTGTGAATTCAGCATGCAAATATAGTATTTTGTGACGAGAGTCAACATTTTACGAAAAAGCAGTATCTTTGCAATTCCTGTCCTTTGTCGCCATCCATGAAAATGCCGTTTTTTATGGACGGGAGGCCGAAAAGATGTCTGTCATCCATAAAAAGGTCTGTTTTTATGGACGGGAGGGAGGCCTGGCGACGATTGGCAAAATGGCCGTATTTTAGTGGAAAACATTTGATGTCGTCCAAGAATGAGGGCATTCTTTGACGACGATGATAAATAGATAGAAATTATGCCGAAAGCTAAGAGCAGCGTAGAGATAAAGAACAGGAGGGCTTCGTTTGACTATGAGTTCATCGAGACCTTCCAGGCGGGAATGGTGCTTACTGGCACAGAGATAAAGTCCATCAGGGCAGGCAAGGCCTCATTGGTGGACGCATATTGCTATTTCAACAACAACGAGCTGTATGTGAAGAACATGCATGTGGCTGATTACTGGTGGGGCAGCTGGGGCAAGCATGACCCGCGTCGTGAGCGCAAGCTGCTGCTGACCCGCAAGGAACTGACGAAACTTCAGCGCGCCGTCAAGGAGAAGGGTCTGACCATCGTGGCAGTGAAACTCTACATCGCTGAGAATGGATATGCAAAGCTGCTCATCGCGCTGGCTCGCGGTAAGAAGGAGTACGACAAGCGAGCATCCATCAAGGAGAAGGATCTCCGCCGTGAGATGGATAGAATGTAATTGAAAGAAATAAAGCAGAGAGGCTTGCTTATTCATCCGGTCCTCCCCACATCGCTGTTCACTGGGAACATCCACTGGATGTTCCCTTTATCGTTCACGACCTCCCTTTTCGGGAGCCAATGCCGGCAGAATAAGCAAGCCTCTCTGCTGTTGTAACGGTATCTGTTTTTACAGTCCGAATGCTTCGCGGATCATGTCGACAGAGTCGAGGAGCTCCCATCCGAAGAACTGGACGTACTCTGTTGTCTTCACTCCGTTACGCATCAATGTGACTGACTCCTTGTATGGAGTGCGGCCTACATGTCCGTATGATGCAGTAGGCTCATAGATAGGCTTCTTGAGACCGAACTTCTCGATGATCTTTGCTGGGCGGAGGTCGAAGAGCTCGTTGATCTTCTCTGCAATCTCTGCGTCAGTGAGGCCGTTCACAGCTGTTCCGTAAGTGTTCACGAAGATGCTGAGAGGACGTGCGACACCGATTGCGTATGATACCTGGACGAGCATCTCTCGTGCAACTCCTGCCGCCACCATGTTCTTTGCGATGTAGCGAGAGGCGTATGCTGCGGAACGGTCTACCTTTGAAGGATCCTTTCCTGAGAATGCTCCACCGCCGTGTGCTCCCTTTCCACCGTATGTGTCCACGATGATCTTGCGGCCTGTGAGGCCTGTGTCACCGTGCGGGCCACCGATAACGAACTTTCCTGTAGGGTTTACATGGAGGATGTAGTCACCCTTGAAGAGTGCTGCAGTCTCAGGTGCGAGTGTCTCCACAAGCATAGGGATGAGGATGTTCTGCACATCTTCACGGATCTTTGCCTGCATGGCTTCGTCGACTCTCTTCTGGCCATACTGCTCGCAGCCCTCGGCATATGTCATGTTGCCGAGTGACTTAGGGGTGAACTCGTCGTGCTGGGTTGAGATTACGATTGTGTGGATGCGCACCGGCTCGTTGGTCTTGCCGTCGTACTCGATGGTGAACTGAGACTTTGAGTCCGGACGGAGGTATGGCATGAGCTCCGGCTTCTGCTTGCGGATCTTTGCGAGCATCAGGAGAGCCTGGTGAGAAAGTGCGAGCGGAAGCGGCATGTACTCCTCTGTGTCGCAGCATGCGTATCCGAACATCATACCCTGGTCGCCGGCACCCTGTGCGTCTGCGTCCTCGCCAACTACACCTCTATTGATATCTACGCTCTGCTCGTGAAGGGCAGAAAGGATACCGCATGAATTGCCGTCGAACATGTATTCGGCCTTGTTGTAGCCGATCTTGTTGATGACACGGCGCACTGTCTTAGGGATGTCTACATATGCGTCCTCTGAGCGAACCTCGCCACCTACCACTACGAGTCCGGTGCTGCAGAATGTCTCGCACGCTACCTTGGCCTCTGGGTCCTGGCGGAGGAATTCGTCAAGGATTGCATCGGAAATCTGATCCGATACCTTGTCTGGGTGTCCTTCTGACACTGATTCTGATGTAAAAAGATAATTCATATCGTTGTATTTCTGTTTTATATTTCCAGTTTACAGATTGCCACGGGCGGAGCCCTCGCAATGACGTATGGTGTTCCGTCGGTTTTGTCGGTGTCACCATGACGTAAAGCGTTCCGTCGGTCGGTTCGTTTACACGTCATTGCGAGGAGCGCAGCGACGTGGCAATCTTTTCATTTCAGGGCAAAATAAAAGCCCCACAGAAATGCGGAGCCAACACAAAAACACAAAACATTGATGTAAACGATGTCGCACACTGCGACTTTCAACATTTTAGCATTTTTTCAAGTGGTTGCAAGCGGTCAAATCTCTCCACATTTTCGGGGCGCAAAGATAGATAAATTTTCTGATATGCAATACTTTGAGCAAAAAAAATCAGAAAAAATCCAAACCCATGAAAAAAACACATAAACCCCAAACAGAATGCTTAAAAGTGCATTTAATCCTTTACAAAACCATTAAAATGTGTTATCTTCGCGCCATAAAAAACCTATTATTTTTAACTAAATCGTTATGAAACAAACAATTAAGTGTCTTATTGCTGCTTTCGCGGCAATGCTTATGAGCGTAGCTGCCTTTGCACAGGTGACTACAGCAGC
>JAEIGA010019739.1_pt1 | contig 10271 bp, 21 predicted proteins | sample 9270691 | NCBI WGS metagenome assembly JAEIGA01 (sample SAMN17057246, study PRJNA624740) | gut metagenome | biome: biome; isolation source: fecal sample | host: Bos grunniens | place: China: Xizang | collected 2019
AAATGAAAGGAAGAATTATTATGTATACAACAACTTTTTATATTACTGAACCTAATTTAGATGGTAAATTTATAGGAGAATCACATGATTATGTTTTGAGAACAGATCATCCTATTACTGTGAAAGAAACACAAAATATTCTCTTTCAGGCTTGTGAAATAGAACGAATTTATACTGGTGAAATCCATATTGAAAAACAAGTCGAAAAAGATGGAGAATATTTTGATCATGATGAATGGATTTGTGAAATAGAAATGCATACAACAGATAAATTAACCCCATATATAGATTGGTTGAGATGTAATGCTGTTCCTATTTATCAAATTGATAGAAAAAATTCGACTATAAAAGTTCTGGATTAAGAAAGAGAGGTAAAGAATATGTTATTTAAAAAATTAGTAGTCCCTATGTGTGAAGATTATTATAAAAGCAATTGTTCTAAACTTGTATTTTATAAAACAGATATTGACAGTATTTCTTTAGAAAAAGATTTAGCTAAACAAAAGTTTTTATATGTACTATTAAATAATGGACAAAGTTATAGCATTCCTATTTCTTCTCCAAGAATTATGTTTGAAAATATACATGTTCAATCACATATAGGAACTTGGTATTCCATAGATCATAAGGTCTATGGAGATAGATTATTTTTATTATTAGAAAGTGAAACGTTTGGAGATGAGGTCCCTTGTATTATTATAGACCTTGAAGGAAATCTTGTTCTTGAAGATGTTTTTAATGGTTTTGATGATTTAGAGGATTATTTGGGGACATGTACAAATGAGGCACAAAATATAGTTGATAAACTTAATAAAACAATAGAAGAAGCTAACAAAAAAGGAATTCCTGTTGTATATAATGCTACACAAACAAATAGTCTTGTCTTTTATTTCAATGAGGGATATGGCAAGATTTTTATAGATAAAAGTTTAATAAAAAATAAGGAGGTGAATTAATATGACAAGTAGAGAACTAAATCAAGAACAATTTAAAGAATTATGTCAAGCTTATATCTCAGACCATTGGGTAGACAACGAAGATGGAACAACCAGTCCATCTTATACAGATTTAGCTTATGCAGACGAATTGGTGGATGAAGAAGTTATTCATAGATGCTATGCAGGAATTAATTTTTCTGAAGATGATTTCTTCTGTAGTAAAAATTGATAAAATTAAAAACATAAAAAAGAAAGGAAGAAGATTATGGGACAAAGATCACAAATTTATGTAAGATTTACAGACAAAGAAGGACAAAAACATCTATTCGCAAGATATTATGGATGGAATTATGCTGAAAGAATGGTAAGTAGAGCTAAACATTCTATTGAATGGATTAAAGAAATGTTGAATTATTCTTATGTGTTTACTACAGAACCTCAGAGATTAATCCGTATTCTTGATGTAAATTTTGATATGCAAGATGTTGTAATTAGTCAAGATATTGTCGAGGAATGGAAAAACGATTTTTCTGAAGAAACCTTTAATAATTTTGTCTTTAAGTGGCAAGACAATAATGACGGAAAACTGTTCATAGATATTGATGAGAATGAAAGTACTATTAAATATGCTTTTACAGATCAATATAAAATGGATAGATGTATGAGTGCAGCTCAATATATGATATGGAATCATAGAGAATGGAGAAAATCTAAATATATTGATGATGAGCAAAAAGCAATTTGTGAAAAGAATATTCGTCTTATTCCTAAATATGCTAAATTAATGACAAAAGAAGAGTTGGATGACTTCATCAATTATGACTATGGGTATAAACCACATAAAAAACCAATCAACTATGATGTTCCTATTTATAATGTCTATGATGGAAATGAATTAATATTTGTTACAGAAGATGAAGATCAGGCATTTAAAATGTGTAACAATATTAATAATGATGGTGGTAGTGGATATTATACTATCCAATAAAATAGTTTATAAAAGAAAGGAAAAAAGATTATGAAAAAATGGAATTACACTTTAAAAAACGGATTGGCTTTAAGAGAAGCTATTGCTGAAGAAAATCATATTAGAGTTTTGTTAATTCTTAAAAAATGCTATTCAGAGATTGTAGATTATTTTGTATCTGTAGGTCTCACAGAGGAAGAGGATAAGGAATCAGAATATCAAGATTATGTTGAAAATATCAATCTTTTATTAGAAATCAATAATGATGAAGAAGAAGTTGTTGAAGAAAATATTAATCTTGATGAAGATGATGTAAATTATGAACTATCAGATTTTTATGATTTGTGTGATAATTGTAGTATCTGGGTTCAAATATAAGGAGGTGATAATATGGGAAAAATGTTTAATCTTAGAAGAATTACAGATGATGAATTTCACAAATTAAAGCTCAACAATACTGTTTATGCAAAATGTGGAGAACATATTTATCTAAGCAGAGTGTTACAAGAACCTATTTTGAATTTTGATGCAGATGACCCCGATTGGGAAATTGAAACAAATAATGGATGGTTTGATATATACAGTTTGTATGTAATAGACAACAATTTAAAGAATGAAAAGGAGAAAGAAAATATGAAAATTTACACAGTATCAGGAAGAACTACAAAACAGGTGATTGATAGTACTATAAATATACTAATTGGTCATTATCAATGTAATCAAGAAGTCATGGATGATAAAGAGAGAATTGATAATCTTGAAAATATCGTCGATTTAATTAAAATTAAAGACAACATATAATTAAAGGAGGAATTATTATGATGACAGAAAAAATGAATAATAATATTATTAAAAATGCGACTTTTACATCTGTCTGGGATGGAGGCTATGAAGTAACAACTAGTTGCAAGGTCAACATGGAAACGAAAGAGGTTTTTGATATTGAAATCGAAGATAATCCTGAGATAATAGATGGTCTGGATATGTGTGAAAAAGAATATATCACAATAGATGATGTTGATTATTCAGTGTATAATAAAACAGAATATGAAATTGATGAAACTGTCTTTTGGTACGAATAATAAAAAAGACAGTAAAGGAGGTGATGCCTAAATAAATAACTCACTTTGCAATGAAAGGAGATGATAATATGAAAGAGTTTTGTTTTAAAATTCTTGACTTAAAACCTTGTAAAAAGGTTGTTAAAAAGGAAGTTACCAACTTTGAAAAAATACTTCCTTTTAGTTCTGAAAATTGCGATACTCGCAATTGGAATGAACAGACAGAGTATATCTCAATGTAGATATATCTCGTTCAAGGTATCACCTATAGATAGTATTTACTGTCTATAGGTAGTATACCATACTTTACGTCATTTGTCAATAGTTTTTTAAAAAGAAAGGAAAAAAGAATTATGAAAGAAACAAAAAACACAAGAATAACAAAAACAACAGCTAACACAAAGAATAAGAAGGAGAAAAATGCTATGAAGAAAATAAACGAAAATTTTGTACCTTGGGATCAGCATGTAGAAAATTTGTCTCTAAAATCTAATGAGATAAATATGGCGAATAGAAATAAAAAGACAGGCATTGCTTGTTTGGATTTTGCATTTCCTTTATGTACTTGTAGAGAAGATGCTCCTTGTAAAGAAACTTGCTATGCAAATAAAGGTACTCAAAAGTGTGCTTCTGTTCAAGGAGCTTATTATCGCAATTTAAGACTGATGAATGAAGATATTGATGATTTGTTTGAACAAATAGAGTTTAAAATTAAACACAGTGGACTTAGTATGGTTCGTTTCTTTGACTCAGGTGATATTCCTAATGCAGAATTCTTTGAAAAAATGTGTGATAGTATAAAAAGATTACCAGATGTTAAATTCATGGCATTTACTAAAAAATACGAGATAGTAAATGAATATTTGAACAAAGGGAATACAATTCCAGATAATTTTAATATTATGTTTTCCGCTTGGGATTATACTTGGAAGTTTGATAATCCTTTTGATTTGCCTGTTGCTTATGTAAAATTTAAGGATGAAAGATTAAATCCTGATATCCCTAGATCTGCATTAAGTTGCCCTTCAAATGGCAAAAAACTTGGAGAAGTAACTTGTTCTATGTGTAAGGCATGTTGGAACAAAAACCTTAAATCCGTATATTTCGAAGAACATTAATAAAATTAAGGAGGAAAATAAAAATGAAAAAAATTACAAGAAATTGCCCATGTTGCTCGAATTCAATTACAGATATCCCAGATAAAGATAATCTGGGGTATTATATGTACTTTCTTGATTGTGATACATCATTTGATGTAGATGTTATTAATTTGGAAGATTTAAGAAAATATGTTTCAACTTTAAAACCAGAAAGATTTTGGGATAAGTATTTTGAAAATCCTGATACCTTTACTTGCAAAATGTTTGTTGATAACAAATTGCGAGAAATCTTAGATGTATTTTTTGATGGACAAGATGATTTAACTTTAAGTCCTTTTATAAAAATTTTATTTGATGAAGATTATGTGTTTGAAACAACTGATGACTTAGCTTATGTTATTGAACTTCATTTGTCAGATAAAATTGTTAGGATTACTGACTTAATGTTAAATAACACATTGAAACATTTAGTACAAGACTTAAGAGATATGTGTATTTGTTAAGATGAAAGAAAAAGGAGAATTAATTATGAAAGATTTAAAACAAGAATTCACAAGCAAAAAAACTTCAATTAACACTACAAAACTTCCTGCGATTTATTCTAAATTGGATTTGGAAAAACTTAGAGGTAAAAAGATTTTTGATTACGGTGCAGGTAAACCAGAGACTTGTCAGATTATAAGAAATGAATTATGGAAATATCGTATTGAACATATTTCATATGATAAATATAATTTGCCTAAAGAAGTAAATAGACGTAATTTAGCATCGGCTCTTACTGCTGATGTTTTTGTTTGTTCTAATGTATTGAATGTTATTAAAGAAGATGATATAATTCAAGATATCATTGAAACGATAGCTTATAAATCTTTGAAAAATGTCAATAGAATAGAGCACAAACCTTTCTTCTTCACTATATATGATGGTGATAAATCAGGTGTAGGTAAACAATCTCAAGATGATTGCTGGCAAAGAAATCAAAAATTACAGTCATATTTAGAAGATTTCAATTGGGGTTTTATGTACCCTGTGAAATATAAAGGTGTTATTACTAACATCGAAGGAAAAGAATATTTGAAATAGGAGGTATCGTTATGAACAAAAAAAGAACACTAATGGAACAAAAAGGCAAATTAGGCTTATGGAAAGTAAATGTTCAAGGGGAAGGAATTAGGTATCGCATTACAGATGATGGTTGTGGCTATTGTAATTCTATTGAAGAAATGAGCAGCTATTACAGCAAAGGTACAGAAATTGATCTTGTAAAAGAAATTCTTGATAGAGATAATAGAATTCTATTTGAAAACATTGTTTCTGGAGAAGAAAAGAGTTATGAAGATTATTTAGAACAATTTAATACAGATGATTTTCCTATTGTCCCTTATATTAATTTTATCACTTATGAAAAAGCAAAAGAAATTTGGGATTTGTTAGAAACTTTTTAAAGGAGGATTCGGTATGAAAAATAAAATCATTACAGCTTTTAAAGATAATCATAGAGATTTGATAAGAGCTAAAAAGACTGGTCAATTTGAAGATGAGTTGTGGTGTGTAGGTTATGAAACTGCTATGAATTTCGTCCTACAACTAATGAATCTTAATCCATCAAAATATAAAGTATGGGAAGAATTAACCTTGTCAGAACAAGAACAAGCAAAAGAAACCTATCTTTCTATTCGTGAACATGAAGAAGATAGAAGTAGAGATGAAACAACACAGGATTACCCAGAACCTATGGATTGGAGAGAGGTAAGATATTGTTTGTTTGAAAGAAAAGAAAATGGTTATATTGAGGTTATTATTTAAGGAGGTTTATATTATGATAGAAGTAAAAGTATATACAGATTGTTTAAATAATGATCATAGAGGAGATTTAGTAGTCTGCTCGGATTGTGGAGAAGTAATGTTGATGCAACTTGGAGGTACAGCTTGTGGAGAGTGTGAAAGCGAGAATTTACAATGGTATAATGAAAATAGACCTGAGTGGACAATTGAGGAGCTTGAAGAAGCAGGTTTTATTATAATAAAAAAATAATTATTATAATCACAATTTTATTTAAAAAGAAAAGGAGAAAATATTATGAAATACGAAAACAAAATAGTTATGGCTTTTACTGACCCTGATGAAAGGTTGGATAACCCTTATTCAACTTTTACCGATAATTATGTTGAAGATAATGTGACAATAATGTTTATGTTCGATACACCTGAAGAATTCTTGCAAACATTCAATAGAATTATTAATGACGAAGAAGGTCCTTATGGTATGTGGTATTGGGTTCTCGATCATGGAAAACAAATTTGCTCTGGTGCTTGTGACCCTAATGATATTGATATTTATGAGGAATATTGGAATTTAAATAAGGAGAATGATGAAATGAAAGATAATAAAAGAGTAAAACAAATAAGCTTAGATGTTGTAGTAGGTTCAGAAACTGATGGGGAAGATTTGGCTGTTCAAGTTAAAAAAGAATTGGAAAGACGTGGATATACTATTTATGGTTCTGGTTTCCAAGCAGATTTAACTGAAGAATATAATATAATTGACAAAAATGATGATGTTGATACAGAATGTCTTATAGCTTTATTGAAAGATAAAGTGACTAAAGAATATGACGTTTATATTGAAGAACTCAGACATAAGACAATTGATGAAATTATCGAAAATTCTTATAAAACAACTATGCTTAAAGAATTTAAGACTTGTTTTAAAAATTATACACAACTTCACTTAGAAGATTATCAAATTAAACTTTTGATAGGAGCTTCTAATATTCTTGAAAGACTATACGACCATTGGCTAACTTATGATAGTGATGAATTTGAAATTTATAAAGAATTTGTTTTTGAGTTCTGGGATTGGGAAGTATTAGAAAAGGAAAATCAGAATTAATACTGGTACAATTTAATTTTAATAAATAGAAAGAAGGAATACATTATGACAAAACAAACTCAATACACACAATATTACACAAAGGATTATTCATTAACTGATTTTTTCTCAGATTTTGACTATTGTTACAAACAATTGGTTGCTCTTTTCCCAGAAGTGGAAAAAAACAACTATGATTTAGTATTTAACTATACTGCTTTGAAAAGGCTTGGACAATGTTCTTATACAGGTTTTAATAGATATGAAATTCAACTTAATTATCATTTCGCTCGAATTTGTAACCGAGAAGATGTTCGTGATACAATTATGCATGAATTAATTCATAGCTTAAAAGATTGTATGTGTCATACAGGTAGATGGAAATATGTATCTGAAAGAATTAATTATCAATACAATTACGACTTGTCAAGAACTGCAACTTATCCAGAATATAGTAAGTTCAGAAAAGCTGTAAAACCTCGCAAAACAAATTCTCTTAAATATAATGTTATTTGTAAACATTGTGGGCAGGATTGGAACTATTCAAAACAAAGTAAAATTGTAAAAGAATTGCAACAAAGACCTAATTCACTTAGATTTTCTTGTCCTTATTGCAATCATCATGCATTTAGTTTATCCTATATATCTCCGAATTGTGATGATATAAATTAATAAATTTTTATAAATGGAGGTGTTTCCAATGTAAAATTTAAAACCTTAACAAACATAAAAAATGAAAGGATGATGTAAAAAAATGAACAAAGAACTATTAAAACTACTCAATCAATCTACAGAGGATAGCTTGCAACTTACAGAAAAAGATAAGGAAAATCAGGAAGTTATTGAAAGAGTTTTGCTTAACAAAGATATTGCCTGTGAATGTAAAAATGTTTTCAAAAATATTTGTTCTACTTTATATGAGTTTGAACTTTATAACTTCAATATATCTTTCGAAAAGATTAAACGTCTGGAAAAAACTTTTCAAATGTTTCTTCATTCTGAAACTGTTACTGTGGAATTCTCTAAAAATCTTTCAGGGTTTTCTGTTAATGTTCCTAATCAGAAACGTAATATAATTACTTTGGGAGATGTATTTCAAAAGGTTGAAGTTGCTCCTCTGTCAGCTAAGAACCTTACAAATATGAAATGTCCTATTGGTATAGATAATTATAATAATCCTATGCAAATAGATATTTCTCAACTTCCTCATCTTCTTATCTGTGGATCTACTGGTTCAGGAAAATCTGTTTGTCTTAATAATATTATTACAAGCTTACTTCTTACCAATGAAAGTATGGCTTTGAAATTTATTATGATAGACCCTAAACAGGTTGAATTGGCTCCTTATGATGAACTTACAAATTTTTTGTCTGTTCCTGTTATTACTAACACATATAAAGCAGCAACTGTCCTATGGAGTCTGTGTAGAAGAATGGATCAGATATATGCAGAAATTAGAGCAAAAGGTTGCAAGAATATTGATGAATACAATAGTAAATGCAAGATAAAATTGCAGAGAATGGTTGTAGTTATTGATGAACTTGCAGATTTGATGATTAAACACAAAAAGGAAGTTGAACCATCTATTATTAGATTGGCTCAAATGGGTAGAGCTTGTGGAATTCATTTAATTCTATCTACTCAAAGACCTTCAAGAGAAGTTGTTACAGGTTTGCTTAAAGTAAATATTCCTGCAAAAATTTGCTTTAAAGTACCTTCTGCTGTTAATTCAAGAGTTGTCTTGGAAACTGCAGGTGCTGAAAAACTTCTTGGTAATGGTGATGCGTTGTTCTTAGATGGAAAATCTAATGAACCTGTTCACTTTCAGGGGTCTATGATTACAACTGAAGAAATAAATAAAGTAGTAGAGGCTGTAAAGGAACTCTAATATGGAGTTCCTTTGTTAATTAAAGAATAAATAAATCAGAGTTCAAAGAAGAATAAGGAGGATTTGTATTATGAAAGAAAATAGTTTTGTAAATGATGATATGACTTTTGCAACAATAGTTGAAGAAAATGGAAAATTTAGAGCATATTTTGATAAGGGAAATACACCTTATACAAAACACTATAACACAAAAGAAGAATTAATTCATAATTTAAAAACACTTGGTTTTTATCAAGAATAACTTTAAATTCAGGATTTTAATAAGAAAAGGAGATTGAAATTATGAGTAGAGAAGAATTAGCAGTATTATTGGATGCAAGAGATAAGCTATGTGCATTTTGCGAAAATGATGAATGTGAAAAGTGTCAAATAACGTTATTGGTTAATGATGCTTACGCAGAATGTGATGAAATTGATGAATAAACAGATGAAAGAGTGATTTTAAGGAGGATTTAGATATGTTAGATATGGAAAAATCTCTTGTGGATTTTGTTACTACAAAGTTGACGGAGCAAGGAAGTAAAAACATTGTCATTAAGAATATCAAGTTTACGGAAAGCAATGTTGCTTTTGCCGATGTGTCTTATACTTGGTATTTGAACGGGTGGGAGAAAAGAGCAGAACACAAAGAAACAGTATTTGTGTATGAAGAAGGAACATGGCACTCCACACTTATTCTTTAAGAGAGGGGATAGGAAAAATGGATGATAGAATAGATTTTGAAGAAATAAAAGAGATGCTAACACCTTATCTTGATTATGAATTAAAGGAAAACGGTTCAGATTTGGCGAGATGTATATTTGATATAAATTATGAATATCACTTCCCTGAAGATATGTGCGAAAGTAGAACGGATTGGGAAACATTGAAAGAAAGATTATCAAATGCACATTGGGCGGTCATTGAATTGATGGGGGTTATTGAAAAGATAGTAAAGCAATAAAATCGGAATTTAATTGGAGGAACAATTATGGAAATTTATATTGTGTTTGAATATGCAGAACATACAAACAGAATTATAGGTTGTTATAGAAATGAAAAAGATGCAATTAAGAAACATGCAGAAGCATCTACTTTGAGATATATTGAAGTACAGAAGTTGCTTTAAAATTGAAATTTAATTTAAAAAGGAGAAATTATTATGAAAAACTTTAAACTTACTAACTATGTGTGGAATGAAACTATTGAAAACGATTGCTATATTTTTAGACCAGAAATTGAAGATGAAGATTTGGAACAAGAAAATTCTGATTGTACCGATTTTGGGGATAAGGATTTAGAAATAGCAAGTCTTGAATATGGTGATAAAAGATATTGTATTGAAACAACTTGTGATAGATGGAATTTATATCTCTGGGAAGAGACTTGCGAGAATGGTTGGTGGGAAACTATTGGTTGTACTAATATTACAGGAGACCAAGAAAATTGGAAAGATATTATTGATG
>JAEIGA010019740.1_pt1 | contig 10270 bp, 4 predicted proteins | sample 9270691 | NCBI WGS metagenome assembly JAEIGA01 (sample SAMN17057246, study PRJNA624740) | gut metagenome | biome: biome; isolation source: fecal sample | host: Bos grunniens | place: China: Xizang | collected 2019
CTCAAGCTGCTCGTCAGGAACATTGTTCATTCCGTACATAGCGAACTGGTAAGCTGCAAATCCCTTTGCACTTGCAAGAAGGTCTGCCTCCTCGATCTGAACATTGTACTTGTTCATAAGGAAGCTTCTGACCATCTGCCACTTGTAGTCAACGATGAAGAGATCCCACTCCTTCTCGATGTCCTCCATAGTGAACTTGCCCTCGTTGATTGTGTAGATCCATCTCTTGAGGAATTTCTCAGCAACCTGAACATTAGCCTTCTCAACAAGGAATGCCTTAGCATCCTTAGTGAAACGGAAATCAGCCTCCTGAGCATACTCAGCACGGATTCTCTCCTCGATCTTTGCATCGAACTCCTCCTCAGTCTTAACACCGAAAGCCTTCTCGAAAGTCTCCTCTGTGAGAGGTGCATTAACGAATGTCTTGACATTCTTGACTGTCATCTTGAACATTGGGTCAAGGTTTGCAACCTCATCCTTGCTTACCTTAAGCATGGCTGCACGGTCAGTCTCGTTCTCGAATGCCTCGTTCACGTTTACATCAAGAACATCACCAGCCTTTACACCTACGAAGTTAGCCTTAGCTGCCTCAGCGATGCTGCGGATAGCAACATAAGTTCCCTCTACCTTAAGGTCACCCTGCTCGAAATCAACGATGATGAAGTCATCAGCCTTAGCCTTCTTACCCTCCTCGAGTGATCCGTACTGCTTAAGGATAGTCTCCTTAAGATCCTTCTTTGCAGCCTCAGTCACTGTGATGGTGTAGTAAGGAATCTCATCCTCAGCAGAAAGCTCGAAAGAAACCTCTGGGTTAAGTGCAAGATCAAACTTGAAGTTGAACTCATTTCCATCAACCCACTCATTCTGGATGTGCTCCTCACTTGGAAGCGGCTCACCAAGAACACGGAAGTTGTTCTCCTTGATGAAGTTGTTAAGACCCTCAGCAATAACATCATTGATTGCATCAACCAATGCAGTCTGGCCATACATCTTCTCTACGAGTGATGCAGGTACCATACCCTTTCTGAAGCCCTTGATCTCAGCCTTCTTTCTATACTCGCTGAGTCTCTTCTTCTTGCTGTCTGAATAATCCTCCTTTGCTACTGTAAGCGAAAGCTCGATGTTCAGATCATCGATTCTGTTCTGTTCAATTTTCATATACTTTTAATTTAATCAATTTTCTTACAAATGCCCAAGCGGCAAAAAGCCCGCAAAAATAATCAATCTGACGGACATTTCAAAATATCATCGTCTAGCTCTTAACGCTCTTTTCGGATATGCGACCCTAGCATGATACATCTGCTGAATATAGGTCTTCATCACATCCTTGACGACATTAAGTTCACTGATTGAAATCTCAGCTTCAGAGAGCTGCCCATCAGCCATCTTACCACTCACAATATTCTCAACCAATGCAGATACATTCTCCTGAGAATAATCCTTGAGACTTCTGGAAGCAGCTTCCACACTATCACATAGCATAAGGATCACCTGCTCCTTTGTCACAGGCTTTGCTCCATCGTAGAAGAATTCAGCCACATCATTTGGATCTCCACCCTCATTGAGATACTTATTGTAGAAATATCCTGTGCAAGATGTACCGTGATGTGTGCGGATAAAATCCTTGACAATTGAAGGAAGGCCAATCTTTTCTGCGAGTGCAAGACCATTTCTCACATGAGATATAATCTCCTGAGCACTCTCCTTATAAGTCAATCCCTCATGGTAATTCACACCCTCGGTCTTATTTTCTGTAAAGCAAGACGGATTTGCAAGCTTTCCAATATCGTGATATAGGGCTCCAGCACGTACAAGTGCCACATTAGCACCTATTGATCTGGCAACTGCGTCAGCAAGGTTCATCACCTGAAGGCAATGCTGGAATGTACCTGGGGCTTCATCAGCAAGTCTGCGCAACAGCTTATTACTTGTATCAGAAAGCTCAACAAGTTTAGACTTGGACACAAGTTTGAAGATCTTCTCAAACAGATAGATCAATGGATAACCGGCAACTGAGAGGAAAGCTCCAAATGCCATATACATGATGATCGAATACTCAGACAATGTATCCAGTCCCTCCATAAGGCGGAATGCCAGCCACACAAGTACCATCACTGCAAAGACGATGAATGCTGTCACGAACTGCAGCCATCCACGATTGAAATACTCAAACACAAGCATTCCCACCACTCCAGCTACCAGGTAGATAATGAAAATCTCAATACCGTTAGCAGCAAAGAAAAGCACAGGAAGCAAAGAGATGACATACACGGTGAACACAACTCTCTGCTTGAAGAACGCAAGCAGATAAAGAGAGATCAACGTGAACGGCACCATGTAGAAGTATGCACTAGGATATCCGCTGATTGAAGATGCAGCCACTGCCGCAAGGGTGAACATCATCAACAGGTAGAGATACTTGTTGAACTGCTCGAATATCTTGCTGTTGCAATAATAGATTGCAAGGAAAAGTACAATCACGAGTGCAAGTGCGAAAAGCAGGCTGCTGAGCCACTGATATACAGAGCTTCCCTGATAGCCGATATTCTTATCGTACTCATCCTTATAAGAATCCAGCATCAACTCCACCTCAGCAGTAATGATTTCTCCCTGAGAAACAATTACCTGACCCGCTTTTACGATTCCAGCTGTTGTAGAAATATAATCTACAGCATCATCGTGAACAAGATCAGTTGTCTGACTGTCAAAAACAAGGTTCTGACGGAAAAGTCCAGCCAAGCCATAGGCTGTAAATATAGAATCAATATCAGCATTAGGACAAAGAGTCTTAAGATGCTCTCTGAACTGAGCCTCTGCAGTGGCCGGTGTATGGATCTCTGACACCGGCATTCTTTCAGCTCGCTTACCTGTCTGTAAATATATGACATTAGGCAAGGTGGTCTTACCCTCAAGAGTGTCAGCCTCAAAAGAAATCACACCCTTATCATAAAGCTTATTGAAATAAGCTACGAAGTCACCTTTCAGATATGAATAAGACTCTAGATCTGTCTCCTCCAATGTCTTCTCTACATCGCGAAGCACATTCTTGTTATGACGATAATATGGTATTCTCTCTCCCCAAGCCTTATCTCTTTCCTGCTGAATCTGCGCCTCTGTCTTGAGTACTGGGAAGTCAAACTGAGCCACCAAGGTCTCATACATCCATGGTGAACCCTTCTTATAGTCAAATGCCAATCTTGCTGTCTTCGGCATAATGAAGACAAGCACAGCAAAGACTATAATCAGAGACAGATACACCCTGAACTTTCGAGGAAATCTTACACTTTTCATTTTATAATCCTATCCTATATAATACATAGTCAGTGCCGACACGAAGGTGACGACACTGCTATGACTGATTATATGATATCAAGTTTATGCATCAATATTAGCATAGTGAGCATTCTGCTCGATGAACTCTCGACGAGGTGGAACATCATCACCCATCAACATTGAGAATGTACGTTCAGCCTCTGCCGCATTCTCGATTGTGATCTGACGGAGAAGACGCTTCTCTGGATCCATTGTTGTGCTCTGGAGCTGCTCAGCACTCATCTCTCCAAGACCTTTGTAACGCTGAACGTAAACGCCCTTGTCTGATCCCTTACCGAGAAGGAGTGTTGCCTCCTTACGCTGAGCTTCTGTCCAGCAGTAGATTTCTTCCTTACCCTTCTTGACAAGGTAGAGAGGTGGAGTTGCAAGATAAACATATCCGTTCTTGATAAGATCCTGCATATAGCGGAAGAAGAATGTCAGGATAAGAGTTGCAATGTGGCTTCCGTCCACGTCGGCATCGGTCATGATGATGATCTTGTGGTAACGGAGTTTTGAAAGGTTCAATGCCTTGCTGTCCTCCTCTGTTCCTACTGTCACTCCAAGTGCAGTGTAGATGTTGCGGATTTCCTCACTCTCAAATACTCTGTGCTCCATCGCCTTCTCCACATTGAGGATCTTACCTCTAAGAGGAAGGATGGCCTGAGTGATACGGTCGCGGCCCTGCTTTGCAGTACCACCCGCAGAGTCTCCCTCGACGAGGAAGAGCTCACACTCTTCTGGTTTTCTTGAAGAACAGTCAGCAAGCTTACCAGGCATACCGGCACCTGACATCACAGTCTTTCTCTGAACCATTTCACGAGCCTTACGAGCTGCGTGACGTGCAGTTGCTGCGAGAATTACCTTCTCGACAATCATCTTAGCCTCCTTAGGGTTCTCCTCAAGATACTGCTCGAGAGCTGCTGCTGTAGCCTGTGAGACTGCAGATACAACCTCACCGTTTCCGAGCTTAGTCTTAGTCTGACCCTCGAACTGAGGCTCTGCAACCTTTACAGACACAACCGCTGTGAGACCCTCACGGAAGTCATCAGCTGCAAGATCGAACTTAAGCTTAGCAAGCATACCCTGCTTATCAGCATAGTTCTTAAGGGTTCTGGTAAGACCCATCTTGAATCCCTGAAGGTGTGTACCACCCTCGATTGTGTTAATATTGTTTACGTATGAGTAAATCTTCTCTGTATAGCTTGTGTTGTACTGAAGAGCGATCTCGATTGGAATGATCTTGTCAGTCTCAAGGTGAATTGGAGCCTCAATAAGCTTCTCAGCACCACCATCAAGATACTCAACGAACTCGCGAAGTCCCTCCTTTGAGTAGAACACATCACTTCTGTAGTGAGTAGTCTCAAGCTCATTACCATTCTCATCAACATCGTTGATAAGCTTTCTCATATCAGTAAGAGTGAGGTGGATACCCTTGTTAAGGTATGCGAGCTCACGAAGACGCGCAGCGAGAGTATCATACTTGTAGACAGTAGTCACCTGGAAGATCTCTGGATCCGGATGGAAGGTCACGTGTGTACCTGTATCCTCAGCCTCCCCAACAACCTCAACAGGCTTGTATGGCTTACCCTGTGAATACTCCTGTACGAAAACCTTGCCCTCACGATGAACTTCAGCCTTAAGATAGTCTGAAAGGGCGTTCACACAGGACACACCCACACCGTGGAGACCACCAGACACCTTGTAGCTGTCCTTGCTGAACTTACCACCGGCATGAAGCACTGTAAGAACGACCTCAAGAGCAGAACGATTCTCCTTCTCATGCATTCCGGTAGGAATACCACGGCCGTTATCCTTTACAGTGATAGAGTTGTCCTCGTTGATGATTACGTCGATATGAGTACAGTAACCGGCCAAAGCCTCATCGATACTGTTATCCACTACCTCATATACAAGATGATGGAGACCACGCTCACCTACATCACCGATGTACATTGACGGTCTCTTTCTTACGGCCTCAAGGCCTTCCAACACCTGGATACTATTCGCGGAATACTGCTCCGCAGATGTGTTGTTGTTTACTTCTTCGCTCATTATATGTTATATCTTTTTTATCTTTCTTTAACGTAGTTAAAACAAACGGACAAATATACTTATTTTCTAGGAAATCGCCAAATCGACAACCTACAAATTCAAGCAAATTCCTGCCGTAAAGTTAATTCCGCCCTCGGCATATAGAGGGGTACGCTGAATAGTCATGCAGCAAAGATTTCCACCTCTAAGCCAGAATGAAAGTTTTCTATTCAGAGCATACTCAAATGAAACACCAAGATCAGCATATCCAGGCAAAGTCACAGATGACGCAATTGTTTTGGCCGCTTCCGGAATACCTATGAGTTTTCTTGCAGTGGCAAAACCACAATCCACACCGGCAAAGATCCTGCGCTTCCAATTGTATTCGAAAGCCACCTTTCCAGCCAGTGCAGGAGGAGTAAAGAAGCTACCTGCTGTAGCTATATCCCATGCATCTGTATATGCTACTGTTCCATCAAATTTAAAGCTCTCAGTGTCCAGTTTCCAATCAAGAGCGGCAAAACCCTTATGACATGAAGCATAAGTAAGAGAAGGCATGAGCTTTCCATCGACAAATGCGAGAGATGCCAATAATTCCTGCCCTACTATAGCATACCCGGCTCTCAAATTATAACTGAATCTCTTGCCGATACGTCCCTGCAAACCAACAGTCATCTTCACCCTTTCGACATTAGAATCCAGAATATCCGATCCATATGAGTAATCTGCATAATGATTACCGTAGATAATGGATTCGTAAGTATTCATCTTTGTTCCACCAGTAAGGTCGACGTAGGCGTTCATCGCATCCTTGATGATATTATAGCTAACCTTTATATCAGGATATACATACTGCTGACCGTCAGCACTATAGATATTTCCCAACTCTGTATCCTGAGACGGGATGACCATATCAACCTTAACACCAGCGTCCAACGCAAAGCGTCCTCTTCTCATCACATAGTGAGGAATGATATTGAACTTACCTGCTGTGCCACGAACTCCAGAACCATATGATGCCACCTGAGCGCCATAGTTAAACATCAACTTATCACCAGAATTGAATACATATCCGAAATGACCGTTAAGACTTGCAAGATTCTCCTTCAGGTATCCGGATCTATCTCCCTGAAGTTTATCTTCAGCAAAACGATACCTCAACTCAGCGTCATAAAGGAATGAAGTTGCTGCGTTCTTGTTAGAAGAGAGCGAAAGACTTGCATCCACTGCATCATAACATCTGCTTCTGAGCATAGTCTTGCCAGCCTGGCCAAAATAATTTACATTAAAACCGAAATTGCCGGCCTTCCACGCATATCGTCCGTTAACGCCTGCCTTTGAAACCATGTCATATCCATTCCATGTCTCATCTCCATTCTGTACCAACTTTCTGTCTGCGCCCGGTTCACCAGACAATCCGATATTTCTATAATCACCGATATAAGACTGATGGCTGGCATATACATCCATGCTAAAGCCTTTCTTGAATATAGGAGACCAGATCAGGTCGAGTTCTGGATAAAGTCTATATCCTGCACCTACCTTAAGGTAGAAACTCTTAGGTTCGTATGCAGATCCTGCAGGACGCATGCTCATAAAATATGGATTGAACTCATATGCTCCCCTATACGGATTTTCAAACACAGAGTAATCAAAATCCAATCTGAAAGTTCCAACGCTATCCGGCACATTAATCTCTCTCACCGGCTTCTTCGCCTCCATAATCTTTCCCTCATAAGCACGGGAAATCTCAACAGTAGGATCCAAGTTCTGAGCTGCGGCATTGAATGACATCAAAGCAGCAGCGAAAACAAATGAAATTATATATTTTCTCTTCATATCCCTAGTTATTAGCAGCCATCAAATTCTGAAGTTTCTCAAGGCGCATATTCACCTCGCTGAGCACATCGTCGTCAGTAGAAGTATATCCATCTCTAACGCTCTCAAAAGTAGCCTTCGCCTGCGCATATTCTCCTCTATCCACGAACGAATCACCAAGAATTATAAAGCTCTTAGCCAACCAATATGTCTGACCTGTCGCAGCATCGGAGAATGCAAAGACCTTATTCTCAACAGCCTGGAAATCACCGCTATCATAGCTATCAGTAATCAGCATATATGTAGCCTCTGCACCATAAGATGTAGATGGATCCTCAGCAAGCTTCTTAAGCACAACCATAGCCTCATCACGACGGCTCTGTGACATATAAGATTTTGCAAGGATATAATTGGCCTCCTGCTTTAACACATCGCTTGAACGATGATCCTCAACAACAGTCTGTGCATACTGAACTGCCTTATCCATCTTCTTTGCCTTATATGCAGATCTCATGATACCAACCTTTGCGAGGAAGCGATTCTCATCCATCTTAGCTGATGTAAACAACGCCTCATAACCACCGAGAGCATCATCCCACTTTTCAAGTTTGTAAGACAACGCTGAATAGTTAAGCATAGCCACCTCAACGAATGCACCTTCACCCTCAGCAATTGCAATCTCATAACAATCACACGCCTGCTCCTTCATATCAAGAGCCTTATATGACTCTGCCAAATAAAAATTGGCCTTAGAGAGGTTATTTCCTGAAGGATATTTCTCAAGATAAGACTTCAATGAAGTAAGCGCCTTCTGATAGTTCTCTGAAAGGTACACCTGCTCAGCAGAACTGAATACAAGTTCCTCCTTCTCCGCCTCAGTCTTTGTTGCACCCTTACCGATTCTCTCGATGTATGAAACATATTCCTCCGACTCGTTCTTCAGACGATACAAGTTCTCGATAGCCAAAAGTGCATCCTCCTCATATCCTGATGTAGGCAACTGCTCGACCACATACTTGTAATACCCCATAGCGTCATCCAACTGATTAAGGTTACGGGAAATAGAGCCAAGCTCAAGATATGCCTTAGCTACATAATTACCATCTTTCTTTGATTTTGAAAGCTTCTCAAAGCAATCAAATGCCTTATCACTCTTATTTGCATCAACATAGCTTCGTCCGAGCTCATATAGAGCCTCCGAATAGAACGGCGCGTTTTCAGATGCTTTCAACACATTCTCCAAAAGTTTTGTCTTTTTAGTCTTATTATTCGAAAGACCATAAGAAAGTGCTGCCTGATAATACGGATAGATATCATCCGCAGAGAAATAATCTTTTAACACAAGATCATACACCGAAGCGGCAGTCTTATATTTCTTGTTAATGAAATAACAATCTCCCTTACGCTCAAGCGCATCCTTTCTGTACTCGACTACAGCCTCATCCATATAACGGTCGAACCACTTGATAGCGTTGGTATAATCCTTATCCATGAAGTAGCAGTACGCAAGGTTATATGTAATCAATCGTCCCTCAGGAGTATTGAACATCGCTGACTTATTGTAAAGGTCCACATATATTGCTCTCGCCTTATCATACTGAGCATCTCTGTAGTATGACTCAGCAATCCAATATCTTGCAAGATGATTGAAGCGAGTACCTTTGCCAGCATAGTATGCGGCTGTCTCAAGACATGGGATTGCACTTCTATATGCACCATTCTCCATGAGCTGAACCGCTCTAAGATAGTTCGCCTTCATGAAGTTGTCCTGCATATTCTGGTCCAGGTCATCAATCCTGTCATAAGCCTCGATCGCTGCAGCGTAATCCTTCTTATGGAGGGCAGACACCGCAATATAGCTATTGATCTTGTCATCCTTCCTGAGTGCAGGATACTTCTGCATATATGCCTCAAATACAGATGAGTCATCATTCAGGTCAAAAGCGAGCTTTGCATAGTTGAAGTACGCATCCTCGGCAATCTTCTTGTCATAATCCCACAACGACGCATCCTTGAATGCAGCCATCGCAGCAATCTTATTTCTAGTCTTGATATACGAGTAACCTAGATGATAGTTGGCAATCTGTCCAAGAGAGTCCGTACGCTCGAGCATCATGCTATAGCTCTCAATTGCAGAAGCATAATCTTCAATTGCATACTGAACAGATCCTCTATGGAACCAATCAGAACGATTCTTAACGACACTTTCACCAGTATTCTTTTCGAGCCACTTCTTTGCATTTTCAGCATCGCCAAGAATCAGATACGACTCAGAAATGATACGTGCAAGGAACGGCTTTCTCTCCTCAGGAATGCTTTCATATACACCAGGAGCATTGTTGGTGATGAACATATAATCCTTCAACATGAAGCGGCACTCCATCAGATACCAGTTCGACACAGATGCAAAGCGACTGTCGCGCACTGTCTTTTCGAACCACATGAGAGCCTCGTCGAAGTTTCTCTGCTGATAATTGATATATCCCAAAGCATAGCAGCTAGGCACAGTATAATCAGAAACAGGCAATAGTTGCACTTCCTGGAACCTTACAAGCGCACGCTCATAATCTTGATTCTCAAAATCACAGTAAGCACGCTTGAACAAGAACTCAGTTCTGTCAGCCTTATTCAGCTGTTTGATATTCAATTCTTCCAATAAAGCGGAAGCAGCCTTGAAATCACCAGAATTGAACACATTCAGAGCATGACGATATTTAATCTCCGGTACCCAGATCGAATAAGGACACTCAACGAAAAATTCGTGCATTCTGACCTCATATCCAGGAGCAGCAGTGATGACATCACTCAAGACCGCGTAACCACGAGCATCAGTAGTTGCAGCCTTCTTTGAAACACTCTCCAACATGGACTTTGCTCGACCGAGCATTCCCATATCGTAAAGGCGTATAGCCTCACGTAATTCCCTTACCTGCTTATGTCCTCCAGTAACAGAAGAGGCATTTATATCCGCAGAATTTAAAGCACAAATCAGTGCAAGTATTGATAGTATTTTTGTTTTTTTCATCATCGCACAAAAATTTTACAAATTTAACCTTTTTCTGCTATATTTGTGCGTTTAATCGGCTTAAATTTACGTTATGGCAGA
>JAEIGA010019741.1_pt1 | contig 10270 bp, 6 predicted proteins | sample 9270691 | NCBI WGS metagenome assembly JAEIGA01 (sample SAMN17057246, study PRJNA624740) | gut metagenome | biome: biome; isolation source: fecal sample | host: Bos grunniens | place: China: Xizang | collected 2019
AAGGTGCGGAATAATGAAGAACGTAATCCTCGCTTCCGCCTCCCCAAGGCGCAGGGAACTTCTCACAGTTGCAGGCGTTGATTTCACGGTAATCGTAAAAGACGTTGACGAAAGTGTCCCCGAGGGTACACCGCCCTCTGAAGCAGCTGTTATGACTGCGAAGAAAAAAGCTCTCGCCGTTGCGGCCGAGCACCCTGATGCAATCGTTATCGGCGCCGACACGATAGTTGTCATTGATGGCAAAATTCTTGGCAAACCTGCCGATAAAGCCGATGCCTGCGCCATGCTCAGGCTCCTTTCGGGCAGAGAACATAAGGTTATAACAGGTGTATGCCTTGCAAGCGGCGGCGAAACAAACTGCTTTGCAAAAACAAGCATTGTCAGATTCTATGAACTCAGTGATGCCGAAATCGAAGCATATGTCAACACTCTTGAACCTATGGACAAGGCAGGCAGTTACGGCATCCAGGGCAAGGGCTGCACGCTGGTCGAAAGCATCAGCGGAGATTATTTTAACATAGTCGGTCTGCCCGTTGCGTCAACCGTCAGAGCTCTTAACGAAATGCAGAAATAAAACAAGCGGCAGACCGAAGCCTGCCGCATTGAATTAAGCATTATTTTGTTGCAGCAACCTTTTCTTCGTTGACTGCGAACTGCTTGTTGAGGTCGTTTGCGCCCCTGTGGCGGTAAGGGAATATCTTGAGAGCAACGTAAGCGGCAATTGCGCCGAGCGTGTTAAGCACGATATCGCCCATTGTATCCATCAGCGGCCAGCGGTCACCGTATTCGGAACCGGCAGTATAAACGGGATTGAAGAGGGTCCAGACCTTCGGTGTGCCTTCCGCAAGGCCGTAGCTCCAGTGCTGAGCATCGCCGACGCCGCCGCCAAGGCAGGCAATCTGGTCAAACGTGAACTCAAAAAGTTCCCAACCTGTTGCCGCAAGGAACGAAAAACCGACCGAGCAAAGGAAAACTATCGACATCGGAGCAGGTTTCATATCCCTTTTCTGGAGAGCCGCAACTGTTTCATAGCCGAAGAAAACGCAGGCGCCGCCGCCGATAAAGTGGAGAGCAATATCCCACCATGCAAGGTCATAGTAGAGGTTGAGGAACTTGCCGCCGAATGATGCGAGGAAAATGCCTACGCAAAGAGCAGTCTGAAAGCCCGAAGCCATGTGGCGGAAAACGGACTTTTTGGGGAAAAGCATGAAAATTTCCCAAAGGAACGTGCAAAGGAAGTTTGCGCCAACCTGAAGAGGGTCGGTAATATCAAAAGCTTCGCCTTCTGCAGGAAAAAAGCCCTTGATAAATGCAAAAATCATGAATGCGCGGATTATCCACCAGAAAATAAAACGCCTTGTGGGGCAGTTTTCTTTGAGTCTGTTAATATAATCTTTCATACAAACATCCTTACTGTTATATTGTTTTAATTTAATTATATCATCAATAAAACTTTATGTCAACTAAAGAAAGGAAGCCTGAAAATGACAGAACGTTTATACTATAAAGACCAATATCTTGCCGAATTCACCGCCGAAGTGCTTTCCTGCACGGAAAAAGACGGCAGATATGAAGTTATCCTCGATAAAACCGCATTTTTTCCCGAAGGCGGCGGTCAGCCTGCTGACAAGGGCTTTATCGGCAGCAGCGAAGTTGTTGATACTCAGGAAAAAGGCGAAAACGTTATCCACATCTGCCTTGCACCCGTTGAAGGGACGGTCAGTTGCAAGCTCGATTTTGAAACACGCTTTGCGAATATGCAGCAGCATTCCGGCGAACACGTTTTTTCGGGCATTGCGCACAGCATAACGAGCTTTGACAACGTCGGTTTCCATATGGGCGAGACCTGCGTTACCGTTGATTTCAGCGGCAAAATCACCGCCGAAGAGCTTGAAAGAATCGAAGCCCTCACCAACGAAGCAATTTTCAGAAACGTTGATATAGAAGCAATCTACCCATCAGATGACGAGCTTGAAAACTATGCTTACCGCAGCAAAAAAGAAATTGCAGGGCAGGTGCGCCTGACCAGAATCGGCGAATACGACCTTTGCGCCTGCTGCGGCACTCACGTTGCAAAAACCGGCGAAATCGGCATTGTTAAAGTTATTTCTTCGATGAATTACAAATCGGGCGTTCGCATCACTCTCCAGATAGGCAGAAAAGCACTCGAAGATTATAAAGCGAAAAATAAAAGCGTCGGCGAAATTTCCGCCCTTCTCAAGGCAAAGCCCGAAGAAGTAACGTCCGCCGTCGAGCGAATCCTGCGCCAGCAGCAGGAACTGCAGTTTGAATACAACACGCTCAAAAAAGAGCTTTTCGGCTTCAAAGCTGAAGCTTACAGCGGCAAAAGCTGCTGCGTTTTTGACCCGAGCGGTCAGAGCAAGGATGCCTGCGTTTTCAGCGACCTGCTTGCCGACAAAGTGGAAATCGCCGCTGTTTTTTCAGGCAACGACAGCGACGGCTACAAATACGCCGTAACATCACGCACTCAGGATCTTCGTCAGATAGGCAAAAGCCTCAACGCCGCCTGCAACGGCAGGGGCGGCGGAAAGCCCGAGATGATTCAGGGCTCCGTTGCGGCAACAAAATCCGAGATCGAAAACTTCTGGGCATCGCTCAATATATAAAACAAAAGCGGCTCGTGCAGAGAAAAAACTGCAGCGAGCCGTCATTTTTTTACTTTTCTTCGGGGAAAACAAGGAAGTTTATTGCACTGTCCTTGTCAACAAGGAAATGGATTATTTCCGCAACTTCTTCCGCCGATTCGGCAAATTCGCCGTTAACCCAGTAGCGGAAAGCATACATTATCGCGCCGATATAAAAGCGTACGGCATATCTGCCCTGCACGGTGGCTTCGGCAATCGGGAAATAGCTGATGATTCTGTTTTCAAGCATGGCGGAAATTTTCTGCTCAAGCCCCGCAACGTAAGCGGCTTTGATAACCGCTGAATTTTCCTGGTAAAAACGGGCAAAATAGAGAATAACTTCTTTAAGATTATCAACCTTTGAAGCAACGCCGCTGATAACCTTGCGTTCTTCGTCCTCAAGGCGTTTGAGCAGAATATCGTCCTTACTCGTATAATTCCTGTAATATGCCATTCTGGAAACACCTGCAAGGGTGGTGATATCGGTTATCGAAATCGACTCATAGCTTTTCTCTTCCATCAGGCGCAAAAGCGCAGTTAGAATGCATTCTTTTGTAAGCACATTCGCTTCGTTTTGCCTGTCCATAACAATTCAACTCCGTTTGTAACACATTTAAAAATATTTGTAATTTGTTATTGATTTGTTCATAAACTAGTGTTACACTTGTAACAGTTACAAGTGTAACAGTTACTACTCTTTTTGTCAAGGGGCGAAAATATGCTTAAACTCAAAAATATCGTAAAGGAATACCCTGTCGGTGACAGCAAGGTTGTTGCTCTGAAAGGCATCGATATCGAATTCAGAAGCAGCGAATTTGTTTCCATCCTCGGCCATTCGGGCTGCGGTAAAACAACGTTGCTGAACATCATCGGCGGGCTTGACCAATATACATCGGGCGACCTTATCATCAAAAACAGGTCAACCAAAAAATTCAAAGACGTTGACTGGGATACTTACCGCAACCATTCGGTCGGCTTCGTTTTCCAGAGCTATAACCTCATCCCCCACCAGAGCGTGCTTGCAAACGTTGAACTTGCGCTGACTCTTTCGGGCGTTTCAAAGAGTGAAAGAAAAGCAAAGGCTGCAAAAGCTCTCGAAAAAGTCGGCCTTGGCGACCAGCTGAGCAAGAAGCCCAACCAGCTTTCGGGCGGCCAGATGCAGCGTGTTGCAATCGCAAGAGCTCTTGTTAACGACCCCGAAATCCTCCTTGCAGACGAACCAACAGGCGCACTTGATTCGGAAACAAGCGTTCAGATTATGGAGCTTCTCAAGGAAATTTCAAAAGAAAAGCTCGTTATCATGGTAACTCATAACCCCGAACTCGCCGATGAATACTCAACACGAATAATCAGGCTCGTTGACGGTAAGATTACGGATGATACCGATCCCTATACAAACACAGACAAAGAAAAAGACGACGAAACAAGAAAGGAAAGACGAGCAAACAAAAAAGCGGCAAAGAAGCGCTCAATGTCATTCATCACGGCGCTTTCCCTTTCGATGAATAACCTTCTGACAAAAAAGATGCGAACCTTCCTGACCTCATTTGCAGGCAGCATAGGTATCATCGGCATTGCGCTCATCCTCTCGCTTTCAAACGGCTTCCAGCTTTATATCAACTCCATCCAGCGCGAAGCGCTCACGTCATATCCCATCACCATCGACGCCGCAACAATGGATATGAATTCCATGCTCGGCGGCATGGCGATGATGCCGACAGGCGGCAACGCCGACCACCCCCTTGACAAAGTTTATTCAAACACCATGGCAACGGAAATGATGAAGAGCATGACCGAAGGCGTATGGAACAACGACCTCAAATCGTTCAAGCAGTTCCTTGAAAGCGATGCCTGCGATATCGAAAACTACGCTTCAAGCGTTCAGTATAACTACGGCGGCAAGCTCAACATTTATTCAGCCGACCTTTCAATGGGAAGCAACAGGGTTTATCCCAGCCCGATGCTCGACATGATGGAAAGCATGATGGGCACGATGGGCGGCAGCATGATGGGCGGTATGCAGATGGATACCTCCATGATGGAATCCTACACCAAATACCTCAACTCCTGGCAGGAGCTTATCAACAACAAAGAGCTCCTCGAAACCCAGTACGAAGTTGTTTACGGCTCATGGCCGCAGAATTATAACGAAGTTGTTCTTGTTGTTGACCGCAACAACGAAATCAGCGAACTTGCAATCCAAGGTCTAGGCCTTGCAAGCGAGGACGCAATGATGGAAAACGTTGTTGCAATGATGTCCGACCAGGAATACGAAGCCCCCTCATACGAAGTAACTTACGAAGAAGTCCTCAACAAAAGATTCAAGATAGTCCTTGAACCCGATTATTTCAGCTACAACGAAGAAACCAAGACCTGGGAAGATAAGCGCGAAGACGAAGAATACGTTAAAAAGCTTATCGAAAACGGCGAAGAAATCAAGGTTGTAGGTATCATCAGGCCCACGGAAGGTTCGCTCATGGTTTCCACCATCGGCTCAATCGGTTACACGGCAGAGCTCACGAAGCACATTATAACCAAAACCAACGAAAGCGAACTTATAAAGCAACAGATTGCAAACCCCGAAATCGATGTGTTCACGGGTCTCCCCTTCGCAAAAGAAGAAGATGCCGCCGCTGAAGGCGAAACCGCTCCCGAAACAACCGCTCCCGGCGCATCGGGCGTTTCACTCGCTCCCGATATCGACCCCGCCGTTGCCCCCTTGAGTGACACAAGCGCAAGCTATGCATCGGCTGACGGCACGGCACCTAAAGCTTCATTCACAGCCAACACACCCAAGTTTGATATGAATAACTTCGATTTCAGCAACGCCGAACCCGTAACAAAGGAAGAAGTTTACGCTTCAATCGAAAAGGCATACAGCGGCGAAGAAGCCGAGCAGATGAAGAGAATCGTTGACCTCATGCTCAAAGACAGCCTTTCAATCAGCGAAAGAGGCGAACTTGCCGACCTTATCGAGCCTATGCTTGAAGGCAGCGGAATCGACAGCGGTCTCGCAGTAACTTATCTTGTGAACATGAGCGAAGAAGATAAGCTCAAAATGCTTTCATCAATGATGACTCAGTATATGCCCGAAGAAACTCCCGGTGAAGAACCCGCCGAAGGCGAAACCGAACCTGAAGCAGAACCCGAACCTGAGCCAGAACCTGAGCCTGAACCTTACGCAAAGAGTTACGAAGAGGCTCTCGACATTCTCGGCATCGCGAGCCTTGAAGAGCCGAAGTCAATCTATATTTACCCCAAGGATTTCGAATCAAAGGATTATATCTCCGCAAAAATCGATGAATATAACGCAGCTGCAGGCGAAGAAGGCGAAATCAAATACACCGACTATATCGGTCTCCTTCTTTCATCCGTTACAAAGATTGTCAACATTATTTCTTATGTTCTCATTGCTTTTGTTGCAATCTCGCTTGTTGTTTCATCAATCATGATAGGCATCATCACCTATATTTCAGTTCTTGAAAGAACAAAGGAAATCGGTATTCTCAGAGCTATCGGCGCTTCAAAGAGAGATATTTCCCGCGTATTCAATGCGGAAACGCTGATTGTCGGCTTTGTTTCAGGCTCGTTGGGTATCCTGCTGACGCTGCTGCTGATTATCCCGATTAATGCGGTTATCTACCACCTCACCTCAATCGCAGACGTAGCTCAGCTGCCCACAGAAGGCGCAATTATCCTCGTTATCATCAGCATGGCTCTGACGTTCATTTCAGGTCTTATCCCTGCGAGAATCGCATCGAAGAAAGACCCTGTTGTGGCGCTCAGAACAGAATAAACGGTGCGTTGGAAAGAGAAACTCACACCAAAAAGGAAACCGCTTCACGGAATGGCCGTGGAGCGGTTTTTCTTTTGTAATTCAGTTTTTGTGGAGCGTTCTGAAAATGCGTTCAACCTCTTTTTTATCCGCCGTATCGAAATCTTCCACAATGCGGATATTCATATCCTTTGCCCTCACCCTGATATATTCAGCGGCCATTCCCGTTTTCTCAAGGTTTGATGCGACGAGCACTTTTTTGGCGTATCTGCCGCCGAATCTTTCCGCCACCTGCGAGAGTTTATAAAGCTCATTGACGTCGACCGAACCGTTCTTGCAGGAAATAAAAACAGGCACGGTGTTTTTCATAAGCATAACATCAATTTCGTTGGCAACATCAGCCTCCCCTCTCGGATTAAGCTCGCCGTCCCAATCGATATATACGCCGCTCACAACGTCGTTATAGACCTTTTTGCCGTCATAGTCGCAAAGTTCGTAGGCAGTCAGTGCAACGGCAAGCTCGAGCACCAGACCTGCCTTTGTGAGCATTGATTTCACGTTACGGTTCCTGTATTCGAAAGAAACCTCATCCCCCTCTCTTTCGAGTCGGTGGATTATCCCTATGTTTCGGAGTATATCAAGAAAATCCGAGTCAAAAATGAGCCTGATTTCTTTTTCTTCAACGCCCTTTATGCGTTTATTGCGTTCGACGCTGACCTTGTTACCGTCGCAGCAATGCTTGTTCACCCTGTCAAGGCAATTGATTATCGAATTCCATCTTTCGCCAAGGAATCGGCATACCTCCCAGGTATCCGCAATATCCTTTCTCAAATGAGGGTCGGAATAATCACGTCTGACGGTGCCCTCGCCCTTTTCTTCGGTATAAATCACCCTGCCACCGTAAACGGCAACGTTTTCTTCAACCGAAAGCTCAAGCTTTTTCTCGCTGCGGACGCATCCGCCTGCATCGCAAGCAGTCTCAACACCGTTTTCGCCCGCAAGCCTGAATGTGCGAAGGTGGACTTTTTCCTTATATCTTTCTTCAAGCACGCCAAGCGCAACGAGATAAAGCTCGTTGCCGCCGCAGATATCAAAATAACAGTCCGGATTTGTTTCAACAATCCCTGCAAGTTTTTCAACTATATCGTAAAGATTCCCGAGTGCAACGGGAATACATTCAAATTCAACGCTGATTCCCCTTGCATCCGTCACACGCTTGTAATGCACAATACTGCGCTTCATCTTCCTCGGGCTGTTTCCGATGAAAATTACCTTTTCGGGTTTATGCAAAAGCGTGCTTTCGATATTATCAATGCTTGTTTCGTCAAAAAATTCAATAACAGTCAAAAACGCCACCTCCCGTGACAGGTATATTATACCATAATCACAGGAGGTCTTCAAGCAGTTGCTTGCCGAATCACAAGGCTGATTTTTAAGCATTTGATTTATATTCTTTTTTCTGATATAATAATCAAAATATCAAGGAGGCAAAATATGCGTGAACTTTTAAAATTTATATACACCATAGTTACCGTGATTTCGGTTTTCGTTTCGTCACTCTTCTCCCCCGCAACGCTCAATCCCGAAACCGAATGGCTTGATATTACATGGCTCGAATACCCGAAAGAGGCGGTTATGACGCTTGAAGAAGCAGGGCTTACCGAAGCCGAATTCATAAACCGTGCAAGCGCTGAGCACGAAGAATACGTCCAATCAGGCGGATATGACGATATCGGCGGCGTTATCGTTTCGCCGTATTATACTGCCAAAGCGGCAGGAAAAGATATACCTGTTTACGCCTCAATGGTGTTTATCCGCTGCGAAGATACGGGCACTCTCCACTCGTTTTCCGAAATTTACGTTGAGCCCGAAACCGAATTTTCCTTCAACATCGAGTTGACGGGCACTTCCGTCAAATTAAAAAACGCAATAGTCCTGCCAGCTTCGCTCGGCGTCGGCGCTGTGTGCAAAGGCGGCACCGTCCGTGCCTCAATAACAAAGCCCGGAATTTACACTTTCCTTTTCAACGGAGCACAGCAGCCTTACGGCTACACTCTTTTTGTCCGTGAAAAAATCGACGAAGATGCCGAAATCGAAAGCTACGTTTTTCAGTACGGCGCAGAAAACGTAACCGTTTTTGAGCCGGGAATTCACGAGCTCGATTACCTGAACTTTGTTGAAAAGGACAATCAGGTAATATACCTTAAGCAGGGCGCATATCTGATTGCAAACCATCATTACGATATCATGAGCGCAGAAGATGAAAACAAATATATCGAAGAAGAAGCGCTGACCGACAACCGTATCGGTCTGACAAGATACCCGTTTATGAATTTCTATCTTTCGGATAACATCGTTATAACGGGCCGCGGAGCGATTGACCTGACCCGTCTTGACCGCAGGGAGCGCAGAGGCGTTGTTTTCAATTACTGTGAAAACGTTACCGTCAGCGGCATCAAGATAATCAATTCGCCCGAATGGTCGTTCATAACTTACTGCTGCCGCAACGTAACGGTTGAGCAGGTTGATATCCTCGGTTACAGAGGCAACGCCGACGGTTTCGCAATCTGCAACACAGAAAATGCCCTTATCAACAACTGCTTCGCCCGAACAGCCGACGATGAATTCGAAGTCAAAGGCCTCGGCGGAACAATGGGCAGCAAAAACATAACATTCTCGAACTGCATCGCTTGGGGCGGATACGCCAGATGCTTCGGCATATGCGGCGAAGTGAGCAGAAACATCAGCGACGTTACCTTCCGTGACTGTGCGGTTGTTTACCGCGACGGCGTGTGGGACAACGACCGCATCGGATCCCTTGTTATCGTTGGCGAGCAATGCGACGGCGGAGTTGACGGCGTGTTATTTGAAAACATCGAAATTTTTCGCGACGAAGGCAGAGCAATCCTCGTCAAGGTTTATGATGAAGAAAAAGAGGACTTCGGCATCAGAAACGTTGAATTCAGGAATATTACCTACACCTCCTACCTGCCCTCGAAAATCGATGGCAACGGCAGAAAATCAAACACGGTTGAGGTAAAACTGAGCAACATAAACGCCAACGGCTCAGAAGTAACACGCCCGTATTCGCATTTTTACGCAGGCGAATTCTGCAACGTAAAATTTGAATAATAATGAAAGCCCGTATCAGCAAGCTCAGCCTGCCGATACGGGCTTTCGAATCCACACAAAAAAATAAATCTCTATACCGTAAGGTATACATTATTTTCACTTTATTGTCTATTTCTGTGTGCTCGACTTTTTGTTGCTTGTGCCGTTTTTTACCACGGTGCAGTCCCACGCCCTAAAAACAGTCCCCTGGACTGTTTTTTTAACGGGCTTTCGAATCCACAAAAAAAAATAAATCTCTATACCTTGCGGTATAGAGATTTATTTGGTGGAAGAGGGTGGATTCGAACCACCGAAGTCGTTGACGGCAGATTTACAGTCTGCTCCCTTTGGCCGCTCGGGAACTCTTCCACATTATTTGCCTAAAAAGGCTTGGAGCTGGTGGACGGACTCGAACCCCCGACCTGCTGATTACAAATCAGCTGCTCTACCAACTGAGCTACACCAGCGCAGAACGCTCGATAAATATAACATAAAAATTCACGTTCGTCAAGTCTTTTTTTTGAAAAAATATAAATTTTTTTATTTTTTAATTGAGGAAATCAGTATTGCCGAAAACAAAAACGGTAAAGCCGTCATATTCCAGCGTTTCGATTACATCGTTCTGAATATAATGCCAGTCTTCCGTTGTTCTCAGCGTATCGATTTCGGCTGCCGAAAGCAGCAGGAAATAGCGGTCAACACCCTCAACAGGTTCAAACCAGTTCATGTTTGACTGATA